>Ga0208898_1001356_pt1 | contig 16256 bp, 15 predicted proteins | sample VirMetDEL_Mar_4_FD_184513 | JGI IMG/M metagenome (GOLD analysis project Ga0208898, IMG submission 184513) | Aqueous microbial communities from the Delaware River and Bay under freshwater to marine salinity gradient to study organic matter... | ecosystem: Environmental > Aquatic > Marine >...
GAGGGTCAGCAAAGAGCATAAACATTCCTGGTTCATTGACTACGCGTCAATACACACTTGGGAATCTTGAAAGAAAGAACTGGAAGCAGTTTGAAATGCACATTGAGTCCGACACCTCTGCGGTCTCTAACTTTAATATATCCGCTGAGACAGAGAACCCGGATGCTGATCTTACTTTAGGCACACTTAGCGACTTCGTTGGCTCAACTCTAGCTGAGGCCGAAGATGTGTCCATCCGTGGTAGAATAGGTAACCGTCGAGGTTACGGAATACAATTTACAATTAATAATACATTAGGAAGACCAAAGATTAGAGCCGTTGAAGCCGATGGGTCCATATCCTTCCGTTCAACTAACAAAGCAGAATAATGGCAATTTTATCAAAAGGAACAGATTTTACAACTGGCGATCAGGTCACGGCGGCTAAACTAGATGCACTAGTTGATAGTGCAACATTTGCAGCAGGAGCCGTTGATGACAGCACTACAGCCCTGGACAGTTCTACTCCGAAGAAAATTATTGTCAAGAATGGTGGTATATCGTCTACTCAACTTGCTACTGATGCGGTCACGACAGTAAAGGTTGAAAACAATGCTATTACCCTAGCAAAGATGGCGACCCAAGCCGACCAGACGGTCCTTGGAAATGTGTCAGGTGGAGCCGCAGTGCCTACCGCAGTACCCATTGTAGGAGCGGCTGGCATACTTGTTAATAATGACTCACTCGGAACGGATGATACCAAGGGTGCAACACAGGGCAATATTAAGGCGTATGTTGACTCAAAGTCTACTTTTGATCCTGCTACTTATTCAGGCGGAGAAACCACGACACTTCCTAATGGATTGATCATGAAGTTCGGGACAATAGAGGCTGCGAATAACGCCGCAACGGCTGTTAATTTTGCCGTAGACTTTCCTAATGCTGTCGTTAGCGCACAGATTACAATTTTAGAAGATAATAATACTGATCGACAACCTGTAAAAATTGGATCCCTAGGTACCTCAACTTTAACGATACGAAATACGACTAGTACTAATCTTACAACGCATTGGCTGGTATTTGGTCGATAATAGTGGACTAATATAATTTGATATAGTAATTTAACTTCCATGCCATTACCTAAAGCCAGAAAGATAAGAACTCCAGAGGAGCAACAACTTGTTATTAATGCTGCTATTGCGGACAATGACAAGATGACTTATCCTACTCACATCATTGAGAAGGGCAACGAAGTAGTCGGAGGATGGTCGCTTGGCTCGATACCACTGGTTATGGTTTGGCATAAGTCCGATGCCGTTAGTGCTAAGGAGTCCTTGATACTTAATAATACTTTTCGGACCATAATGGATGACCGCTCACCGAACGGTTACTTTATCGCCTGCAATAATAACTCCCCCTACATCAACCATATGGAAAAGTTTGGCTACGAACCCATATGGAAAACTAACCTGTTTGTATCTAATGAAATTATTTAAATTTATTCTTGAACCCATCAACAGATGGCTTTGGTCATTCCTTTGTAAGCGGCACTTAATACTGTTTTGTAGTTCTGATGCGCCTGACCCAGTTGATCCGGGTAAATCAATGGGTCAATACCTATTTGGTAAAAAAGAATTTAAGTCAGCGCAGGGAGTTACGGACCCGTTGCTTCAAGGTCGTTTACTTGAATCGGAGGCAACCTTTCGTCCACTATATACCGCACTGGAGCTTGCGGACATTCAAACAATGGCGCAGGGGCGAACTGAGGAAGTTGCCAATCCAGCGTATGAAGGAGTGCAAAGGAATATATCTTCTTTGGACAGAGATCTAGCTGAAGTAAATGAAAAAGGACAGCAAGTCTTAAGGGGAGATAAAAGGAAAAAAGCCGAAGCCAGAAAGCAACAATTAGAAAAAAGCCTTGAAAGTATATCACCAACCTTAGCACCACAAGCTGGATTATTTGACCTACTTGAGGATCAGTCAAGACGTGCAGGTGATTTACAACGTGAGCAGTTACAGCTACAGCGTGAGTCCGACGTAGGTGCATTGCAGGAGTTCGCACCTCAAGTGGTTGAGGCTTACCGTGGAGCTGACCCATACAGCACGGGACTAGCCGAGCAACAGACTGCTATGGCAGAGGATCTTTACCAGCGTTCGCAAGGTCTAAACCCTGAGCAACAGCGTTTAGTTGATCAGCAGGCACTAGGTATGGCACAACGTCAAGGACGCGTATCGGACCAGAGTGCAATCGCTGGTCAACTCATGGGCCGTGAACAGTATCTATCCGGTCTTCGTCGAGAAGCGGCAGGCATGGGACAACAAGCGTTTGCTCAAAACCGAAATCTAGCAGGTGACGTAGGTATGACTATCTTAGGTCGTCCTTCTGCTGCTGTTGGTCTAGGCGGGTCAATGCTAGGACAGGCACAGCAAGGTGCAGCAGGACCTATGGGTCCTCAGTTATTTGATCCTAACGCGGGTATCAATATGGCCTTGCAACAACGTGGGCAGGATATGACGTTCCAGGGTATGCAGGATCAAGCTAAAGCAGCTATGATCGGAGGCGTGACCCAAGCGTTTGGTAGCATGGCTGGGGCAGCGGCCAGCGGTGGTGGTGGTTGTTGGGTAGCCCGTGAGGTCTACGGCATTGAGAATCCTCAGTGGCTAGAGTTCCGTGAATGGATGCTGAACGATGCACCAAGCTGGCTCCGCAATCTATACTTGAAGTATGGCGAGCGATTCGCTAAGTTTATTTCAAACAAGCCTCGTGTAAAATTAATCATCCGCAAGTGGATGAATACAAAAATTAAATAGTATGGCATTTCAAGCAGGATCACAGATACGACCAGAACTGGGTAACGCGGACTACAGTGGCTTTGCAAGAGCCGCTGAGATACAGGCTAATACATTAGCGCAGCTAGGTGCTACCATTGGCTCCGCTATAGAAAAGCATCAAGAAAAGAAAATTAAAAAACAAGAGGAACAAGTTTCTCTCCAGGCGATTAAATCTTTATTTCCACAGATGGATGATGATACTGCTAAAGCGGTAGTTAGAGATGAGGCAGTCCGTGATTTATTTAAAAGTACTTTAAAGAGCGAACAGCCATCACCAATATCTCCTGCTGCACTTGGAGCTGCTGATACAATGCTTACCGAGGCAGGTTTTGCATACAATCCAGAGACTCAAACAATGCAGAAACAAGAAGGTCCTGGCTTTCTAGGAATGCTTGGTAATATATTTAGCCCAGGTCAACCATTTACGCCCGAGCCTGTTGAGTTAGATCCACGTATAGTACAAGGAATAAAAGGTGTGCCAGAGCTTATTGAAACTAAACGAATAATGCAGGGCGAACAAATGATGACGAATGACAACAATCCGTTGGGATTAGATATACCTACTCTTTAAAACAATTTATTTTATAATACTCATATGGAGTACACTAGACAGCAGCTTGCTGAATCAGTTAAAAACAAGTATCCACAATACGCTGCCATTGATAATGATCAATTAGCTGATTCAATCCTCAAGAAGTATCCTCAATACAGGACCAAGCTAGATGACGGCGGGCTACTGGACAGCGCAAAAAAATACACACAAGCGGCACTTGCTGGTTTTTCTGACGTTGGTTACGCAACCCTTGAAGGCGTAGCCTCTGGTATATCTAGGCTTACCGGGGATTCGGATTTAGTAAAAACTGTATCTGACTTCAGGAATTACAGCAAAGAATTTTATGAGGGCAGTGTATCGGACGAAGATAAAAGTAAGTTCGGATACAAGGCCGTAACTACCATAGCGCAGACCCCTGCTTACATGGCGGCAGCGGCCACCGGACCAATCGGCTTATCAGCTTTGACTGCTAACGCATACCAACAAGGCAGGGATGATTATTTATCAACACAGGGTGTTACTTCTGTTAGCGCAAGTGAGGATCAACTCAAGGAGGCAGACAAGGTTGGAGCGTTCTCCGCTGTACCTATTGTTGTCCTTGAGCGTTTTGGTGCTACTCGGTTAGTAGATAATATATTTAGAGGTCAGTCCAAGGTAACAATTAGAGAGGCGGGTAAAAGGATAGCAAGCTCTGCTGTTGGAGAAGGCTTAACCGAGGGTAGCCAGACTATATTCCAGAACACATTAGCCAGTGAGTTAATGCAATATGACCCTGACCGTGAGATCACTGAAGGTGTCTTTGAATCAATTTTATTGGGGGCAGTTGCTGGTGGAACGGTGACTACTCCGTTTGTTGGATACCAGGCCTTCCAGGACAGGAACCTATCACCCGATGAACAGGCTGTCGAACAAGGCGTTGACCCGGATACTGAACTTACTTATACGGTCAGCTATATTAATCCCAAGAACGACGAACAAAGCATTCTCAATCTCCAAGCAGCTAATCCAGAGGAAGCCGTTAGGCTTGCTACCCAGGGCTTAGGTGATCGTGCAGTCAACATAAAATACGAGGGTATTAATACATCTGACTTCAAGGTAGAGAAAGAGGTTACCCCGGATCCTGTAGTAGAGGAAGAAGCCGCAGTAGAAGAAGAGGTCGTGGAGGCAGAACTTACTCAAGATGAAATTGATATTATTAGTCAAGAGTTAGCCGAAGAACTTGACCCGATAGCCCAGGCCGGAGATAGGCTGCCTAACATTCTGGACGAAAAGGATATTACCGTAGGTGCATTTACTCCTTATAGAAAAGAAATGATGCCAAAACCAGAGGTGGTTAAAGCGGCTTTGCCTATCTTTACAAAGTTAAAGTCAGGCGGCAGGATTACACCATCTGAGAGCAAGCAGCTTGCTAGCGTTATAGACAGAGTTAATCCCGTTAGGCCATACAAGGAGGTTCCTCCTCCTGCGAGTGAATCTGATATGCTTCGTGGGCTGGCCGAAGACAAGCGTGAAAAAATTAATCAAGCCAGGAATCTTCCAACGGGAACATTTGTTAAACTGCGCCTAGACATTCCTGCTTACCGAGATCACGGTGTATGGGTTCCTACCATTCACGGAGCTACAGAAAAAACAAAAGGATTTAGAGGTGGTGCTTCTATTAGTCATCAATCTACTTCAGTTGTTACTAATCCAAGGTTTGGCATCGTGGGTTACGACAAACCTGCCGGTCAAGTTATAGCTACGGGTATTGCTTCTAAGAAAGAAACTAAAATACCAATAGCCACAATACTGGGGCAGTATGTAAACTTAACCGAAGATCAGGCTGTTGCTCGCGCTAATGCGGCAATCAAGGATCCATCTTTTATACAAGTGGGCATGGACCCCAAGCGAAGGGGTTACTTCTATGATCGTTCTAGTATGCAAGAGGTAATGTCCGCCGATGAGGTCATACAGATTGGACCACTTGTCCTAGCTAAAAATCCAGTGTACGGAAAGACCCCGCGTAACGAGTTTCTTTCTCGTGAAGTAGAGGGTGCTGTTGATCCAGACGTAGTAGCCGGGGCTGCGCCTGTACAAACCATTGACTTTATTAAAGGAGCATCTGGTGACCCAGCGCAAAATTTAGCTAGCAAGAAAAGACGTAGAGCTGGAACTGGAGAAGGTAAGAATCCATCGCTTAGATTAGAAGTCAACGGCAAGCCTATTTATATAGGTAAGGATTCAGAGAGAGGCGGCAAGAGTTTTGAAGGTTGGACCGAAGAAACTTCTGCATGGTTCACGGACCAAGAAATAAGCAATGCGGCTGGTTGGTACGATTCACTTAAAAGTAAATTTACAAAAGAGTTCGGTCCGAAGAGAGGACCAAAGATGATGTTGGCATGGCTTGCATCACAACAAAACGAATCACCAGCTGGTGGTGTACGCAATACATTTAGAGTCATTGATCGTCTTACTGGCATCAAGTCAGGTAAGAAGGGCGGTCTAGCGGACGAAAAACTAGAGGCTATATTTACTGATACCTTAGCTGAAAAAGGACTGGATGCAAAGCTCAGTGACTTTATTGATGCGGGTATGGGTAAGAGAACTCGTACTTTCATGGGCGATTCTCCTGAGGGAGGTATGCCTTTTGTTGCCGATGTTCACACTGGCCGTGACTCCGGAAAGTTAGATCAACAAACACTTACACGAATAAAAAGATTTTCAGATAATGGAGTTCTTACTGTAGATGGCCAACCAGCTTCCGTAGAAATTACGAAGGTTAAAAAGAAGACGGTTAAGGGTAAAACTAAGACCGAGCCAGAGGAAGCTATACTTCGAGTAGGAGGCCAAGAAGTTCAACTCGTCAGAGATTTGACTGGTTCTCCGTCTAAGGGCGAATACGAGGGTATATCGGATTGGGGTAATCGTCTCACGGATTACTTGAACTCCATCGGATGGAAGGGTCGCACTGACTGGATACCGGCTGAGGTACAAGCGGTCGGATGGATGCGGATACTACGACAATACGGCTTGAAAGAATCGGACCTAGAATCTTCTTTGATTGAAAATACTTTTCGTGTAGCTGCTGAAGTAGACTATGGCCTAGGATCTAAAATTACACAGATCTATCCTGATTTTCAAAAACTTAACGAACAACAAAAAACTGTAATCACAGAAGATGTATTAAGTTTTATAGTACCCAGGGTCCAACAAGAGATGGCACCCTCGGCAATACTTAGGGACGAGGAGTTCGGCATTGGTTCTTGGGAGGGCAGTGTTTCCCCTTCAGGAAACTTTTATATAATGGGTTCTAGTGAGGCCGCGAACATCTTTACTAATTCTCTAGCCTGGGTTACGGAACAAGCCGGCACGATGCAAGCAGTCATTGGTAAGGGTGGCAATAATCAAAGAGCAGTTGCTTTGGTTGGTTTAAGTAACAATGAACTTTCTAACTTTGTTGATTTCGTAAATCAATTACAAACAGGTGCCGACAAAAAAGCAGCCAGGGACGCTGAGGCACTGAGAGGCTTCTCTACTAGAGCAATGCCGGGAGAGCAGGGCATTATAGTTTTTGGCTTAACTGAATCAAAAGCAAGGGGCGTAGAAAACACTTTACAAAAGTTTGCGGAGCAATATACTGGCTCGGATTCATTAACAATACAGAACTTTTCAGCAGTTACTACATTTACAGAAAATAATTGGAAGGATAATCAAAATGGCGAAAGTTATATACAAGAAATTGAGCAATCAGGAAGCACAGGCAATATACGGGAAAGGCTCTTACGCCTTCGGCAGCAATACGGACAAAGACTTGCAGAGACTGGGCAGCGGATTGCGCCAGAAGTCTTCGGAGAAATCTCAATCCAATCAAGGGTTGACCAGTTCGTCGAAGCCGGAAAAGAATACCTAGAAGGCACTGGAACAGATGTCATAGCTAAGGCTGCGCCTACAGATGAAACTGCTCAGGTAGCACCGACAGACCCAGGGGGTACATTTAATCAAAATACCCTGGATCAATTCATAACCAAGAACTTCTTACCCCTGGCGGACAAGATAGGGGTAGACATAATACCAAACTATACGGTTCCTATGGCTCAATACAATGCCACACAGGGCGTTATTGAGTACAACCCAGCGGCACTGGCCCAACAGGACCAAAAGTACATAACAGCTGCTATGCGTGAAGAAATGATTCACGCGGCAATGTCCAAGGTTATTTTACAAAAAGCTAAGGGAAAGAATGAGGGCGAAGCATTTCAGTCCTTTATGTCCAGCTTAGGTAAAAGCCTGACACCGGAACAGCGAACAGCTATCTCACAGGTTTACTCAGGCTTGGAGACTGACGCACAATTCGGTGCCGAGTACAGTCGGGCTGCTATACAGCAAGCATTGTATGGAGATCTTACCGAGAGCTACATTCGTAAAGGACCAGCATTTGAAAAACTCAAGTCCCTTCTGAAGTCGGTGCAGTCCTACTTGGCTAGAACTTTAGGGGCTGAAGTTAAGGCAAACCCAGAGGCCGCTGGAGTTATCCGTGCTTCTGCCGAACTTTTACAGCAGGTTGATCCCAGTGCTAAACTTATCAACCAAACAATCGTCAAAGAAGCTACGGCCCAGTCGGCTCCAGTCTTCCCTAATTCTAATTACGGATTTGCTGTCCAGGGCGAACCCTTTAATGAACGGAAAATAGAAGTCACGGCTTTTGATAAGTACGCTAAAACAATGAACGCTTTGCTGGCTGACATTGATCCATCCCTAAAGGGTTTCAGCAATCAGTATTACTACAATATCGAAAGCAAATCTTTGGACAGATTGAGAGCCGCCTTACCCTTCGTAGAAAAATACAGGGGTATTGAAAAGAAAAGCAAGCGGGACTTCCAAAGACTAAAAAGATTATTGTTGTTCAGTGAAGTATCCGTCAGCGAACGCGGCCAGAATTTTATTAAAGAAAGAGATGCACTCCTAAAGAAATACGGAATGTATAATGACTTCCAGCTAGGACCAAGATTTATCCTGGACGAGATCCTGGACGAAGGAACTAAGGCAGGCGTTGAGATGGGCAAGGTGTATGACTACATGCCTCGCTTTATTAATGACCTAGATAAGGTAAAAAATTATTACGGCAAGTCCGCCAAGACTGGCTTCCGGGAGTATATAAAAGGCACGAAGGATAGCGAAGGTAATGTAATCATCAAGGGCCAGAACCAAGAGATTAAAGAGGCCCGCGCTAGACTGGACGAGTTACAGGAACAAGGGCAGCCCGTCCCTGAGTCCGTTCGTGAGTTAGCTAACAAGGAGATTATACCTGTACTAGGAGGCAAAGAAACAGCCTACTATGAAGCCATTTACTTTGACGATTACCTGCGGCAGGAAGGATTTAAAAAGCCCAAGGGGGCAACACCTAGCAGCACTAAAGAAAGAACCGTTGGAGTTCTTGAGGGTGATCTGATTCCGTCAAAAATTATTGATGCTTACGATGACATTGATGTAGCCCTGGAAAGATACATCTATAACATGACATCCTCACTTGAGACACTTCGGATCATTGGTCGTCGTTACACGTATGAGGACACGGGCATTAAGATAAATAAAAACGAAGTGCCTAGTGACCTGTCCGTTTTGTTGAGAGAACTTGTAGCGGCTAACCGCATCACGGAAGAGCAGGCGGAGGGAATCATCCCGGACATCTTCCAGCGGGCAGTCAGAGTAAGAAAGCAAGAGGCTGCGCCGTTAGAATTACTTAGAAGCCTGGGTTACATATCAGGACTCGTTGAGTTCACTTCGACCTTATCGCAACTCCTGGATACTACGTTTGTTACTGTAAAAAATAATCCCATCGGAACCTTATCTGCGATATTGAACAACACAGTGACCGGTCAAATGGTTGGCATTGATGTCGAACAAATTGCTAGTGAGTTCGTCCAGGACAAGACTGCACGGACGGACGGATCTAAGTTTGCTAAGGCAGCTAATTTAAGTAATAAGTCCTTACGGAAATTACTAATGACTACCGGCTTTAGGCAATTGGACATGAGGATGAAGAACGCAAATCTTACTGCGAACTTCAATCGATACAGAAAACTGACCAACGGATACTACCGGGACCGTAACAGCAATAAATCAAAGCTGTTTGCTTCAGAACTTTCTTACTTGGGCCTGAGTCCAAATCAACAGATTCAATTCATGGCTGAACTCAAGAGATTCAAGCCAGGCAAACCTAATTCAGATCAATTTAGAAATGCACCTTTGGTAAGACAGGTTCTGTTTTCAAGACTTAACGAGTCCCAGCCAATGAGTAAAGGTAGTCGACCACTGGCTGCTACGGAGAACCCGAATGCTCAGATCTTGTACATGATGAAGAGCTTCATGGTGAACCAGATGAATAATGCTCGTTCAGAAATTATTAATCGCATTGCGGATCCAAGGCTGTCTAACCTCGAGAGACGAAGAGCAGTCATAGACTTATTAAGATTATTGGCTGGCCTAGCTGCGATAGGTATGCCCGTTGCTGGACTAAAGGATTTCATCGCGGGTAGACTAGGATACCTGAACGATTACCTTATTAATTCTTTGTTGTCCCCTTTGGGTATCAGCACCTACACGGGATACAAAATAAAAAGAGAAGGTATTTTCGGGGCCGCTGTTTCATACTTCGCTCCGGTGTCCTTGCAGATGGCGGGTGATATGTTGTTGGTAATGCAAAGACTTTCAATGGGACAGAAGGTTCAACCCAAAGATATAACAGCCTTTGGACCTTATAGTGAAATTATAAACAGGGTGTTTGGATTCAACACTGAATCACAGCTACGCAAATACGAACGCAAGAAGAAGGTCGGACAGGATCCTATTGTTATACCGTCTGAAATTAAACTTCCTCAACGGTTGTTCTAGTAAAAAGGGCTGCTCCGGAATAACACGGAACAGCCCCTCCAAGGACTGAACAAAAGCGCGGTCCATGAAAACCGCACTTCGCCTGGGATTACTCCTTCGGCTTACCTTGTATTACTATATGAACCAACTAACACACGAACCATTTGTGTGGTAGAATAATTATAACATAGGTGTCCTATGTTTTCTGTCAAGAGGAATGCTCCAGCCTGTGGCAATTTGCACATAGAAGTTCGCACTTCTCTAGCTCCTCAATGAACTCCTGACGGTTCCCCGTTCTGGCGAAGTCCCTGATGGCTCTCACCTTCTCATACCCAGGCAGGTGATGACAGTCAAATTGAACTGCCTTGCCCTTGAACCCGCACTCACCGCAGACATAGCCACCGAAAAAATCCTCAATGATTTTATGGTAACGAGCCGTCCGCTTCTGGTGAGGCTTCATATCAAATGAACTGTGAGTGATCCTCCATCTTCTGAGTGCCTTTGTTAAAGAGGATACGGCCTTGGGTATATCCCATGCCCTCCCTCTGCTTGGCTAGAGTCCAGCGGACGTAGTCCATCTTCTGTTCCCTCTCTGATAAAGTCTGCCACAGAAATATAATACTGTCAGCATCCTGCTCCAAGGCTCCACTCTCACGGAGGTCGGACATAATAGGAGAGCGGTCATCCTTTTCGGATTCACGGTTCACCTGTGCGAGTAACAGGACGGGTATATCTAAGTCCTTGGCGAGTAGCTTTAACTCACGGCTGATCTCTGCGACTTGTTGCTCTCTGGATATGTTCTTGGACATGGGCTTTATCAGCTGGCAGTAATCAATAATGATTCCATTTACCTTATGCTTTCTGTGCATACCCCTAGCTGTTGCTAGTATGTGGTCCAGTCGATATACGTTGTCACGGATCCAGCAGTTCCAACCCTTCACGGTTTCGGTAGTCTTCCTCAGTGCTTGCATCTTGTCCGCCGGAGCTAGCCCGTCCTCGAACCTACGCATATGTAGTCCTGACTTAATGCTGAAGATGCGCTTCATTATCTGGTTAGCACCCATCTCAAGATTGAAGAGTAACATACCATTGCCTGTCGTGCAGGTGTTGCTCAAGAAGTTCAAGGCGTATGCGGTCTTGCCGCACCCTGGCCGTGAAGCTAGGACGCACAGCTGGCCTGATCCGTAGCCACCTCTGTAGAGAACATCATCAATGGATTGGATGCCAGTCCGTAGGTATTTAGAAAAATCTACCTTACCTGTAACGTCCTCAAATGTTTGATCAACAATGGTTTGTAGATTATCCCTAGTAGGAGTCAACGAGGATATGGAATCGCACTGACCCTGTATAGTAGTAAGGATCTCTTCGGAGTCCTTACCCTCCTGTAAGCCGTCCTTGATAACCAGAGACAGACGCGAGAGGTTCCTTGTCCTGTGGGACTCCACCATGTCATCCGTTAATCCCTTGAAGTGCAACTCGCTTAGACCTTTGTCATGCGTGGACCAGACTGAGTTAGCATCGAGTCCCTTCTGACCCTTGGACATATCCGTGAACAGGGACATCGTGCCAAGGATAACTCCTTTGGAGTCCAGCTTGCACATAGCCTCCCACATTGACTGAGTATCGTGGGCCGTAAAGAAGTCAGCGTTGATGCCGGACTCCTTCGCTTCGTTCAGTAACGCGTTGCACCCATCGTTTATCTCAGCCTTTAGGATTGTCCCCAAAAGGCTTTTCTCTAATTCCTTCATGGCTGTGATATTAGGAAGCAAGGTGTCCTGTCACCTACCCATGCGCCTATTTGGTTGTATTCAAAGTATTCGACGGCCTCCTCTTCGGTCATGCCATCGGCGATCATCTGGTCAATGACCTTAGCCTTGTCATAGCATATGATGGGGTCCTGTCCTATTCTTTCTACGACCCCTGCAATGCAGTCATCAAAGCCGTCCATCTTTAGTAGCGGTTCACCCGCGTCAATGTATCCTTGTAGTAATTCGTTCATGGTTTTTGTTTTGTTATTGGTTCTAATTGTCAATTTGTGGTCTCCACTGATCCTTGCCCTGCATTACCCATTCTTCTAGGTAAGCTAGGTCCTCGGAGTAAAGTGGTTTATCGGAATAGATGGAAGTGAATCCATCAAATCTTTCAAAAGCGTCTGTCCGAAACTTAACGACAACATCGCAGGACTCCGCCTTTTCGTTGTCCATGTTGAGCATATAGGTGTATCTCATATTTATATTTTTGTTTTTGTTGGTTCATGTAACTAAGTAAAGAATAAAAAGGGGAGAGGCGTGACCCTCTCCCCCTTGATAATCAAGTGACCCTTAAAAAGGATCGTCTCCCGCTGGGGCGGCGGAAGGAGCCGCTGTGGGCTGATTTGGGGTTCCGCCTCTGCGATATTGCTCTGGCTGTTTGTCCTCATCGAGACGAGTCAAACGGATGTTCATAACAGGACCAGATTGGCTCTGGTTCTTCCAAGCCGCCGCACGGTACTTGCCTGGTGCAGTGACTTCTAGTGTTCCTGTGGCGTGAGGCGATGAATCGGACTCACGTTTGCTTTCGGGGAATAGCACCCCAGTGTTTTCGTTGTTGTACTTTGGCATTGTATTATTGGTTATTAGAAGTCAAAGTTCGAGTCAGCGTTAGCTGTCTGGCTTATCTTCTTGGTTTGTGTTGTTGGCTTCTTGCCGTGATTGTTAGTAGCATCAGCGTCCTTTGTATCGTCGATAGCAAAGAGTCCATTGAGTGCATACTTGCGAGCGTAGGAACTAGCTGACCCGGTAATCTGTGAGTCATCCATCCCCTTGCGCGTCTCTGCTTCTCTCGCAAATCCATTTGCTTGTATTGTGTACTCGCCTTCAGTATCTGCTAGCACAGCCGTGGACTTGACGTATACACGCCCACCTACTTCGACCATGTCGTCAGTTATAACAAGCGTACAGTTCCACTCATCGAGTAGAGGCTTAAGAGCTGTTAGTATGTCCTCAGCGGAGCGATAGCTGTACCCGCCGAACTTATTAGTCTGCCCCTTGGGAGCTTTAAGGGACCATTGAATCCCTTTGAGTTTTGAATGTATATTCAATTTATTCATGTTTATGTTTAGTTAGTTCACGGAATAATTTGGTTCGTTCTGAGGCATTAGAACATTCCATGAGTTGTTTTCGTTTCGCCCCTAGATCTACTAAAGTGGCCTTCTGTTTTTCGGATGTCAAGGATTTAAATCTTTTTGAAAGTTGAGTCAGTCCAACGGGGTGCAATACATCCTGTTGATCCTGCTCCACGTAGTCCGCTATTGCTCTAAGCACGGCGGGTAAATGACTCTGGCTCACCTGGCATCTGCGGTAAGCAAAGTTCTCTATCTTACCTAACAAGGAGTTACCAACCCTCGATACTACACCTCGGACCATGCCGGATTTGTGGCAATGATCCACAACCCAGTCCGAAGTTTTGCGTAGTAAAAGAGGGCAGGCTTTGGGTTGATGTTTAACCCTCCAGTCCTTGAGTTTATTTTGTGGCAGATACATTGAGTTCCGTGAGTAAATCCTTGAGCGTATTCTTCTCTTGGGTCAGTTGCTTACGTTGCTCAAGCATTCTCTCCATCCTGAAGGATAGGGTGCGGGACTCCTGTCGGATCATGTCGATCCGAGTTTGTATTCTTTCGACGTTACTTTCTACTTGTGTCATACTCATATTATTTTTTGAAGGGACGGAGTTGGTTCTGCTCGAGTGCGTAACCCTTTCCGTAACCTAGATCCTTTATGTTCTTTTTGTTTATTAGTTCATCCTTCCAGCACCAGCCAACCATCTTTACTGTCCAACGATCCGGTGTGAGGCACATGATATACATGTCCACATCGGGGTTGTCCTTGAGGGTTGCCAGTAACTTTCCGAAGGCGTGGTGAGTGCTTTTGACATCATAGGAGTGACCTTTCATTACTCCATCGGCTGACCCAGCTCGAGGGCTGAGGCCGAGGTCAAAGAATACATTCAAGTGCTTTGCTACTGCATACTCAGCGGTGACACCTTGGGCATCTATATCAAGCCCGGCCATGTTGGACTGCTTTCTGTCCTTAATATTGTTGCCCCTGGACAGCACCGATCGCAGGTGTCCAATGTGCTGGCACATCATGACTTCGTCGTCAGTTAAGTTAATCTCAATCATTCCGTGGTTCCATTTTTGTATGAACATGTGTCAGTCAGTTTGCGTTCTAAATTAGCCAATGCCCTCCATGCTACCTTATCCCAATCTTCTTCAATGATGTGTCGAATGAGTGCGTCCAATTCGTCTGCGGACTTGTTCATGTCCCAGTGAAGTGGTTTGTCGGGATGATGTTGTTGGTTGCCTTGGTAGCTACAATGAGACACGGCGGCTAGCGCGTGAGGAAAGTATTTAATAAGGCCAGAATACATGGGGTAAGTCTTGCGAGCCTTAGCGTCAGTGGGTAGTGCTTTGTTCATAGTTATTGTTTTACGACGGGTTTCATTCTTAACATCCAGAACAGGCTAGCCGCGGCTTTGGCTACACGGATACCCCACTGGCTCTCTTCGTCCGTCCACTCGTAGTGCATATGTTCTGCTGTCTCGCAGTCCACAATGACGGATCGAATCTTGGGAAGGTAAGGTAACTTCTGTAGGTGCATCAGCATGTAAGCCTCAATGGCTAGCTGACAGCAGTCCTTCTGGTATCGTTTAGCCTTACCTTTAGTATTCACCCTGCACTTGTAATCAGCGAGGAAGATTCTGGAGTCCTTGATTCCGATGAAATCAACGGAGCCAGCGATCTTGATTCCGCCGTGACTGACTATCTTTTCACAGCCCAATGCTTGGACATTGTTGTCATCAATCCAGTTAAGAAACGGCATGGCCCACTTGTCCCAGCATGATTGACCGGGATGCTCGTCAATGCCCAAAACGTGGTGGTTTATCATACGCTCGATGGTTCCGTGAACAGATGTTCCGAACTCATGAGACGGGATTAACTCTCCATCCTTTGGATGCGGTCTCGTTCCGTAAACCATCTCAGCAAGGTCAGACCAAGTCCGATTCGGATGCTCTCTGGCTAGGTCAGTAATCATCCTTGGCTTGTAAACCTCGTCAAGAAACGGGTCCTTGACTATGCCTAGCACGGTAGTGACTGACGGATAAACGTCTGCTCCAGCTTTACGAGCCTGTGCAGGAGTCCCCACCTCGGCCTCGAACTGAGGCTCCGATGGGTTCTGGCAATTATAGAAGTGACTCATAGTTCCTCTTGGTCAAGGATGAAGTTGAGTCCATCACGAAGAGCATCGAGGTCCGAGCATTCATTTGTATTGTGGTCCGCTTGCCATAGAGTGCCGCCGTCAGCGGTCATAATAATAAGCGTCCGGCTACCCTCTGGATTTACTACGTTGTCGATGTAACAAGTCCGTAGGTGTCGCTGTGCCATCAGCGCAAGTAACTGCGTGTCACTGCGAGGCTCTAGTTCGGTCTGGATCGGCATAAGATACTGATCCCCAGCTTCAAGTTGTCCAATACGAGCGTCGGAGAATCTACCACGTAGTCCCATGGCTGATACGATTTCATCTTTAGGCAGACCCAAGGCAGGTCCATCTGGATAGGTGTGTATTTTTATTTTCATATGTTTAGTCGGTTGGTTTTTAGTAGGCACAGCTTTACTTAAAAAGTGTGCAGTAAAATTCGAGTAATATGTTGGATCATTCTAGTAATATGTTAGAGTATCTAATTAACATAACTTACATCTGATTCCATATAGGCATACCCTAACTTTCCTGTCAAGGAGAAGTTATGTAAGTCAATGAAGGACAGATACATTTAACTAGTTCGGACGCTTAGTTATATGAGGTAAATTTAACCTACCCTTGGCGGCATAGTATTGATTTTCATTGATCGTGCTATCCTCTAAAGCGTCCTTGAGATTCATGTGACTACTCCGGGCTAGCTTGTTCACCCGTCTCGCTTCATCGTTTATCCGTTGGGTTGCCTCCGCCCTTTTGGCTTTCAAAGTTTTTTGACTATAAATGCCTCGTCGTATTGCAAGGTGACGCATT
>Ga0208898_1001357_pt1 | contig 16240 bp, 20 predicted proteins | sample VirMetDEL_Mar_4_FD_184513 | JGI IMG/M metagenome (GOLD analysis project Ga0208898, IMG submission 184513) | Aqueous microbial communities from the Delaware River and Bay under freshwater to marine salinity gradient to study organic matter... | ecosystem: Environmental > Aquatic > Marine >...
GCTTGCCAGCCTTACGTTTGATGTTGGCTTGCCATTGATAGGTGCAGGAGCGCGGGCCGTGGGCGGAGCTCCGGGTGTGTCGGAGGTATCTTCGTTTTTATCCCGCTCGTTGCTGGATGTGTTTGATAAGGCGACTACGATTGCGGGCAAGGCTCCGATTATACGCAATGTCAAAGACCCTATTAAAGAAAAACTAGCAGCTTGGTTCTCGCCCACCGGAACTGCTCACGCTCGGATCGTAGAAGAGATCTTGGATGCCGAGGGTGCAATGAACGAGTCGCAACGGAAAGCGATTAACTTGTTTAAAAACTTTGAGGAGGCGTCCAACCAGTTTTATCGTGTTGTAGATTTGCCGAAGCAAAGCAAGAAACGCCGCAAGGAAATCGAAGAGGGTTTGTTGAAAGCGTTGGAATCCGGGGATACGGATGCTTTTGTAACTAATGTTTTTGGGAAAAGAAAACGCGCAAAGGTAAAGAATTCTGTTGATAAAATGCTTGAGGCTAACCTGCGAATGCAGGACGAGGTTGCTTTTGAGTTGGAGGATTCTATCGCCCGGATTAAATCTCGCGGCGAGGGGCCCGCTGGGGACATCAAACCATTGGAAGACGTTCTGCAAGAGATTCGAAGCAATCAAGAGGCGGGGAAGGCTTACTTGCGTAGGCGTTTTTCCATGTATGACGATGCGGAGAATTTCTACAGCGAGTTGGATTTAAATCCTGAAAGCCCTTTGTACAAAAAGGCTTTGGATGAAATGAAGGCGCATGTTCGCAACGCCTTTGGCGGTGCCATGAAAGTGGAGGACTTACAGAAAATCCTTCCCGAGGATTACTCAGATGCCATTCCGTTGTTTAAAAAACCCGACGGTACGCCGACAGGTTACGTTGATTTTTCCAAACTATCAGAGGAACAAATCGACCAGTTTGCGAAACTGCGTTTGTTGCGTTATTTAAAACTGGATGTTGGCTCAGGCGTTACTCCTCAAGCGGCTTTAAACAACCGTCTTCAAGCCATCAAACGAGCAAACAACGCGGATGTTGTTATGCCGGGTCAGCGGATTCAGTTCGATGATTCGATCTTTATTAAGCGGGTAGAAGAGTTAGACGAACTTCATGCCGTCAGAGAACTGATGGGCGAGATTCGTGATCCAAAGACTATGTTTTACCGGACTATTACGGACACCGCTAAGGCTCTTGCTACCTCTAAGTTTTATAAAAATATGGCAGATGACATTGCTGTTCCAGCAACTAACGTGTCGGCGTTTGCAGCGGGATCCAAAGAGCTCCCCGGTTTGGTACGCAACCCAGATACCGTTAGTGTAGCCGAAAGATTTACAAGTATTGAGGAAGCTCAAAACGCTGCTAGGGCAGCACTGCAATCACGAGTAGCTGATCCAACAGATCCTCTTACCCAAGAGGTAGCGGAGATTTCGTTCAGGGATTATTTCTCAGACCCTAACCTTTCTGAAAAAATGAGGGTAGCAGGATCGGGCTACAGGGATGTGTTCGAAGAGAACATTAAAGACAAAACGACAGGTCTTAAAATTAATAAAGCCGAAGAACTTAGAGATGAATTGACGCAACGTGGGTATGTTCAGTTGGTTCAAGCCGAAGACGATCCTTCTGCTCTGGGTCCTTTTGGCGCTATTACAAACATGTACGTTTCCCCCGCCGCAGCAGATGCATTGACAACGCCTGCACGACTGCAACTGGATGACCTTGGCTCGGTCCTTGCTACTGGTGCCATCCTAAAAGGTCAGGCGCAGCGCATGTCGATTGTTCCAAATCTGGCGTCTCAAGTTCGAAACATCTTCGGCAACATGATTGCGTTGGGTCAGGGTGCAATGCTCCCGAACCGTGGAGATGTGGTGGATGCGTTTAGAGTTGTGTCTGCAAACATCGACAGCTTGGATGACGCGGCCTTTGACAAGTTGACTCGGGAACTAGGCGCGTTGGGCGTCATGGACACCAACCTTGTGAGCAGCGCGTTGCGAGACTTTAGATCGCTATCAAAGGACCTGACTGTTGGTGGTAAATTGCAGGCAGGGTTTGACGGGTTTAGTCGAGTTATACCATTTATGCGCCAGCTTGAGGCATTGTATGGAAACTCCGACAGTTTCTTTAAAGTTCTCGGGGTGTTTTCTGAGCAGGGAAAGATGGCAACTGCGCTGGGCAAAGCCGGGGTTGATGTCGGTAATCCCAGTGGGTTTCAGTTCGATGCGTTTAAAGAATCCATGATGCGTCAAGGGTTGGCAAAACGAAATCGGTCTTTAGCGTTAGACGATTCTCCTTCTAACTTCCTACTCACCATGGCTGGGGACACCGTCAAAGACCTAATGCCCGTCTACTCCAGAGTGGGCAAGGCAATTAAAAAGCTGGACGCCATACCAGTGTTCGGTGCGTTCACATCCTTTGCCGCAGAGAACATCAGGAATGCCGCCAACACCGTGCAACGTGGATTGAAAGAACTTTCTTTTCAAGTAGACGATGACCTTCTTGCTGCGTTCGGTGGTGATGCCGCAGCGGCGCAAAAGTTTGCTCGTCAGGTTCGAGCGATGGGATCGCAACGTTTGCTGTCCTACGTTGCTGTTGCCAACGTCTCTCCAAACGCAGTGACCAAAGCCTCGATGCTCGCAACTGGGACCTCGGAAGAAGAGATGGCCGCAGCAAGAGCGCAGGTAGCAGAGTTCTATGACGGCAGTGATCTTGGCGTATTAAGCAATGACAAGCGTGGCAAGATGGAACTGTTTAATCAGAGCTACATCTTCCCGCATAGCTTTGTTCGGGAGCCCGCGTTGGCTGCGATAAGAGCGTATAATGAATCGGGAGAGATTGGAAAGACACAAGCGGAGCAGCTTGCCAACGGAATGTGGTCTGGCGTAGCCAAGCTGTCTGAGCCTTTTGCTGGAACGTCTTTGTTTGCCGAGCGGGTTTTGGATGTAATGCCTGAGTCTTGGATTGGTCGAGGAGGCAAGACCGAAACTGGGGCTCCGGTGTATAACGTTGCCGAACCAATAGGAGATAAGATTTCCAAAGGCGTCTTGCATAGCTTGGGGGCTTTTGTTCCGGGGTATCTTCGGTTGGCTGGAGAAGAACGGGGTGGAGAATTTACAGAAGGTCGTTTAGCACGAGCCATTATGGGTATTCCGGGAACCCGAGGCCAAGAGTTTACAAGCGAGGAAGAACTAGCTCGAATAGTTACTGGCCTTACTCCTATCGTGGTTAACAACCGCACCGACTTTACATTCCGAGGAGCGGAATACACCTCCCTTCGTAATCCAGCCAAGGGCGATGCTACACGCACCATTAAACGTGCGGATGCCACGCTCGACGATGTGTTTAATTCTTGGAACGGGTATCTCGACAATCTGTATCGAGCGCAGAGCCAGCTTAATTACTATGTCGAGGCTGCTCGGGCCATGAAGACACCGGACGATGTAATTAGAGCGCAACTCAAGGCAGCAAACCTTGGCGGTGCGGAGATCAACGCGATTATGCGCGGGGAGTTCTGGCCCGGTCTGGCATCCAAAGAGGTGATTAAGGAAACCAAACGGGAAATGCGCAACGAAGACAAGACCTTCCTTGTTAACGAGCGCCCTTGGGGGGAACTCAACACCCTGTCCAATGATCGTCGTGGTGAAAAACTATCGCCGCAGATTGTTGAAGAGGAACGCGCAGCAAAGATAGAAGCTCAGAACGCACAACGCGCCGCCGCCGCAGACGAAGCGAATAGCAGATTAGCGGGATTAGCAGCGCCTGTTGTTGATTTCTTCCAGCCACAACCCGATCCTGTTGTAGCACCGCAGCCTGAAGTTGCGGCTCCCGTCGCTGCGGCTCCCGTTCCACAGAACGTGGTACAACCACAAGAACGAGATCAATCGTTTCTTACTGGGGTTCTGGGAGGGTCTAGCCCTGCGGACTTTGCTAACAATATGGTGATTGCCGCAAGGCAAAAGATGGGGCTCGGTAACTAACCCACCTCGCCCCAGTTATCCCCTAGCTCCTGATCCACTCTGGATGGAACAAGCAGTACATCGTTCAGGCCGTTCTCCATAATGTCCTTGATCCGCGCAGCTTGCTCATCGCTTTCAATAGAAAAGCAGAGTTCGTCGTGCACCGTGAGCAGCGGAAGCAATCCTTCCTTGTAGCAGTCGGCCATGGCCTGCTTGGTTTGATCGGCGGCGGAGCCTTGGATCAACTTGTTTAGCGCCTTGTATGTAAACGCCCTGCGTATACCTATGCCGTACTTCTCCAGTGCTTGTTCGTGAGGATAGGCTTTGTTGTACCCGAATGATCTAGGCTCCCACAGGTGGAACCTGCACTTACGGCCCAGCAGAGTGCGTATCTGGCCCTTCGTGCTGCCCTGCTGCGTAGCGATGCTGGCAAGCTGCTTTACAAACGGCACCTTTTGGCGGTGCGTTTCCAATAATTGCTTGGCCTCATCGTCTGTAATCGATAGCTGGTTGGCAAGTTTGCCCACCCCCATGCCGTACATAATCCCAAGGTTCACGGTCTTTGCTTCCTTGCGGCTGATTCCTGCCATGTCTGCCACCATCTGGTGCAGATCGACATCGCCCTTATGGTACTCTTCGACAATCGTATCGACCATAGGGTGGCGCAGATTGTCAGGCATGGACGCCGCAAAGTGAACCAAGAGCCGAGGCTCCTGACTAGCGTAATCAAACGATCCCCACTTCTCTCCCTCTTCTGGAATAAACAATCCACGAATTGCAGCCTTGATTTCCGGATCCCGCGCTGGGATCTGCTGGAGGTTGGGGTTCGAAGAAGAAAACCGTCCGGTCACAGTGCCCCCGTCATCAGAGCGAAGCTGGTGGAACTCGCAATGGATGCGGCCCTTGTGCTCGTGGCGCAGGATGCTTTCGACAAACGTGCTACTGGCCTTGTCCAATTCACGCAAGCGCACCAGTTGCTGGCACATTTCATGCGGATGGGAGGACAGATACTGCTTGGTAAAGGACGGAGCGCCCGCATCCGTTGTTGGGTATTGCAAGTTCAGCGCCTCGAACATCTTCTGGACTGAGGCCGAGGCCCACGGCTGGATGTCTACGCCTGTCTTGTCTTTGATATTCTTGTGGACCTGCTTGGCTTTCCCTTCCAGATCCTTCTTAACCCGAGCGGCTTTGTCCAAATCCACGCGCACACCCTTGGCTCGCATGTCCAGCATCATAGGAATCAGGCTGGTTTCAAGCTCGAAGATATGCCCGAGCTCATCCTTGCTGAGTTCGATCTGAAGATACTCCCAGAGTTTGAGCGTCATTAAAGCGTCCTGCTCGGCATACGCACCAACAAACTTGGGCGGCAGCTTCCACATATCGGCCTTTGGATCAATGCCCCAGTCCTTGGCCGCAGCCCGCAGCATCCGCTCGTCCTTGCGCATGTCGATATAATCACGGCCCAGATTGTTGAGGCTGTAGGAAAACCTGTTCTCGTTTACCAGAGGCGCAGCAATCATCGTATCGATTAGCTTTCCTTGCACCTCGACCCCCTCGGCCCGCAGCCAACCCGCATCATAAGTCGCGTTGTGCATAACCTTCTGGATGTCCGGAGTTGCCATCTGCTTTTTAAACCAGCGCATGGTCATGTCCGGATCGAGATTGTGCCCGTTCTGGTGGCGGATCGGAAAGTATCCCTTGTAATCCCCCGCAGCCACAGCAATCCCCACGATGTTGCCATCGTTGCGGGCCCAGCCCGGACCCAAGGTTTGAATGTTTGGATCTCTTGTTTCCAGATCCACGGCGATAGACTTGTAGCCACGCAGGTCAGGGTACTCGGATGGAATGTTCCAATCCGGATCAAGGCTTTCACCTAGCTCCATGCGAGCAACCAGATCCACAGTCTTCTTGTCTTTTCTATCCCTTGCCATTGCCATTTGGAACCTTTCCAAGAAACAAGTTTAACCGCTCTTGTATTTCGTTTTCACGATCCCCGCACTCAGAGCCCAACGCGCTATAGCCAACCTTATCCACCCATCCATCTGCGGAATCCAAGTTGTGCAGTAGCCTTGCTGTTTTCATCCAGTCGAGCATCAAAGCAACATGCTGCGGCGTGATGTACCCGTTGGTGCACTGCGCTTCCTTCACAATAAGATTCCAACCATCAGCAATCCGCGTGAAGTTATCGTATGCGTCACCATAATCCTTGGCCCTCTGACCGTTGATCGCGGTCTTCGCAGTCTTTAAAACCTCATCTCGTTTCATCACTTTTCCTGTTCAATTTAATATCCACATTCATTACAGTATTCCAATCCGGGCCACGCTCAATCAAATCATGGATTTCAAAAAGCTCCTCAATATCATAATTCATTACAGTATTCCAATCCGGGCCACGCTCAATCAAATCAATATCATACTCCACAACAATAGGGCCCGCGTCCCCGCCCCGATAAGTCACGCTCATTTGCCACCTAGAAACCATTCAATCCTCCAATAAATCTTGACCACGAGGTTTAAGAGATAATTTAAGCCGCCAGCGGCGAGCCCTCCCCGTTTCCCAATCATACGGGTCCCACTTAGGGTTCTTAACATCCATATACCCCAAATTAGACGCAACCTTGCGCATCTTCCGAAAAGCCTTAGCCTCTATCTGACGAACCCGCTCCCGGGAAACTCTCAAAGATGCAGCGCACTCATCCAAACTCTGGTCATGCGCAAACCGCCGAGCTAAAACATCCCGCTCCCGAGGAGTTAGGTTCTTGGAAAACTGACTTAATGCACTCAACTGCGATATAGTCTTTTCCGAAGAACCCTCCTGAACCAACTTCTTTACGTCGTCCAAATCAAGATTAACCTCCGATGTCGATTTCCGCAAACGAAGCTCCCGCATATGATCCGGCCACAAATCCTCCGGATCCCGGGCAACCATCCCCGCAATATCCAAAGCTAAATCCGTCCAACCCTTCGAATTATACGGAACAGCCTTCATCGTAATTAACTTATTTACCGTCTGATGCGAACGACCCATCTTTCGGCACATGTCCGCAACAGAAGAATACCGCGCGCGTATCGCACGAAGTAACCTCCCATTGCGAACAGTTACCTTTAAATTAAAATCTTCATCTCTCTTCATCGGAATCCTTCCTTGGATAATAAACTAAAACAAAACTTCCGCACTCAGGACACGACAGATTTGTTTCCATTGAAAACTCTTCGTTATCCTCAACGTCGTGATCGCCGCCCCAGATTAATTCTGTTTTACAATGCCAGCAGTTCATAGATCGTACCTATGCCTTTCGTCGGAATCGATTATGCACAACCGATTCTTCGTTCTGGTTATACCAACGTACATGGCTCGGTGCTCGTCATCCGGAAAATCCGTATTCACACAAGCCCATGTGCTGCCCAAAGACACGGCGCAGTTATCATCCTCGCCGCCCTTCATCCCGTGAAACGTGGACACCTTTAGCCGAGGCGTGGCTAGGATGTCCTCTCCGCGCCGCTCAATGGCCCTAATGTAGTTTCGCATGTCCTTGCCCATGTTCGCCACATCAAACGCCTCACGCTCCAGCGGAGCCTTCATACCGAACTCCGCAACCAACATGTCATAGGTCAACATCGCGTCCGGACTGGCCGCTTCGAGCAGCTTTTTCGAACCTCGCTTCACAACCGCATAGTCCCCCTGCTTTGGAACGTTGTCATACAACTGGCAAACCAGTCGGTGCGGCAGAGCCTCACCCTGCTGCAACGTGCGCCATGAGGAGATCACTGAGGCCAGCTTTTCACTAACGCTGGACCTTCCCTTGGTAGAGTATAGAAACCCGTCTCTGCGGAGCTCGTGGGCCCAGTCATGCATCTTCTTGTTTGTGCGAGTCATCAAGGTCCACGAACCTTGGGTCAAGTCCAGATGGTGGTTGCTCGACAGGTACTGAATCTGTCCCTCTCGATCTGTCGGACTGAACTGCTTGGGCATCCGGTTCTCGATCCGCTTTACAATCTGCCACGAAAGATCATGCACACGCTTGGGCATACGATAGCTCTGGGTAAGAACACGGCGGTTTTCCGAAGCGTTGAGAAACAAATCCACATCAACCCCCGTCCATCTGTGGATCGCCTGATCGTCGTCCCCTGCCAGAATAACACGGCCACAATTCTCCGAAATCTTTCGCACCATGGTCCACTGCAACGGCGTGAGATCCTGTGCCTCATCCACAATAAACAAATCCAAGTATGGCGGCTCAACCATCTCGATATACTTATCGATCTGATCCACGAAATCCATCTTGTTCATGCCCGCCTTGTAGTTTTCCAACGCAGCATCGAACCGTTTCAACTGAGCAAAGTTCAGCGCGTAACTGCCGTGCTCGTTGTACTCCTGCTCCAAGGAAATCATCCGGTGCCGTGCTCGCATCTGAAGCTGCGCATACAAATCGCCCTTCTCCAAACCCGGAGGAATGGTAAGCCCATCATCCATTGACACGGTGCTCGTGCCCGTGAACTTCAAGCCCAGATCCAAACCTAGTATGGCCCAGTCTTCCGCGCTCATCATGTCCGTTGTTTGCAGACCAAGACCGCGAAACCCAAGCGAGTTTAACGTGCGGAAGTATGGAAGCTCCTTGCTGGACAAACCAAACTTGGAACCCGCCCGCGTTACCGCTTCCTGAACCGCTTTCTTCGTAAACGAACAGTAACCAATCCGACTGGGATGCGTACCCCGAGCAAGCTCGTCCTCAACCTCTTGGATCAGCGTGTATGTCTTGCCGCAACCGGGCGGACCAAAGATCAACTCAGAATTCGGGATCATGCGTCTGTCCTTTCTGATTCTCCAACCACGTTAAGATCTCAATCTCGCTCCAACGTGAAGACGATCTCTTTTTATCGCCCAGCTTGTATGGTGCAGGAAACTCCCCAGCCTGCGTCCACTTGTACACCGCCGACACTGACACGTTCAGCAGCTTGGCAACTTGGTCCACCTTTAACAGCGTATCGTTAGAATGGGATTTCATAATTCGGCTCCTCTAATTCTACCTCTGAGTCATCAAACGCAGGCACCCACCACACTCTCAGTGTGCTGCGCTTACCGTTTTCCCTGCGTATCGCGTGATGCCCAAAGCAATCATCCGTATCGTTTAATTTCTTTATGTGATCCTGTACCTGCGCCCTCGTGTACTGGGTAAACCCACGGTTCTTCAGATACTCCATCAACCCCTCGATCTTGAACTTCGTGTATCCGTTCTCGGTCCACGGCTTGTTCAACTCCATCTCCTCCGGAGACATGGCCCTGATCCGACTGGTGCAGAACGAACGCAGATGCTCCTTGAACTGTCCGCTAAACGTCAACTCCTCCGGAACATCGAGCTTCGTGGCAGTCGCCATCATCCCGTTGATAACCTGCTGCCAATCCGAAGCCTTGGGCGTGGGCGGCATCATATCAATCTGCTCCATACAAGCCCGCTGCCAAAGCGAAGGATGCTGTAGCTGATCCGTAGCCAGAACCACACGCTTGCCATTTACATCCATGAAATACAGCCGAGGCTCAGACAACATGATCGTAAGCCCGCCGATCTGTGGTGTGTCAGGCGCATCGCTGCCAATCCCGTACTGCCTGCTGCGGCATATGTTCTTGTTACAGAAATCTTTCAACGGACACTGATCGCACTGGTAGTAATACTCTTTGCGCGTCAAAGACTTTTGCAACTGCACCATCTCATCCGCTGGCAGCGGAGGCTCGCACAATATGCGATTATACTCCTCGTGATGATCCTTCCAATCATCAGGCCATTTGTTCCTGCAATACACACCAACATTAAACATCGTAATGTTTCGGTACTCGGTCACTGGACCTTGGCTCGATATCGTTTCGAGGCAGTACGGCCCGTCCGTGAAATGCTTTCGATCCCCGCCGAACTGCAAAGCAGACAGCTTGGACATCGAGATGCGCCCCTTCTCCGCCCGATCCAAGAACTTATCCAACGTCATGGCCTTGTTCTTTTTATCGAGGCAGTACCGCATCGTTTCTTCCGCATTGAAATACGGCAGGTTTATAAAGTTCCCAAGATCCCCCTCGCTATCGAGGATCGTATCCTGCTTGGGAAACACCTCACAACCAGAGTGCCCAAGCGCCGCAGCCATCTCTTCGAGGATCTCCCGAACAATCGAAGCAGGCTCCCACTCTTCCAAGAACAAATACAAATGGGCACCGCCCGACTTCGAGCGGCAATGAAACAACGGCAGCTTCAACTGCGTGATCTTTTTATTAAGCGCAGCGTGGTCCAAGTCATAGACATCGATATCCAACGTCCCAAACTTGCACACGTTACCAGCCTTGATAGGAATGGCACCCACCCCCTGCTGCCCGCCGATATGCGCTTGCATCTTTTCAACTGTTAGCGGCTCGCGGATAACAAAAGATTTGGCCTCAGTCTTTCCGTTGCGACCCACTGGTCCAACGTTCGTCCTGCCATGTCCCTTTTCTGATCCCTCAAAAACCGCCAGCATTCTTTCTGCTGCTGACATACTTTACTCCTAAGCGAATGATGGGGAGAGCAGATGTCCCGCCTGCTCCCCCCCCGAGCTACATCAAAAGGGGATTTCATCATCCTTCACAGGAGCAGATGTCCCGCCTGCTCCCTCTTCTGACATAGCTTTCACTTCACCCGCTTGGATGGAGTCTCGGAATGCTTTCGCTTCCATAAGAAGATCTCGGCTGTCAACCAACCCAACCTTCTCTACTTGGTAATTGTTCCACGTTCCTTGGTCATTGCTTTCCTCGACCGTAGACAACTTCCAGATCGTTGCGAACACCGGAGGTGTAGCCATGCTACCGTCTGGACGTTGGATCTTTTGCATTGCAATCTGCGTCTTCCAACGACGGCTTACCTTTAGCTGCGTGGATTTCATATCCACAACCGCTGGCTGGAAAGACCCATCATCCTCGACCACAAGACAATAATGCTGGTCCGACTTCACAAGCTCGTTGCCGTTGGACAAAAGCTCCTTCGACCCCACTCGTGTGGTCTGAGAAATCGCTGGATCATTCGCGGCAAGCTCACCACGAAACCCGCCGCCCATATCACGGGGCGTGAACTCCAGATACTTGGTGGTCTGGAAACATGGGATGATGTTTACCCCGTCCTCGCCATCCCAAGACTGCATGGTGACGTTGTTAAACAAATCCCCCTGCTCGGCACCCTCGATGTACTCCGCTTTCTTCTTGTTCAACTGCGGAGACAGGGCTTGCAGCACACGAATGAATGGAATCTGCATCTCGGAACTATCGAAGGACGCACCCTCGCCAGCCATGCCAAAGATGTCGTCCATTACATCCGTTGAAACATCCGTTTTCTTTTTCTTTGCAACAGCGCCCATTACTTTTCCTCCTGATTATATTTCTTCCGCAAACCTTCGATGACTTCAATCAACTCTTCGTTGATGAATTCCGGTTTTTTGGGATTGCCATCCTCGTCGTACTCTTCACGACTGATACGATCCATCTCTTCTATCTGCATTTGTTTTGACACGCCCATTATGATTTCCTCCGTATCTCAGCCGCGTTTGCGATAAATGCCCCGAACATATCGAGGTCGATTGGTTTGCCATCCGTCACACGTTCCTTGATGAACGCTTTTAATGTGGACGGGTGGACATGGGTCTTGGTTTTGGGATCAAACCCACGCTCTTCGAGCAAACCCACGACATCTCCAGCGAGATTGTCCTGACCTTTCCCGAACGAACAGGTTACATCGTTCTTGATTATGTCATCAAGACCATGCTGGCGCAGCCACTCGAACGCCTCTTCTTTCCGCGCCACAGGAATAGATGCGTGTACCATCATCTTCCGCGCCACAGTCAGGCCCTCTACGTCTACGCGCTCCACCCCCATCTCATCCATAACGGCTGGGATGTTTTCCACAGAGAGCTTGTGCTTCTCTTGCTTCAATGCCTTGAGGTGGTTTTCAGCATCCTCGATCTGCATTTCTACAGAGCGAAGCTGTTTTACCAAGCTGCTGAGAGTTTTTCCGGTTTCAGTATTGACTGAGCTCAACGCACCGGACTCGTCGAACATGTCTTCAAAGATATCCATCAAAAAGTTTCTCCTCTTCAGGTTAAGATGGGTTGATACATGTGTATCGATTACATATATATACACAAGATGGAGGATTGCAATGCCAGATACAAACTTTTTTAAAACAAAACCATTCGAGCATCAGAGCGAGGCGCTGCATGTTGGATGGAACCTGCCCGAGTTCGGGTACTTTATGGAGATGGGAACAGGCAAATCAAAAGTTCTGATCGACAACCTTGGAATGCTGTACCAAAGCGAGCAGATAGATTTCGCTCTGATCATCGCACCCAAAGGCGTCTATCGAAACTGGGTCGCCAAAGAAATCCCAGAGCATATGTCCGAACAAGTACCGCATCGCGTCATCCGATGGGTGTCCGGACCCAATAAGAAACAAGCCGAGGAGATGCGCTCCGTTAAAGATAAGTTCGAGGGCCTGACCATCTTCGTGATGAACGTCGAATCTTTCTCCACGGTCCGTGGTCAGAAGGCTGGGCAGTGGTTGTCTCGTGCGTTTGGGCCAAAGGGTATGATAGCAATCGACGAAAGCACGACGATTAAAAACCCCAAGGCCAAACGCACCAAGAGCCTAATCAAGATTGCGGACGGGTTCAAGTTTAGAAGACTCTTGACAGGCTCTCCCGTTACAAAAAGCCCCATGGATATCTTCGCGCAGTTCGAATTCCTGCGCCAAGGACTGCTCGGCTTTGAAAGTTTCTATGGATTCCAAGGCCGATACGCCATCATGAACAAGGTTAAAATGGGCGCTGCCGCGTTTAACCAAATCGTCGGCTTTCGAAACCTCGATGACCTCAATAACAGAGTGGATCGATACACGTTCCGCGTGTTAAAAAAGGATTGTCTCGACCTACCCGAGAAAATCTACACATCCCGGTATGTCGGACTCACCCAGGACCAGCATAAGATGTACCAGCAGATTAAGGAACATGCTATGGTTGTATTGGGTGACATGGACTTCGTTACTGCGCCCATGGTCATCACCCAACTGCTCAGATTGCAGCAGGTTTTGTGTGGGCATCTCAAAACAGATGACGGGCACACCGTTACATTCCCCTCGAAGCGCATGGATGCGCTGCTCGAAGTGATCGAAGAGCACGATGGCAAGGCAATCATCTGGTCGCGCTTTCGTCATGACATCCAACAGATCGTCGAAAACCTAAACAAGGTCCACGGCGAGGGATGCGCCGCCGCATACTACGGCGATACATCCGACGATAAGCGCCAAAGAATCGTCGAGGACTTCCAAAAGCCACACTCCCGCCTGAAATACTTCGTCGGGAACCCCGCAACCGCAGGATATGGCATCACATTGACCGAAGCTAACCTCGTGGTGTACTATGCAAACGACTTTAACCTCGAAACTCGGATCCAATCAGAGGATCGAGCGCACAGGATTGGTCAAAAGAATAACGTGACCTACGTTGATCTGATATCAGAGGGAACAATCGATGAGAAAATCGTGAAAGCCCTTCGAGCAAAGATCGATATCGGAGCAAAGGTACTAGGAGAAGAGGCAAGACAATGGCTGACTTTGACGCCACCGAAGTAACCGAATGCATCGTGGATCGAAAGAAAGGGATGCGTACCCGAGATACCGCTGGAGCCGAGATCGCTCGGCTCACGGGCCTCGATCTGGATGTAGCCAAAGCCCTGACCGATGGATGGTCAGGCAAAAACATCTCACAAATCCGAAGCTGGACATACGAAAACGAAGGCTGTCGTAAAAATCGTGAAGCCAGACTTGGCAAGGTTTCTATATAGTATATAATGAAACGGGAAAAGATACACTGCCTCTCCCGAAAATGGGAGAAGGCCCTGCGAAAGCAGCAGAAGGCAAAGGAAAAAACAAATGCTAGACGAAACACAAAACGTGAAGTGGAAGACAGTCGCTATTCTTCCCGAGGATCATGACCGACTGCGACAACTCTCGAAGAGAGAGCATCGCGCCCTGTCAAAACAAATATCCTACATGATTAAAAAAGAGTTTGAAAAAGATCCGGAATCCGATAAACTCTGATCACTGCTCGATAGGCCCACGCCTGTGGCCTTATCTGCCCTCATAAACTAAAAGGGAGCCTCTCGGCTCCCTCTTTTTTTTACTCCACCGCAAACGCCGTGATGTTCTTCGAATACAAATTAAACGTAGATTTCTTCGTGTAGTTCGGAGCCCAGACCGAAGCCTTGCATATCGATCCTATCGAATGCAAACCATCACACGAATACAAAACCTCGTTGTGACCAAGATCCAACTCCAACTCCTCCATGATCTCGTTGACCGTAAAGTAATCGTCCGGATTTCCCTCCAACAATTCCAACACACGCTCCTGCAACGTTGGCTCGTCAGGCTCAGGCTCAACCTCCGGTTCAATGTCCTCAACAACCGAATCAAAACCCCTCAACCGATCAATCCGAATAGCCTTGTACGGCGTGTTCGCCTTCCCAAAATTATTGGGAACAACAATCGCCTTCACAATATCTCCAACATCAATCCCCGTTCCTTCGAGCAAATGATTGCTGATGAATACATCGCACTCCTCTCGCTGACATAATCCAAAACCAGCGCCGCCATTCGGAATGATGTTCGTAATAATTAACTCGCGTGTATCAATGTGCATAGTAGTTACCTTCCGTTTGCTTTTCATGTAATTCCAATCCTTTCTTCCTCGCGTCATCTAAAAACTTCTCAAGATCCTCCTCCTCAATCATGCCCGCAGCTATCGCCGTAAACCGCAGCAAAATCGAATAGGTACACACAACCGGATCATAGCCCTGCGACTGCCACATCATGATCAACTCGTTAACATCCTTGGACATCTCTGCCCCCTGCTCAAAACTTTGGTTCATATAATTCTCCTTTCGACTCCTTCAGTTTTAAATACTCCAACTCCTCAACAAGCGCCTCGATCCTCGGGTCAGATGTCTCCTCCCACAAAATATCGTCGATCTCCTTGTTCAAATCCTTAATCAACTTCTTGATACTCGTCAGTCTCGGGTCCATCCTCGCTCCTCGGTAAATTGTATCTCGATTTAATCTGGCGCAGCGACTTAACCGTCGTGCCCATAATATCCGCAGCATCGTTCAAACTAATCTCCCGATGCAACAAATTGTTCAACACCGCAGCAACTTTGGATAACTCCAACTTCGGACGCCCACCCTTGTTCACAGACGTATGCTTCGTGAACCCGTTCAACGCACTGTTGCTCATGCCACCATTCCAACGCGGATTGTCCGCCTTGTCCTTGACGTTCTGCGCCAACCATGCCTGACGGTAAATGTCCTCGTACTTATCACGCTTGTATGTGTTCATATCTCAGAATCCCCGAACATCTCATCCATCAAAGCCTTACCCTTTAAAGTTAGACGAATTATCCTGTGCCTACGGTCCTCTAACATCATTGTCGCCTCCACAAGTTTAGCAGGGGTTCTTTTACCCCTGTGGTAATCTGACAACGCATGAACCAACCGACAGGTTGTGGACTTATGATACCCCAAAGAGTTCTGTAAATCGTGCAATCGCACAGGCTGGTCTTTACATATCTGGGCAAAGACTGCGAAATGATTTAAGGAACAGTGAGATTCATCCTGCACTGCATCAGAAAACTTTTTTATTTGTTTCATTAATATTTGAGCACTTTTCATATCTGCTTACCAATCTCCCGAAGGTTGCTAACGTAAGTATCCAACTCCTCACGCGCCGCAAACAATTCACGCTGCACATTGGGCCTTGCGTCTGAACGGTAACGCTCCTCCTGCAACGCATCGACCTGACGTTTCAGCCAACGCAACTGCGCTGCCTGAAACTTCGTTAGCTCCTGATCACCCACTGCGCTTCCTCCATGTGTCACAGGATACAGCGCCGCCCGTTGCCGCCTCAATCTTCAACGCATGATCAACCGTAGGCAACGCCTTCCCCAACATCCAACGCGATAACGTAGGCTGAGAAACATCCAAGCGCCTGCTAAACTCAAGCGCCGACAGGCCGCTGTCTCGCAACCACTCGCGCAAAGCAACGCCCTTCGAAGGCTTGGGATCAACCACAGGACGCCGAGCGTTCACCCCCAAATTATAAATGCACTCATCCCTAAACTTTTTAGGATCCTCGCCGTTTATAATATCATCTAAACGATCAGTGACGTAAAACATGCAAACCCTATTATCCATTCTACCAGTCCTTTCCAAAAACTTTTCTAAAGATTTCTTCCAACTC
>Ga0208898_1001364_pt1 | contig 16196 bp, 9 predicted proteins | sample VirMetDEL_Mar_4_FD_184513 | JGI IMG/M metagenome (GOLD analysis project Ga0208898, IMG submission 184513) | Aqueous microbial communities from the Delaware River and Bay under freshwater to marine salinity gradient to study organic matter... | ecosystem: Environmental > Aquatic > Marine > Coastal...
ATTGTATTATCAGAAACAACAGTATCAACTTCATTTGTTGTTCCACTGATGGTCAGCGTTTCACCAGTTTGGAATACATCATTAGTTCCAGTGTCTGCTGCTAATGAGAAGGTAACAGCAACCCCAGCAATTTGATTATCAACATATGCTTTGACTGACTGCTGTGAAGGAATAGCAGTATCACTATTAGAACCAAGGTTATCTTCATCCAAGAAGGCAGTAACACCATCAAGGACATTCAGTTCAGTAGCAGTAGCAGTAACATTAGTGCCACCAATATCAAGAGTGGTAACAGAAACTTCACCAACAGTCATTATGTTGGTTGAAGGATTATAAGCAACACCAGCGTCTGTTCTAATATTTTCCTGAGTTGGGTTGGCGTTATTATCAGCAACAAATGTGATGTAGTGAGTAGCATCAGTATCTGTCTGACCAACTGCAACAGATGATGCCTGAGCGCCACCACCAGAAATTGCTTCAAGTGAGGTTTCAACCTCCTGTAAAGCATTTTTGATAGTTGTGTTGTCACTGATTGTTGATCCAGTGAAAGTGCCAAGATTAGTAGAATCTCTGGCAACACCAGTCAGTGTTATAAGGTTGTCACCAGCTTGTCCATCATCAAGAACATCTCTACCATCAACTGTTCCACTAACAGTAATATTTCCACCTACATTCAGAAGATTGCTATTTGGATTGAATGTAATACCAGCATCAGTTCTTACTTCTTCTGCTGTTGCTGATCCATTGTTATCAGCAACAAATGTAAGATACTGAGTAGCATCAGTAGAATTAGAAATTGTTTTAACTGTATCTGCACTAGTAGCACTAGTAGCACTAGTAGCAGTATCAGCATTTCCTGTAAGATCACCTACAAAGGAAGAAGCAGTGATGATGCCAGATGCGCCTGCATCAATGCCGCTACTTGTGATAGTAACAGCAGAACCAACAGTTACTTCTGTAAAAGTAGCACCTGAAGACCCACCCAAAACATATGATTTAATTCTAGATGCAGCAGTCTTTCTATTTGTTCCAGTAGCTCCATCATCAACAATAAACAGATCAGCATCTACAATGTCTGCACCAATATCTGTTCCGCCATCAATATCAATCGCTGTGAGATTAACATCTCCAAATGAAAGAATACCACCAGCATCAGATTGGAGAACCTGACCTGATGTTGAAGCATCAGTGCCAGGCAATGTAAATGTTATATCTCCTGCTAAACTATTTGGTGACTTTAACTGAACAAAGTTTGAACCATTATTGATAGCTTCATATAATTTGAGACCACCACCTGTTGTTGTGGTGTTGTTACTCCAAAAGTCACCCCCACCAATTAATTGGTTTCCATCTTTAGTTCCTACGTAGAGCTGGAATCTATCAGTGGTAAATCCTGGTTCACCAACGGCCAGAGTTGGAAGTTGAGAGAATACACCTCTTTTAAACTTAAGAGTTGGTGAAGCCATTTTTTAAATTCTTCTTATATTTTATTTATATAGGGTGTTTATGTAAAGCTACCAAAGTCTTGATTGCCATCAAGAGTGCCATCAGACAAGTCAACAACTTGGAATGGAGTTGTGTACTCCCAAACTGAAGCATCAGTGTCAAGTGCCAAGACACCATCATCAATTGGTGTGCCTGTAATGGCATAACCAGCAATAGAAGTAGCATTTCCAGATGCTCCCTCTGTGGCAATAAATTGACCAATTGATGCATCAAATACCAATGTATGTCCATTTGTAATGGATGTTGTTGAAGCAGCAGCAATATTGGTGAGAGGTCCTAGATCAGTTGTGCTAGCATCAGCACCAACCCACTTACCTGTTGAAGATTGATACTTGAGGACTTTATCATTGACCTTAGCACTATTTCTATCAACATCATCCAAGAACTCTAGGCGAACTTCTCCTCCACCACCTTGAGCAGCAGCAGTTCTAACAGTTTCATAGACCATTTTGCGCAATTGATCCACTTCACGCTTCAATCTGGCCATTTCTGTCTCAGATTCATTGATTTTTTCTTCTTCTGGGACTAATTTGTCCAGAATTTCCATAGATTTTTCAATATTTTCACTGATTTCTGCCTTTTCTTCAACTTTCTCTTGTTTCAGAGGTTCAGGTTCAATGATATTTGTAGTCTCTATCTCTGTGGGAACATAATTATCTCTCCAATCAGTGGTATCAACCTCTTCTTTTTGCTGTTTTTTGGGATCTGAAAACAAAAATGTCTCAAAAACCTTAACATTTTTTATTAATTCTTCTCTTTCTTTATTTTTTTTCTCGCTCTTTTCTTTAATCTTCTTTTTTTCTTCACTTAAAGACGCAAAAAGGTCTCCAAGAGATAATTCTCCAATTAATTCTTTCTTTTTTTCTTCCTTTTTCTTTTTTTCTTCACCAATAAGACTGAAGAAATCTCCTAATTCATTCATTTTAAGGACAAAAAGACCTTTTTACTATTTATCTTGGGCAGCTTGCTTTAACATTTTCTGTAGTTCAGCAGTAGATCCCACAAAAAGAGCATTGTTGACTGTAGTTGGTCCTTTTGACTCTTTTTCCTCATTGACATCCTTCAGTTTTTTCTGAAGATCCATCAATTTGTCAGTAGCATCTGAAACATTTTTGATCAATTGACCAGCAACCTCATATGCTCTTGGCATTTCACTCTCTTGAGCAAGTTCTAAGATACCATTGATTGCTTCTTGCCCCTTTTCAATGATCGAATATAAATTACCCCTGGTATATTCATAGTCTTTACGAATATCCTCAGAGGTGCTTCTGATTTTTTGTATTTTATCATCTACATTCTCCTTTTTTACTTCAATTTCAGTGGATGTAACATCAAATGTTTCATTTAACTTGTCAAATTTACTAGACATAACTCAATCTCCATCAAAAGGTAGAACCATCAAATCCAAAGTTGTCTCCAATATCAATGAAGTCAGCATCTGCTTTGGTAATGCTATAAACAGCAGCACCTGAAGCGTGTATTTGTGCCTTTGTCTTATCTTGAGCTCTTCTAACAGAAAGTTTGTTGCCAGTTACATCTTCAACATACATCTCTTCTTGACCAATATAGATGTAAGTGCCAGCAGTCACTTGTGTGCCATCAGCAACATCAATCACAATTTCACTAAGATCTATATCTTCAGCAAGTTGTGTGAGTTGTGAATCATTATAGTCCTGAACTGCTCTTGGTTCAACACGATAACTGACATCTCTGGTATAAGTAGTTCCAGAAGCGCCTCTGGTTCCAGCAATATAACCAACTTGAACCTTCTTGACAATCTCTCCTGTAACATCTGAAACAGGACCATAGAGGTATACTTTAGCAGTAAATCTGATTGTATAAACTAATGCTCTTCTTGTGTCAAAATTACCTTCATAATCATCTTCCATTGAGATGGATTCGATCTGAACTGGAACATTTTGTGTCTCTGCCAGTTCACCTAAAAACTTAATAGGAAGAGTATATGATGGTTGGAAATAAGGTAAAATTTGCTCTACAATTTGAAGCATATCATCATTCAACTTTGTCATAATTGACAATTCAAATGTCATATTATATGGAACAGGCATATAGACCTTTTTGGTCTTTGTTCCACCATCAGTTACACCATAAAATGCTTGAGTTTGAGTTGCCTTTCTGGCTGGATCATACTGAAGATCAGTAAACTCAAATGACATTCTTGGAAGAGTCATCTGAACTGGTTTGTTCAAATCTGCTTCTTGTTCCAACCTTGCCAGAAACTTTTGAGTTGGTCCATAAGCGAGAGGAACTTTGATGACACTAAAAGTATCATCATTGGAATCCTTGTGCTTGATTTCAATACCATTGAAGAGAGAACCAAATCCAATAATTACGGATCTGAAAATCTCATTATAGAAATACTCAAACATTTTTGTTACAGAATTATACTACTATTTAACCAATTTTTATTTAAGGCATTCCAAATGGATTGGATTTGGAGAAGTTGATGATTGAATCTGCCTCAATTTCAATAGTATCATTATCGGCATAAGGTGTAACAAGATCATCTGTATTGACTGTTCTGATTACGTGTCTTGCGCCAGATTCAGATCCAACAAGAATTTCTCCTGGTCCAAATGAACCATCAACAATAGAAATTTCAAGAGTATTATTGGCAGCATCATATTCTTTAACTCTTGCTGTTGTTCCAGATGATTGACTTGTAACAATTTCATTGAATATGAAGGAACCAGAGGAATCAGTTCCTATTCCAGAAGGAGATTCAAATGTAAGGTCTGGAGCAGTAGTATAACCAGCACCAGAGTTAGTAATTACAGCATATGTGACAATACCTGCGGAGTTAATTACACCATATCCAGTAGCAACTGTGTATCCAATTCCTGCTCCTGGATCAGCAAAGGTGATTGATGGATTGGATGTATATCCACTGCCAGCATTAGTAACTGTGATACTCATTACTGATGTGAGGGTGGTGATACCAGCACTTGCTGCTGCTCCAGTTCCACCTCCACCTTGAATAGTGACAATTGGTGCTACAGTGTATCCACAACCAGCATTTGTCAAATCAATTGACATAATCTTGCCAGTATTGGTTCCATCGCACCCAATATAACTATTTGTAAGAGATGCTATACCTACAGCAGTTACACCTCCAACAGGTGCTGAACTAAATCCAATTGTTGGGGCAGTTTTATAGTTTTTGCCCATATTTGTAATATAGATATCCAAAATAGAACCAGAAGCACAAGTTGTTGCTGTACCTGTTGCTGTTGATGCTGCTCCAATCAGAGTTAAAGTTTGAATATAACCAATTTGTTCAATTTCATCATCAATTGTCTCAACACCAGTATCCAGAACTTCATCTTCATATCTGAAGAGTTCACATCTTAGTTGATAAACATAGTTTTTTTGGAGTTGATAGAATGGTTGCTCGTGCTCAACATACTTAATCTCAAAAAGACGATCACCAAGTGGAAAATAGACCAAATCACCTTCTTTTGGTCTAGTTGCCAACTCAATATTTGGTAAATTCTTAATTAAAGGAGTGATATATGTCTCATATCTTTCCCTAGACAAGATCAGAGTCAAATCATCCTGCTCTTGGATACCAAATTTGGATAAAAGCGTGCCTTGACCACCAAATCCATCATAATTGTCTACGTATGCCTCAATCGGATAGGCACTTGTGAACTCAGATTGGATAACTTCTCTAATTACAGTGTTTTTCTTAAGATATTTTCTTGGAATATAGTAAATTTCAACACCATACATCTTCAGTTGCTCATTTACGAGACTCTGAATTAAGTTTTGTTCGCTTTTACTGCCATTCAGAAAGTATGGATTGAGCATAGCATTATCCTATCAAGTCTAAAGGTGGAAGTTCATATGTACTCATCATCTTTTGCTTGATTTCATCAAGTTCTCTCTGACCATCATCAAATATTGCTCTACCATTAAATTCAACTCCACCAGGAAGTTTAACACCTTGGAATTTGATAAGATTTTGACCCCATTGTCTCTTAATCAGTGCTGTCAAGTACGGTTTCAAGAATGAATCATTCCAAACTCTTGAGTAGTCATTGGGATCCATTGCTCTCCAACAATCAATAATGATGAACTCCCCAACTCTCAGACTGGTCCAATCAATATCAAGATACATCCTATCTTGTCTTTGATTGAATCTGATTTGCTTGTGAGTATTGAGGAGAAAATTCATTGTCTCCAAGTAACTCATTGCCATCGTGTATGAGAGAAGATCAGTGGAACCCCAGTAGTAAACATCATTCAAAAACATTTGATATTTAAGACTGAACATATTAGAGGTGCTCACTGATTGAGCATCATCATACTGGAAAATTTTATTAATACCAATAATGGATGGTGGAATCTGCAAATAGTTACTATTTTCATAGTAAGTAAATGTAGTAGCAGTTCCTACAATATTTGTTGAAGCACTGGTAGATGTGATACCTGAAGAGGTATTGGAACTTCGTGCTCCAGGAGGACGTGCTTTGCCTCTATCAACATCCTCTTGAGTGATTTGATACTTAAGATATACTTGCGCTACGCCATCAAAATGTCTTTCTTGAAAGAACTGAATAGCATCATCAACTAAATCTTGAATTTGCTCATCAGCAACGTTGATCTCTAAGACAGGTGCTCCCAACTGTCTTAAGCAATAATCTATCAGTTCTTGTCGTGTAGAAGGTTGAGCCATTATACACTATATTTTTAACTATTTAGGGTGCTGAAGAGATACCACCCTGAACCAGAATGTTTCCTTCAGCTAGTCTATAAAAACTTGTGCCAGAACTTACAAGAATATCATAAACATATCTACCAGGACTAATATTTCTAGTTTGGGTAGAACCAAGAGAGATATTAAATTTCCCAGAAGTTGCACTTGTAAAACCAACATTAAAAGTTGCTGTTGCCACTGATGTGGAACCCACTGAAACAGATTTGGTCATCTGTGATGAACCAGTATATCCACTGAGGTTGAAATTGGTTCCATCATTATTTTTTACTTGGAATGTTGATCTAAAATCAGCACCTTTGTAAATTGTTAAATTGACTCCATACGCTACTCCAGCAGATGGATCAAATGTAATAGTATTATTGGCCATTTTGCTTTAAGAATGATTGGAGCATTGATTTGATATCATTAATATCATCAGAAAGGTTATCAACCTTTTCTTCAAGTTTGTTGACTCTCTCCTTTTCAGTAGAGAGTCTATTTCTATTATTCATATATGTTTCATATTGATTATGATCAGTATTGATAACTGCACGAGATTTTGAATCTCTATGAAAGTCATCTTTTCCTTCAATTGGTAGTAAATTCATTATGCTAAGGCAATCACACGGAGGTTTCTAAATTGTGGTACAACTGACTGGTTGGTTGATGTACCAATCAACTTGATTCTAAAGTTGTTGAATGGTTGGAGTTTATCAATAGTAAATGTGTACTCCTTAAACTGGTTGACTGAAGGTTCTTGTGTATAAGAATCAGACTTTCTGATTTGAATATCAGATGTTCCATCACTGATAGATGGATTAATTACATTACCAAAATCATCAATATTATTATATCCTGGGAATGGAACAAACAGTGTCTGATCAGCAGTTGTATTTTGATTCAGCGCATAGAACATTCTAATATCATTGTAATTGGAGACATAACCATCAATGTAAACTCTCAAAGAAGTTGCTGGATTCTCTAATGTGATCAGTTTTGTCACATACATCAGACTATTTGGATCATTCAGAACACCATTGACTCTTGGATCATTTGCATAATCATTAATAGGAGCATTTACTCTATTGGAAACAAAAACAACAGATGAATGATCAAGATCAATTGCAGGTGAAAGTCTTCTATCAAATGTGTTCATATTGAATGACATAGTAAATGACTTATTTCCAGGAAGTGTGGTCAGATAAGCATCTTCATTTACCTTAGAAACAACCATTCTTTGCGACTCAAAGTAGTTTTTCTCTTTGAGGGCAATTTCTTGATATCCTTGATCTACATATGAAACTTCAGATCCAGATACACTGGTCTCAGATACTGATCTTACAGATCCAGAAATGTTGGTTCCAGTTGGAGATGTGCTTCTAACATCAGGTATAATCAAGTTGTATGGAAGGTTGTATGTTCCTTTTGCGAACACACCACCACCAAGTTTTACTTCATTAAGATATCTAGCACCAAATGAAGATGAGGTTGCACTCTTATCATTTCCATTTTGAGACATATCAATCTTAATATGATAATAATCAATTCCAATTGGATCCTGAACTGTAGCATCTGAGAGAACATGTGTTTTATTAATTCTTCTCAGCGAAACACCAGAAAATTCATACTTTTGAACTAAGTCATTTACACTATGTTTTGCAGAAAGTGTATTATCTACACCTCTACTAGTAATGCCTGTAAGGGTGTTGCCACTTACACCAGTATATTCAATGATTTCTGATCCAATCTTGACATATCCAGGATTGGTTGCAGCAACACCAACACCCTCAAATACTCCAAAGTTAGCAGTGCTTGCTATGGAAATTACTCCTGTTTCAGTTTTTTGATAATCAAGTGTAAGAGCAGTTGCTGGAACATCAGTATCAATATTCTGAAGAGTGACTCTGTTAATTTCAGAGTACATGCCATGATTTCTCTGGAAAATCCTCAGATGCAGTCCATCACTATTAACTCTGTAAGGAGCTACAGGGAATACACTTCCACCAATTCCTGCATTGATATCTGTAGCAATGCCTGATGAATCTCTGTACTGAAGATAATTATTAGTTCCAAATGTTCCTTGAACCTTATCAAGGATCAGTTCATTATAACCAGTGAGAATTCCAACAGAAAGTCTCATTCCAGAACCAATTTCATTGCTACCAATACTTACTGGTGTCAATACATCACCAACCTGGAATCCTTTACCACCATTGTTGACAGTAGCAGCAATTGCAACACCATTATTGATAGTAATATCTGCTGTTCCATTGATTCCTTTTCCTGTAACTGCTGTTAGAGCAATTCCAGTATGTGTAAATTGACCACTGGTTGGTGTATAACCTGTTCCTACATTTGTAAGAACAAGAGCACCTGTCATAGAACCAGCAAAACCAACAAGTTCTCCACTAGCATCAGAGTCAACTTGAATAATAGTATTGCCAAGTGTTAAACCAGGGTCAACAACTGTTGTTCCAATACCAATACTTAAGTTTCTAGGAACTGCAGTAACTCCATTTCTTGAAATTCTTTCAAGTGTTGTTGGGAGTTGTGGGTTAAAGAATTCAACATTACCAGATCCAACAAAGTCAGAACGATAGAGGTTAAACTTCAGATCTTCATACTGGCTAGGTGTCCATACAGAAGCATTTTGTGACTTGAACAAAGATCCAAGAATTGGTTGTGAAGTTACCAGAACTTGACCTGCCTCTGTGCCCAAAGTTGTAATGTCTGCTTCACCAAGTCTAGAAATGTAAACATTATATTCTGTCGTATTTGAGAGAATGACTAATGCATATTCTGTATTACCTTTCAGATAAACTGGTGCCTCAAAATTAAATGTTGTTACAGCAGTAGCATCGTCAGATATGTTAACTTTGTCTGGACTCAGATCTACTTCAGAATAAGCAAGAATTTTATCTGTTGGTGTACCCAAAGAAGTTTCACGAATCTGAACAGTCACTGGCAGATTTTGTGCCTTAGTTCTGAAATAAAGATCAACTTTAGATACAAATACACCAGTCTCATCATCAACTTTGAAGGTTTGAGCAAGAGGATCTCCTCTTCTTGGTGCTGGAGGAGGTGGGGGTGGAATATCAAAAACATTTACTCCAGTAATAGCTTCAAATTCAATATCATCAGTTAATTGTCTACTGTCTTGGAAATCATCATTTGTAGTTACTCTAGCATTTCTGAGTGATAGAGTAACTTCTTGAGTATTATCAATATCACCTTGTGAATAGAAGATTTCTTCACCTGAAGTGGTGGTTGTTCCTCTGATAGTGCTGTTTATTGGGCTGCTTGTTAATCTGAAAACGTTTCTTCCATTTTCAAATAGTGGATTAGAAATATTTGAACCATCTGGAACAAAATATGATCCAATCAGGGTGCCAACATTATCACTAATTAATCTAACACTAGTTACAACTGCTTCACCACCATTTGTGCCTCTCAGAATCATTCCTTGCTGAATGTAACCACTGAATTGTGGAAAATCTTCAGATTGGAGACTGAATGTATCAACGTTTAGGATTGTGGAAGATTGTGTGTAACCTCCAGATATTGTATTTGACCTTGAATATGGATTGGAAGTGTAAACATCAGTTGGAGAATCATAAGGACCATACTTGTGATTTGTTGAGGCAACTCTAAATGTAATTGCAGCATTAGAAGATGCTGAAGTGAGTTCAGAGCTCTCAGAAGAACTCATGACACCTGTTACAGTTTCACCAACAACAAATGTTCCAGTTGTCATGCTGATTTCAATCAGTTTAGGAACACTAAATCTAGTAATATCAACACCATCAAAGAATGAATAAAGTTGTGTGAATGGTTTGAATTTAGTTCCAGTGAACTGAATGTTGCGAGATCTCATAAAGTGCTGGATATCTCTGTTCACAACCCTGTCACCAAGTGATTCAGTGTTGATTACTTCATTGATAATCTGCTGGATACCAGTTCTGTTCTGCTCCAGGGAAATAGAACCATCAATGTTTGTAGATGTAACATTACTTCTTCCTACATCAGTACGACCACTAGGAGTAAGACCTTGACTAATTAACAATTCATTAGTGCTAATGCCCCTTCTGTTGGCAGCTAATTGAAGTGACTCATTTCTGTTTACTTCTACTGAATCAAAAGTTAAATTAACACCAGTTGTCTCCCAAGAATCCCACAATACAGGAGTAACACCAATTCTAGATCCATCTGCAGAATCAGTAACATCAGCTCTTAATGCTTCAGCAACTCCTTGGAATGAACCCTCCAATTGAACATCGCGAACCTCCATACTGTTGGTATCAATCCAAACATCAACAGTTGGTTCAAGAGCAACAGAACCTTGATAATAAGTTATGAGGAATGGAGTAACATTTTCAACTCTTGTAGCAAAGGGTTGTGTTAACCAAGGTATTTCACTGTAATCAAGAGTGATCATTTGACCAGATCTTCTGATATTTGATCCAGAAAGACCAGCAAATCTAGAATCCCCATTAGCATTAGTTGTGGTTCCAACTCCAGGTATAGCAGTTGTTCCTAACTGAAGATTGAAAGCTGTTGAGTAATGAGATGGTCTAAGAACTTTTCTCTTAACATCAATACTGTTCTTGATACCAATGCTAGTATCTTGTGGTTGGGTTGTTGTGAAGTTATCAACAAAAATGCCAGATTTAAATCTATTCAGACCATTGATGTCTGGAACAAAACTGTTCAGAGTTGACTGCTCAAGAAGATTGAGAGATGTGTAATACTCAAGATTTTTAATTCTTCTTTCAAGTTTAGAAATATCATTCATCTGATATCTCTTATGCTCAAGAGTCTTAACTCTTGCGTCTTCTACATTATAAAGATAAGCAGGCATATAAACATTGGCAATATTTAATGCACCACTTACTTCATCTGGCAGAGAAGGTACATCATCTGGAGAACCATACTTAACACTCAAAACACCATCTGTGTTTAAATAAATTCTATCTGCTCTAGCAAGATAATAGTTGTAATCAAGAGTTACTGACTCATCAGAAGCCATAACTCTACTTGAACTATGCTGCCCACCATCAAATGATCTTCCTGAAAATTCTAATGGAGAATTGGAACCTTCAGTTACAGTATAGTTGCTAACCCTTGGTCTAGCATCAATAATATCAGTAACCCTTACATCATTAATTGAGGAGATTTCTCTTGAGTAATCGAGATCATTATATGAATTAACAGTGGTAATATCACCCGTATCAGCAGAATCATAATAAGCATTTGAGAAGTATACTATCAACTTTTTGGTTGGAGTTGATCTATTGCCTCTTCTCAAAATTCTTGCATAATCATAATAACTATCTGTTTGTCCATTGAAGAACAAATAGTCTCCAGTTACATTGAGAGATCCAATTTTGATGTTATTGGCAACTGCTGTGACACCAGACTCTGAGAATGTAAGTGTTTCATTGTTCTCAAATACATTTTCATTTTGATAAACAAATCCAATAGATGTGTCTGATTTTCTGGTGAGATATATTGCTTTTGCACCACTAATAGAACCTGTGACAATCTCACCAATGATTAGATCATTGGTAGAAGCAGAAGGTCCATTCATTGAAGCGAGAGTCATAAATGGAGATTCTGGATCAGCAGTAGTTGCTGACTCAAATACACCATAAACTCTAATAACATCAGGAACATTCAGTGAAATGGTTCCATCCTGAACTCTTGTTCCAAATGGATAGTTTCCATAAGTAAGACCATCATTGAGAGTTGTTCCACCAATACCAGAAGCAGAATTGTTTGATTTATCAATGACAATTCTATTTGCTACATTCTTTAATTTAGTTTTTGAAGTAACATTTTGCTTACGAATTGTGGCAATAAGTGTTGCATTTGGATCAGCACCACTCAAACCATCAATAGTAAGGATTGTTGAACCAGAAGAGAAATTAAACTTATCTGATGTCAGAATCTCTGTAGTTCCATCTGAATTGATCAGAGAATATCTTTCCTCATCAAAGGGAAGGAAGACTTCATTGTTAGGATCTGATACATTGATTGCAGCAGTGGATCCAGTTGCATCAATTGTGGTGGTGAACTTTTGTCTAAAGATAATATTAGAATTATTCAGGTCTACAGACTCAATATTTTTCTTTGGAAGAATGCTGTAGAGTGACTGATTGTTAGCAAAGTTTCCAGAACCATTAGATGCTTGAAGTCTGGTGCTGATGATTTGCAAATCATTAGCAGTGAAGTCAGCAGATGGAAGAGCACCATCACAGATTCCTGTGACAGTATCAATACCAACAACAGTCAATGATGATGTTTTTACATCAGTAATTCTAGCAAAAGAAAACTCATCAACACCTGGTCTGGAATATCTTACAAGGTTACCAACAGTGGCAATTCCAGTGAATGTTCTGCCACCCAGAGAAGGACTGGTAATTGTTGAAACGCCCAGACTCTCACCTGAAATTTGAGATACATTAAATGAGAATGTTGGGGTTTGAACAACATCTGCTGTAAATGTATTAGCAGTTCCTACAATACTGTATACAGATTTGATGTCATTAATTTCATAATCTTTGTAGTCAACAACATATCTGGAGTTATCAAGAACACCATTGAATTTCAGTCTTTCACCCTGAATGAATTGTCCCTGAACACTGTATGCTGTTAAGGCAGTTCCTGCTGCTACATTGTACTTAAGGAATCCAACTGCTCCACTAGACTCTCCTTCAATTTGAAGGGGGGTTGACAGAGTTACCTCTACGTTAACATCAATATCCTTGTAAGTGTTGAGATCAAAAAGTGAAAGATCCCACTGATTAGTGTTAGCGTTAGTGTTACTATAAGAACCTGACTCTAATGAGAAATCATAAAGTCTTGCCTGACCAATTTCTTTTCCTGGAGCAGTTTCTGAAGTTATTCCAACTCTCTGATCTCTGAGACTTACTGTATTGGAAGTGTTGAAACCAATGATGGGTGATCCATAGACTCTATTAACAGCAAGAGTAGGACCAAATCCAAAATTAATACCTTGATTCTTTATAAGTCTTGTTGTTCTTGGTTTTACTACATCAACTAATGTAGTAGATGTATTTTCTACCTCATATCCCCTAACATATGCTTTACCGGGAGATATTTTATATACCATCAAGTCATCTGATGGAACATTTCCTTGTGCTGTAATTTGTCCAGGAAGATAGATACCTCTATTTCCTTGTTGATTATTTAAACTTTCTCTAACTGAAGTTACATACTCTTTTACATAATAATGACCAGATTCATCAAAAGTTCTCTTTGCTAATTCATCACCAAGAACATTATATTTGGTTGTATTAAGAATTTCTCTTAAAATACCATTTTGAACTTCAGCAAGTTGAACAAAACCTTGATCCACATAGTCATTAGGCAACTTTTTACTTAAAGTTGCTGTAATTTTTAATCTATCAGCACCAGGAGCAGTGTAATTATTGTATCCTTGGGCATTATCGTTAAGTGATGGATCAGTATCAGAAGAGATAATCTCTTCATTTACTGTAAGACCAATTCTATAACTTGAATTTGTTGAATATTGATCAAGAATCAGGATTTGACTATCAACATTGACAAAATAACCTCTCAAATAGTAAACGCCTTGATTCAGAACAAAAGCAGAACCAGTAGCAGCTGCGCTGTTTGCTATTGTATTGGCAAAACCCTCTCCTGCAGCAATAAAAGTTGTTGCATATGAAATAGTCTCATCAGTGGTTAAAATTTCATTGTCAAAAAATTGTTCAGTTGAATCATCAGTATCACTAGAATTCTCATAATTCAAGTAAAGAGTATAATTGCCTCTTACTGATTGCTGATTTGAAATATATGTAACTACCGTTGCTGTTACGCCAGAATCTCTACCTGTGATTCTTTTGCCAACAAGTTGATCAAGATAAAGAGATACAGGAATACCTAAGTACTCTGCCTGGATTTGGATACAGTGAAATCTATCATTATAGGTCAACTGACCTGGAATAACCACAGAACCCTCTTTAAAGAGGTTATCTCCCATATCTTCAATTTGATTTTGAAGAATGGACTGAAGATTATTTAACTCTCTTGCCTGAATTGGGTATGCAGGCTTGAATAATACTTGATGGTAGTTACTCTCGGGGTCAAAGTCATCAAAATAAGGAGCAACGTTGAGGTTAGTTTCCTGTGGCATAATTCTTTAGAACTGCAAGATAATCTTTACGTCTTCTTTTTGTGATGACGACCTTGTAACAGATGGTCTGTTGTCAACATATATGATATTTCCAGAATATTTTTTAGACTCTGGTTGGGCAACACCTTTAGTAAAGTCTTGACCAAGATTATATGTCCTATTATTTATTACTGTTGTCAGACCTGTAAAACCAGTATCAATGCCAAGAGTGGTGCTGCCACCAAGAATATCCAGACTTCCATTTGATGTGGGAGTAGCAGTAAATCTATACTCTTCAAACCCATATTTTGGACTTGCATTCTGTGTTCCATCAGAATTAAAACCACAGTTTGTTCTGTCCTGCCAATATTTCAGAACACCAGTGGTTTGATCATAAGAAACAACTCTACCAACAGCAGTGGAACCAAGTCCAACAGTTTGTGTGATGTGAGTATCAGCAGTAAATGTTGCTGAACTATAACCAGCTCCAGTGAGTCTTAGAGCATATACAGCACTTGCCTTATCAGTATTGAGAAGACTTGAAGAATTATATGCCTGTGGATTTTCAATCAATCCAACCCTTGCAAACTGGTTTCCTGTAATAAAGTCAGGATTCTCAGTGTCATTTTCAAATCTAGCATAGGTTAAAACATTATAAGCACCGAGTTCTTTGTAAATATCAGCACCGTGTCCACCATTAGGTGGAATAATGACATTGAACACTGGTTTTGTTGATCCTGTTGGAACACCACCAGCAGCAAGATCTACAGTTCCAAAAGTATATCCTGAACCACCCTTGGAAACTGTAACAGATTCAACTTTAGCATCAGCATTAACTACGACTGTTGCTTCTGCTCCTGTTCCATCACCATCAATGGGAACTGCTGTATAAGTTCTAGCAGTTCCAAGCCCAACACCTCTATTTCTGATAGTGACAATCTTTAATTGACCACTAGTTGAAGCATTTTGTCTGACAGCAGCATTGTCAGTGCTTGTGCTCCACTCATTTGGGACAGGAATATAGTTAGTTGAGTCAAATTTAATTGCTTGACTTGGTTTAATAGTATAAAGATACTTCCAAACGTAACCATCACCACTAGAACCAGCAGCTCTTGGTTCTAAATCTGTGAATGTGGGTTCATCTAAAGAGGGACCTCCCTGGAAGTTGTTTTCAGGATTTGCATTATTGAATAAGCAAACATATACTCTGTAATCACTATTCATTACATAGTAATTTGCAGAATAGATATCAAAAGAACCTGAAGGTTGAGAAGGATTAGTCCTTGAAATATCATTTCTCCACATATCATATGTGATACCAGATTGCCAGGTGATTTTTCTGACAACCTGACTAATATCACTAGCATTGATTTTTTTCAATGCTATCATTGTATCCCAATAATCATTAGATTGATCTAAATTATCTTTGGGAGATGGTGGATTTGTGTCCCAGTCTGATTGATAATCAGATGCATTGGGAAGACCAATAAAAGTATAATAAGAATTTGTGCTGGATTGAACTCCAGCAACAAAATTCTTTGCATTCAAAATTCTTAATTGGTCAGTAATTATCGCTGCCATTTTGTTAGGACTTTTTTGTTATTTATCAACTAAAACTGACGCTACTTCTAGCAATAGAAACATTTCCCTTGACTGCAGTAATTGCACTGTCAGTCAGTGTTATATAAGTTGTAATGCTGCTGTAACCAACATAATCTGCAAGGTTTCTATTGTTGAAGGTTGAAATACCAGCAACTTGGTCAGTTCCAAGTCCATCGCTATTACAAATCCACAAATCTCTAATTCTTGGAG
>Ga0208898_1001365_pt1 | contig 16186 bp, 9 predicted proteins | sample VirMetDEL_Mar_4_FD_184513 | JGI IMG/M metagenome (GOLD analysis project Ga0208898, IMG submission 184513) | Aqueous microbial communities from the Delaware River and Bay under freshwater to marine salinity gradient to study organic matter... | ecosystem: Environmental > Aquatic > Marine > Coastal...
GACAAAGAATCCGTTATCAGCACGAATGTATCGTGGAGTATAAATGTTCTTATTAGTCACTTGGTTGATTCTTAACCAAGTATCATCCTGACATCCAATCTCGCCCATTCTTGTTGTTCCGTTATAAAACTGAATGTGATCGGAAACATCATTATCTGCCTTCTTGATCTGAACAGTGGATTGATCACCACCATCACCCACAAGAACACTACCTTTATAAAGACTCAAGTTACCAGTAGACTCTGCGAATCCGAAGATAGCACTATCACCAGAGTCTCTGAAGTACCAACTATCTCCAGCAACCTCAAAGTCGAAATACATATCCGACCCATTGTGAAACATCTGAGCATCAGCACCAGTGCCAAAACGAATGGTAATACTATCATTAAGTAGAAGTTGACCAGAAGTTTTAGTGGTGTCTGCATCAGACCTTAAGAAACTTCCAGAGTTAACACCATCAAGAGTATCAGCATCAAGACCAGAACCTGAACCATCGTTACCAGCGTGCCAGACAGTGTTACCAAGGCAGGTTGCGCCTGTCTCCGACATCGTGAACAGCGAGGTGAGTGCTAATGCAGTATTTGCAGTGACGTTCGACTTGGCCTGGAATGTGATTGTTGCGTTTGTTGTGACATCAACGTTGGTCGTAATTCTAAAGGCGTTACCAGTTACATCAGGAACTCCACTGGCGTGGTTAAAGCAAAGGTTTGCGTTGCCATAGCCATCATTGATCGTCATTGCAACAGAACCAGATCCGTCGCCAATCTCGATAACGCCTCCAGAGAAGCTTATGTTCCCGGCTCCCGTCAATGTTCCGGTGTAAATATCGTTAGCATCAGACCTTAAGAAACTTGCGGAATTTATACCATCAAGTAAGTCTGCGTTAAGATTAGTAACTACTTGAGTGCTATCAACAGTAAATGGGGCACTTGATCCCGAAGTCCCTCCATTAAATACTGGTATACCAGTAAAGGTTTTAGTCCCAGCAATACTTTGATTACCTGTAGTCTTTACTACAGTAGTATCACTAGTAGTTAAAAATGCTGATGCTTCATTACCATCAAGAGTATCGGCATCAAGACCAGAACCTGAACCATCATTACCAGCGTGCCAATACTTAGAACCAGTATTATCCGTACTACCTTTCCACAAGTCACCATCTGGACCCATCCAAGCAACGACCCCGTTATTACCATTTCCAAAGGCAACACCCGCTATACCGGCATAAAAGTTAAGATAAGATGCAAAACTCCCATCTGCTGCATCTAAATGTAAATTGCCATTTGTGGTAGCAATATTTGCAGTGGTGGTATTTCCCTGATATCCATTTCCACCGACTCTTAAGTATCTACTCCAAGTAGAGTTAGGTCCAAAAGTAATATAATTATTTCCATTATTTGCTAAATTTCCGGTGAAAGTATCATTATCATCAGACCTTAAGAAACTTGCACCTTGAATACCATCAACAGTATCAGCATCAAGACCAGAACCAGAACCGTCGTTACCAGCGTGCCAAACCTTACTACCACCAACTCTTAATTCAGCATTTAAATAGTTAGAACCATCACTCTCAAGTTCCATTTCTGGACCGCTAGTTCCACCAACAGTCCAAGTTAAATCCCCACCATCTGCTTGATAATTCTGCCAATCAAATGTTGAGAAAGTAGTATTATCAAAGAATAATATATTGTCTCGGAATGTTATGTTTCCAGTTGCAATATCAGCAACATTAGACCTTAGGAACTGGGAAGCTTGAATACCATCAACAGTATCAGCATCAAGACCAGAACCAGCACCATCAACTGTTTTGATTAAAGTTAAAATTTCAGCAGCAGTTTGGTCTGCTGTTGCACCTGACTCAATACCATCCAGTTTACTACCGTCAGACGCAATATCACGACCGTCAACTGTACCTGTAACCGAGATATTTCCAGTTACGTCAACACCACTTCTCGCGGTGATAAGTCCCACAGAGTCAACATTAGTTACATCTTCATAAGTTAATGTTCCTGCAATAGAAACATTTCCAGAGAATGTTGAATCACCAGCTACTTCAAAATTATTTCTAACAAATACTCCATTAATATCAATGTGCATCCTATCATTAGTAGGATGAAGATTATTAGTTCCACCAGAGTCGGATGAACCATTATTTGGTTGTTCAAGATAAAAACCAATTCTTCTTTCGTCTCTTAATGATTGTGATGGATTATTATCAATAGCAGCAAACCAAGTTTCAAACCAAAGTTGACCCATACCATATTGGCGGTCATTGGATGAATACCAATTTGCAAATTTTACCTTAACTGTATCTTCATTAAATGCAAAGAACTGAGAACCTGCACCACTTAGAGATAATGTGCCACCAACAGATATATTTTGGAAATTGGCATCATCAGAGAATGTGGAGACACCGCTTACTGTTAAAGTTTCTGCCCTTACGTGAGCAGTATTGGCAAGTCCAGTTATGGTGACGTTACCAGTTGACTGATCAATACTAATATTATCTCCCGCAGTTATTGATGTAACAAGACCACTCATAAGTGATCCATCACCAACATAATTTGTTGCGGTTAGTGTGCCAGACACAACACCGTCACGAGCACTCAGAACTCCAACAGTGCCAATACCTGTTACATTAAGACTTCCAGTATTAATGGTGTCTGCAACAACATTTGCGGTGTTTGCAAGACCAGTTATTGTTACAACACCAGTTCCCTGGTCAATACTAATATTGTCACCAGCAGCAATTTGAGTGACAATACCTGAAAGTGTAGAACCATCACCAGAGAATGATGACGCAGTTGTAATACCACTTACATCTAACTGAGATGCAGTTATATTACTGACAGTAATTGATGGACTTCCAGTAAGTCCTTGGGCATTTGTTGCAATTCCTGCAGTTGTTGCATAAGTTGCTGTATCTGCATTACCTTCTAAACTTCCAGAAAAACTAGATGCAGTTATGATACCACTAGTATTTGCGTTGAAAGTATTAGATAAAGTGACAGATAAATCAACATTACCACTACCATCAAATGATACCGCAGAAGATGTTGCAACATCTCCAGATACACTAAAGTCTCTTGCGGTTTCTAAATTGACTGCTGTTGAAGCGATACCAGTAATATTTCCAGTTACATTACCAGTAAGATTACCTACAAAACCTTGAGTAGCAGTTACAATACCACTAAATGACGCACTACCATCAGCATAGATACCAGCACTGATTGGAGAACTGTCAAAAGTTGGAGGTGGTATACTGTCATCAAAAGTTAGAGATGAACTATCAAAGGATGTATCTAACGGATTTCTAAGAATAAATCCACCAAAGGATGTTGTAATTCCTGTTGCAAATATATTTCCTGACTTAAGAGAGTCAACATCTGCAGAACCGTCATAAGAAATGACTGTAGCATTATAATTTTCTGTCCAGGCATTAACTACAATTACAGTAGTTGCAATACCAACACCACCAGTATCTTGTTTTAGAAAGACTTTACCATCATAAGTGTTTAGGGCTAATTCACCTAAATCTAGGTTTAAAAGAGTAGGAGTCTTTCCAGCGACAGATGATCGCTTAAACTTAATCTTCGGATTGGTCATTATGTTTTGGTATATACCTGGAAGTAATCTGTTATATAACAGATACTTTATTTATCAGAAGTCTCCACCATCTGTTGAAGATGTTGATTTTCTTTTGCGAGTAATGGAAGATTCATTTTTAGCAATTCTTTGAGCATCAAGATTTGAAATTTGTGCTTGATAATCCTCAACCGAACGATTCAATTCTTCAATCTTTTCTTGTTGTTTTGTAATAATTTCATTTTGAAATTGAATTCTTGACTCAAAGATTAAACTTTTCTCAAATAATTCTTTTATCCTTGTCTGTAAAAGGTTTATATAAAAATTCAGTTCAGCTTGTTCCATAAAAAAGAGGGACTCTTAGATCCCTCTATTTATTTGTTTGTCAGTTACTTATCAGACGAAAGTTCCACCATCAACAATGATGTTGTTCAGGAATCTTTCTGAACCACTACAGTTGATGACAACTGATTGACCAGCACAATCATTAATCCAAAGACCCTTGGCTTCAATATCTGCCCAGTTATTTACAGTAGAAACAGAATCACCAGCACCACTTCTAACAATTGTAACATCGGTTGCAAAACCGATTCTCATATTACCATTAAGTCTTACAGCAGCAAACATTGCAGCTGCTTTAGCATTTGCTGATGAAACACCAACGTGGTTGTAGTACATGACCACACCACTGTTGTACTGTGTCTGATTAGCAGGTGGTTGAAGTTCACCAGAACCATTATCCTCAAGACCCAGTTCAACAACTGGTGAAATGATTCTCAGATCTTCAACATCAACACTGGTAATAGAACCACCAACCGACAGGTTACCTGAAACAACAAGATTGCCACCAAAAGTACCACCAGCAGTCAGATCAATTGAAGCACCTTTATATGTTGTTGCCGTTGAAGTACCAGAAACATTAATACTAGTACCTACTACCTCATCAACATTGGCTCTCAACCATCTCAGTGAATTAGTACCAAGATTATGTGTACTATCAGTTGCAGGAACAAAATCACTATCAGCTCTTGCCAGGAAAGTTATTGTATCAGAAGTCTGGTCTCCAATATCAGTATCACCTTGAAGAACAGTACCACTAGCAGCAGTAAAGGTTCCCTGGACTTCATGGTCTGTAGAAGTTGTTACTTTACCAGTACTGTCAGTGATTGTAATTGCTGCTGTTCCATCAGATGCTCTCAGAGCACCAACATCAACTGTAGGAACATTCAGTTCAGTTGTGATGTTGACTGTGTTTGGAAGACCAATCGTGACTACATTATTTGAAACTGAAGTATCGACTTCGTTTGAAGTTCCTTGAACAGTAAGGGTAGTTCCAGTTGTAACAATGCCAGAACCAGAATCACCAGCAACAGCAAAAGTAACAGCAACACCAGAAACACTGGTATCAACATAGGCCTTAACTGACTGTTGAGAAGGAATAGCAGTGGCACTGTCAGATGCCAGGTTATCTTCATCCAAGAAGGCAGTAACACCATCAAGGACATTCAGTTCAGTAGCAGTAGCAGTAACATTAGTACCACCAATGTCAAGAGTGGTAACAGAAACTTCACCAACAGTCATTATGTTGGTTGAAGGATTATAAGAAACACCAGCGTCTGTTTTTACAGTTTCCTGAGTTGGGCTAGTATTGTTATCAGCAACAAATGTCAGATAGTGAGTTGCATTGGTATCAGTAGCACCAACAGCAATTGATGTTGCTTGAGCACCACCACCTGCAATAGTTTCAAGTTCTGTTTCCAGATCTTGAAGAGCACCCTTAATAGTTTCATTATCAGCAATGGTGGATCCAGTAAAGGTTCCAAGGTCAGTTGCATCTCTAGCAACACCAGTCAGTGTTACAAGGTTGTCACCAGCTTGTCCATCATCAAGAACATCTCTACCATCAACAGTACCACCAACAGTAATATTGTTGGTAACATCCAGAGAACCAAGAGTACCAACAGAAGTGATATTTGTCTGTGATGCGGTTTGGATTGTACCAGTTAAATCACCTGTGACATTACCTGTAAATGTAACTGAAGTAAGATTACCAGTTGATGGGTTGTAATTTAAACCAGTATCAGACTCTAGTCCCTGAGAACCAGTAGCACCATCTACAAATACTGGATATACTGTTTCATCTGTAGTATTGTTAGCAGTAATTGTAGAATTAGTTGCGGTTGTTGCTGTATCAGCATTACCAGTTACATTACCAGTTAAGTCACCAGAGAATGTTGTTGCGGTTACAACACCTAAAGTCTGAATATTTTTGTTTGAATCAACTGTAAGAACTTTACCAGCAGTGACTTCACCAAGAGTAAGACCATCAAGTCTATTGATTTCGGCAGCAGTTGCTGTAATATCACTACCATTAATACTTAATATTACTGCATTTACTGCACCAGCATTCAGTGAGTTAGAACTGGGATTGTATGTAATGCCCCCATCAGTGTAAATGGTTTCATTTGCCGCAGTGCCATTATTACTATCAACAAAAGTGAGGAAGTGAGTGGCATCTGTGGCAGTTGATTCTGTCTTTACCTGATCAGAAGTATCAGCATTACCTGTGACATCTCCTACAAAACCATCAGATGCAGTGATAACACCAACTACATTGATACCAGAAGAATCAATTCTTTGATTCGTAGCTACAGTAACGGTATCAAATACACCTCCACTACCACCACCACCAAGAACATAACTCTTAATTCTAGATGCTGCAGTTTTTCTGTTAGTTCCACCAGCACCATCATCAACAATAAAGAGATCAGTATCAGTGATATCTGCACCAATATCTGTACCACCATCAATATCAATAGCAGTTAATGCTACATCACCAAATGATAGGACACCAGAAGCATTTGATTGAAGGACTTGACCAGAAGTAGAGGCATCTACACTTGGAAGTGTTAATTCTAGATTAGCTGCAAGTGAATCAGGAGCTTGAAGTTCAACGTAGTTAGTACCGTTGTTAGTTCCTTCGTAGAGTTTAATACCACCACCAGTTGTAGTGGAATTCAAGTTCCAGAATTCTCCTCCACCAATCAGTTGATTTCCTGAAGGTGAACCAATAAAGAGTTGGTTTCTATCAGTTGTAAAACCAGGTTCACCAATCGCCAAGGTAGGCAATTGAGAATATGAACCTCTTTTAAACTTTAAGGTTGGTGATGCCATTACCTATTCCTTCGATATTTATCCTCTAATATATTTAGAAAGATCCATAGTCCTGTTGGTCATCCTGAACACCATCAGAAAGGTCGGCAATATCATATGGGCTATCGTAAACCCATTTCTGATCATCAGCATGGAAGGTGAGAACAGAGTTGTCTGCGGGAGATCCAGTTGTTACTGCATAACCACCAATATTGGTAGTTGCAGCACCAATAACTGATGTGGTAATAAACTGACCTATAGTTGAATCAAATGCTAACAAATCACCATTTGTTAGAGTTGTTATGTCAGTGGCCGCAATAGCAGCAAGAGGTCCTAAATCAGTCACGTCTAATACTACCTCAGTTGCAGGTTTTGATTTGATTATATTTACTGGGTTTACAGAAAGTGTAATTACTTTCTTGGATGAACTAGATTTCCTTACAATAGGCATTGTTTTAAGTAGAAATACCAGCGGTAACTATGGCAGATCCTTCAACCATTCTTGATACACCACCAGATGATGATGTTAAAACCACATCATAATAATATCTACCTGGTGAAATGTCTGTAGTTGTAATAGCGGTCATAGCAATAGAAACTTCTGATGTAATGGTATTAATACCAACAATGAAGTTATATGCAGTTGGAGACCCTGCATATTTTTTCAATTTTGATACACCACTATATCCAACAAGATTTGAAAGAGATCCATCAGATTCTGTAGAAGTAAATACCTCACCAAAATCTGCACCTTGTGGAATAATAATATTAATCGCAGGAGTGGCAGCCATTTCTTATCTTTTTAGTTATTTATCTTTGGAGTTCTGTTTCAACAACTTTTGTAATTCTGCTGTTGAACCTACAAACAATGCATTGTTGACTGTAGTTGGTCCTTTTTCTACTTTATCTTCATTAACATCTTTCAATTTCTGCTGAAGAGTGAGAAGTTTATCTGTTGCATCGGCAACATTCTTGATCAGTTGTCCAGCAACCTCATATGCTCTTGGCATTTCACTTTCTTGAGCAAGTTCCAAAATACCATTGATTGCTTCTTGACCTTTTTCAATAATAGAATATAAGTTACCTCTGGTGTACTCATAGTCTTTTTTAATATCATCCATCTGTGATGATACTTTCTCAATCTTCTTTTCCACAGGTTCTACTGAAGTGACTTCTATTTCTGTAGAAGAAACATCAAAGGCCTGATCCAACTCATCATATTTTTTAGACATGATTTAGTCCTCAGAATACACTACCATCAAACCCAAAGTTATCTCCAATTTCAATCAGAGAATTATCTGTAACAGTAATCCTACCAACTGGATCACCTAACAGATGTTCTTGAGCAGATGTCTTATCTCTTGCTCTATCAACAATCAGTTTATTGCCACTCTTAGACTTGACATAGATTGATTCATTACCAATTGAGATGTAAGAATCTTCTGGGATCGATGATGCGTCTTCAACTTCAATAACAGTCTCTGTTTTATCAACGTTTTCTGACAACAATGTTGTAACATCACCATCGTAATTCTTGGTTGCTCTTGGAGTGACTTGATATGTGAGATCCCTTTCTGCAGAAGAAGAACCTTTGGAACCAGCAATGTAACCAATAGAAACTTTATTGATAATATCAGAAGTGACATCCTTAACAGGACCGTATACGAATGTCTTAGCAGTAAATGTTAAGGTATAAACAAGAGCTCTTCTGGTATCAAAGTTACCTTCATAATCATCTTCCATTTGGATGTTATCAAGATTAACAGGAACATACTTGACTTCATTCAAGTTACCAAGAAACTTGATAGGAAGTGAATAAGAAGGTTGGAAATATGGTAAAATCTGTTCTACAATTTGTAACATATCATCATTCAACTTTGTCATAATTGAAAGTTGAATTGTCATATTATATGGAACTGGAACATATGTCTTTTTTACAGTTCCATCAGGAGTTTCAGTAACAATAGTTTGTGTTTGAGTTACTTTTCTACTTGGATCATATGAAAGATCAGTGAATTCAAAAGACATTCTTGGAAGAGTAATCTGAACAGGACGATTCAAATTGGCCTCTTGTTCCATTCTTGCAAGAAACTTTTGAGTTGGACCATATGCAAGAGGAACTTGGATGACACTAGAAGTGTCATCATTACCATCTTTATGATGAACTTCTATTCCATTGAAAAGAGTACCAAATCCAATAATTACGGATCTGAATACTTCATTGTAGAAATAATCAAACATTATTTTACTCTATATTACTAACTATTTAGATTAAGGCATTCCAAAAGGATTTTTTTCGGTGAAATCAATGATATTATCACCTTCTGTTTCAATATTGTCATTATCCGCAAATGGTGTTACTAGGTCATTTTTTTCTTGTAATCTCATTGCATATAGTGCACCAGATTCAGTTCCATAGACAGTTTCACCAGATGTAAACTCACCATCAACAATTTTAATTTCAAGTTCATTTGTAGAACTGATCCAACTATTAACTCTTGCGGTTGTTCCAGAAGTTGAACCAATTACAATTTCATTGAAGATATATGTTCCTACACCAACTGTTGAACCAATACCTGCGGGAGTTTCAATAGTGACACTTATAGGAAGATCACCTGTAGTATAACCAGTACCAGCATGTATCAGGTAAGCAGAAGAGAGATTACCAGCAGAATTGATATAACCAATACCAGTGGCAGATGTACCACCTCCAATTGGTTCTGGGAAGACAATAGATGGATTGGATGTATATCCAGAACCACTACTTGCAATAGAAATACTTTGAATTGTTCCAGTACCAATTCCTGTTGTTGCAGCAGCTCCAGATCCAGATTTATTGACTACATTAGTGAATGATACCCAAGGTGCAACGGTGTAACCACATCCAGAGTTGGACATGTAAACTGCCTGAACTTTTCCACCAGCAACACCTGTACAATTGATATAGTCATTGGTGATAGAAGAAATACCTGCAACAATAGTTCCACCAGATGGTGCTGATGAGAAACCTACAATCGGTTCGTGATTATAGTTGTTACCCATATTCTTGATAATCACATCAGTAATACCACCAGTAGTACAAATACCCGCAGTAACTGTTGCTGTTACACCAGCACCAATCAATTGAAGTGTCTGGATATATCCTTGATCTTGAGTATTGTCATCGATTTCATCGACACTAGTATCAATAACCTCATCTTCAATACGGAAGAGACTACAAGTCAATGTATAAACATAATTTTTTTGTAATTGATAAAAAGGTTGTTCATGTTCAACATATTTGATCTCAAATATCCTGTCACCAAGAGGAAAATAGATCAAATCTCCCTCTTTTGGTCTTGATGTTAATACACTATTAGGAATAGATTTTGATAATGGTGCAATATAACTTTCATATCTATCTTTTGAAATGATAATCTTCAAATCATCATAATTTTGGATACCAAACTTACTTAAAAGTGTTCCTTGTCCACCATATCCCTCATAACTATCAACATATGCTTCAATTGGAAAAGAACTACTAAATTCTGATTCAATAACCTCTCTGATGACAGTATTTGTAGTCACATACTTTCGAGGCATATAATATACCTCAACACCATACATCCTCAACTGTTCGTTGATAAGATCTTGAACTAAATTTTGTTCTGATTGTGATCCTTGGAGAAAAAATGGATTTAACATATCAGCCAATCATATCCATAGGAGGAAGTTCATAAGTAGAAGACATTTTTTCTCTAATAACTTCTAATTCTTTTTCTGCATCTTCATACATTTGTCTTCCATTCAGTTCAATACCACCAGGTAACTTAACTCCCTGGAATTTCATCATATTTTGACCCCATTGTCTCTTAATTAAAGATGTGAGGTAGGGTTTGATGAAAGAATCATTCCAAATTCTGGTATAATCTGTACCATTCATGGCTCTATAACACTCAATAATCAAAAAATCACCTGTACTGATAGTAGAGTAGTCAATATCAAGATATAATCTGTCCTGTCTTTGATTAAATCTGATATGTTTATGAGTATTCATGAGAAAATTCATCGTCTCTAAATAACTCATTGTCATCGAGTATGACAACATATCGTATCCAGATGCTGCTGTAATTCCTCCCCATAAACCAAAAATATCATTTAGGAAAAACTGATATTTTACGTCCCACATTCCACCTCCAGCAGTTTCATTAAACTGAAAAACCTTTTCAATCCCGATAACATCTGGTGGAACTTGTAAGTAATTACTATTTTCATAATAAGTGAATGTAGTTGCACTTCCTACAATACTTGTAGTTGCACTAGTAGAAGCAATACCAACTTGTGATTGACCAGAAGCACCAGGTGGTCTTGCCTTACCTCTATCAATATCGTCTTGAGTTATTTGATATTTGAGAAAAACTTTTTCAACACCATCAAAGTGCCTCTCATTGAACAATTGAATTGTATCATCGACCAAATCTTCAATTTGTTCGTCGGCAACATTGATCTCTAAGACAGGATAACCTAACTGTCTTTTACAGTAATCAATTAGTTCTTGTCTAGAGGATGGTTTAGCCATTTATAGAACTTCTTTTTTCTATTTATGTTTATCCATAAAATGTTGGAGCATCATTTTAATATCACCTAAATCACCCTTGATTTCATCAAGTTCATTCTCAATAGAATCGATTCTTTCTTTATCAGAATTGAGTTTTTTACGATTCATCAAATAAGTATTATAATCATTTTGATTTGTGTTAATTATGGCATTAGAACGGGTATCTCTATGATACCCGTCCTTACCTTCAATAGGAATCAAAGACATATTATGCTAAGGCAATTGCACGGAGGTTTCTAAACTGTGGTACAACAGACTGATTGGTCGATGTACCGACGATCTTGATTCTAAAAGATGAGAATGCAGGAAGATCTTCATTGGTAAATGTATACTCTCTAAATTGATCAATAGAAGGATCATCAGTATATGAATCCAATTTAGGAATGTTGAGATCAGAAGATCCATCACTTGCAGTTTTACTAAGAATAACCTTTCCAGTTTCATCAAAGTTACTGTACCCAGGGAAAGGAACAAATACTACTTCTTTTGCTGTACTGTCAGGTTGATTCAATGCATAGAATACTCTTACATCATTGTATGTTGAAATGTAAGCGTCCAGATAAACTTTAAGTCCAGATGCAGGATTTTCAAGAATAATGTTCTTAGTAACATATACAAATCTGTTTGGATCATCAACAACTGTATTAACTTTATAATCGGTTGAGTAATCACTAATAGGATTATTAACTCTATTGGTGATAGTAACAATTGACGAGTTATCAAGATCAATTGCAGGTGATAATCTTGAGTCAAATGAATATAAGTTTGCTGTCAATTCAAAGGACTTATTACCAGGTTGAGCAGAAAGATAAGTGTCCTCATTAATTTGAGAAGCAATCATCCTTGGAGTATCAAAATAATTTTTCTGGTAGTTAGCAATACTTTCAAATCCCTTATCAACAAAGGCAACTTCAGTTCCAGAAATACTTCTTTGGGCAGTTGTCTTTGCCTGGAATTCAATATTGGAACCTTTTGGTTCAATAGTTGTGATTTTTGGAATCATAATATTGAATGGTAAGTTGTAACTACCTTTTGCTTCTTCACCACCAGCAGTGACTCTAGTGTTGAAATATAATTCACTGAAATCTGTTCCAGTTCCCCTATTTGTTCCATAATCAGTATCTTCCACATCAATTTTTACATTGTAAGTATCCAGAGTAATGGGATTGGAAGAAGTTACATTATTGAGGTTATGTGTTCTATTGATTCTTCTCAATGAAACACCATCAAGTTCATACTTGTAAACAAGATCATCAATATTATGTTTTGTTGCAACTGTATTATCAACACCTCTAGTAATACCAGTTAATGTATTACCACTAACTCCAGTATACTTGACGATTTCCTTACCAATCTTAGCGTATCCTGGATTGGTTGTACCAACACCAACACCTTCAAAGTTACCAAAATCAGTAGTACTGGATACAGTAATTGCACCAATTCCAGTTCTCGTATAATCAACAGTTAGAGGTGTAGGATCAACATTAGATTCAATGTCACTCAAAGTAACCATGTTAATACTACTATACATTCCATGATTTCTTTGGAATATATTGAAATGTCTTCCATCAGTATTAACTCTGATTGGAGAAACGGGAATTACGGTTCCATTAATACTGGAATTGATGGTTGTAGCAGTTCCAGTAGTTGTGTCAACATATAACAACTCATTAGTTGTGTCAAATGAACCCTGTACTTCATCAAGAACCAGTTCATTATTACCTTTCAATTGATTAATTGAAAGTTTCATGTTTCTTCCAAGTTGACTATTACCAACCTGAATAGGAGTTAATACGTCACCAACAGTGTACCCTTTACCACCTTGATTGGTGGTAATTGTTGCACCAATTGCAATACCATCTTCAACATAAATGTCTGCCCTTGCATTTATACCCTTACCAGTGATGCTTGTGAGGGCAACACCAGCAAATGTGTAGGAACCAGAAGAAGGAGTGTATCCGATACCTGAATTTGTAATCGTAAGGGTAGAGAATGCAGATCCTGCATAACCTACCAGAGTTCCAGATCCAGTTGAATTTGACTGGGTAATTTTATTACCGATAACCAAATTTGGTTCTTGAATGGTAGTTCCTATACCAACACTAATGTTTCTTGGTTCAATTGTAATTCCATCTTTTGGAATACTTGAAAGTGATGTGGGAAGTTTGGGGTTATAGAAGTTAATAGTTCCTGCAGGAACAAAATCAGCACGGTATAAATTAAACTTAAGGTCTTCAAACTGACTTGGTGTCCAAGTAGAAGCATTCTGTGATTTGAACAGTGAACCAAGAACTGGTTGTTTCGAAACAAGAATTTGTCCCTCTTCAGAACCAATGGTTGAAACATCAACTTCACCAAGTCTAGAAATCCAAACATTATATTCTGTGGAGTTAGAAAGAAGAACAATGGCATATTCTTTCTGACCTTCAAGATATACTGGTGATTCAAATTCAAATGTTGTAGCAACACTACCATCAGTAGATACATTTACATTTTTTGGATCAACATCCACTTCAGAATATGGAAGAATTACTGAAGTAGGTGTACCAAGTTGAACTTCTCTAATCTGACATGTGATAGGAATATTCTCGTCTTTTGAACTGAAGAATATATCAACCTTGGTAAGAAATACTCCTCTTTCATCCTGAACATTGAATGTTTGGGCGAGAGGATCTCTATAAGTTCCCTGCCAACGAATACCAGTAATACCAAAGTCTCTTGCAACTTGTTGTCTAAATGGACTGGATGCAACTGGAATATTATTACGAGACGCCCATGCCATACCCACGGCGAGGTCATTACCACGTCTTGGAGGTGGAACTGTTGTTCTAGGTGGAGCAGGTCTTCCTCCACCTCCTCCACCAAAACTTGGTGGTGGTGGCGGTGGTGGTGGTGGAACGGCTCTAATATTATCAAATATGGTGTTAGTACCTTCACTGACCTCTTCTCTTGTTTCGAAGAAGGTATTCTCAACTTCTACTCTAGCATTTCTTAATGAAAGAGTAACTTCTTGTGTATTTTCAATGCTACCTTCTGAATAGAATACTTCATCAGCAGCTGTAGAAGCAAGACCTTGTATACTACTATTTGAAGGATCATTAGTGAGTCTAAAGGTCGAAGAACCTGTTTCAAAAATAGGATTACTGAGGTTATTTCCATCAGGAACTCTGAAGGAACCAATAATAGTACCAAGTCTATCAGTAACTAGTCTACGAGCCTTAACTATTGCAGATGCTCCACTGGATTGTCCAGTAATGATCATACCTTCTCTTAGGAAACCTTCAAATTCGGGTTGATTTTCAGACGCAAGACTGAATGTATCGACATTCAGGATTGTAGATGTTTCTGAATAAGTAGAAGGTAATGTATTGGTTCTATCATATGGATTTGAATCATATACATCAGTAGGATCATTATAAGGTCCATACTTATGATTTGCTGTGGCAACCCTAAATTTAATTCTAGGAATTGTGGACATATCAATACGTTGAGCAGTATCGGAGAAAATCATTTCACCTTCTACAGTCTCACCAACCTCAAAAGTACCACTATCCATAGTAATCTCAAGAAGTTTACTATGACAGAAGTTACTGACAGGAACATCATCAAAGAAAGCATAAACCTCAGTAAATGGTTTCAAACGTGTACCAGTAAACTCAATATTACGAGTTCTAATAAAGTGAATGATGTCTCTACTTACAATTCTATCACCCAGAGATTCATTGGTGATTATCTCAGTAACAGTAGACTGAGACCCTGTTCTTTGTTGACTAATGGCAACTTCAGAACTGACATTTGTAACGTCAGCAGTTGATCCAAATGCAGTATTTCTACCAGTTTCTTCTAGTTCTTCTTGTCGGGTAAGATTTCTTCTCCCCCTTTCTTCTCTTGTAAAATTAAGAACATTAATACCAACAGTTTCCCAAGAATCCCATTGAACTGGAGTAACACCAATTCTAGTACCATCATTTGCTGTTGTTATTTCCGCACCAAGTGCAGATGCAATTGCTTCAAACGATCCTTCGACTTCGATAGTTCTTGCTTGCATTCTGTTGGTGTCTACCCAGACATCAACATCTGGCTCAAGAACAATAGAACCATTCCAGAATTGAACAAGGAATGGAGATACATTTTGACTTCTTGTAGCAAAAGGTTGACTTGCATAATTTACACTGGTGTAGTTCAGGAATACTGTCTGACCTTTTCTTATAACGTTGATACCATCAAGATTTGCAAATCTATTATCTTGATTTGCAATAGTTGTTGTTCCAATACCTGTAATTGCATCAGAACCAACTTCCAAACTGATGGCAGTTGTGTAGTGAGATGGTCTCAGAACTCTCTTTTTAGTATCAATACTATTTCTTACACCAATAGAAGTGTCTTGAGTTTTGAGTTCAGAGAAGTTATCAATGTAAATACCACTCTTAAATCTATTAAGACCATTTGAATCAGGAACAAAAAGATTCAAAGTATTTGTTTCAATCAAACTCAAGGAACTATAATATTCCAGGTTTTTGATTCTCTGTTCAAGTTTGAAGATATCTCTCATTTGATATCTCTTATGTTGAATACCCTCTACTTTAACATTTTCTAAGTTATAAGTATATGCAGGAAGGTATACATTTGCAATATGTAATGCACCTGATACTTCTTCAGGAAGTTTTGGTGTATCATCAGGAGTTCCAAACTTAACGAAGAAATTACCATCAGTTCCAACATAAACTCTATCAGCTCTTGGAAGATAGTAGTTATAATCTAGAGTAATTGACTCATCAGATGCAATTACATACTTAGAACTATGTTGCCCCTCAGAACCACTATCAAAGTCTCTACCATAGAATTCTAATG
>Ga0208898_1001367_pt1 | contig 16180 bp, 24 predicted proteins | sample VirMetDEL_Mar_4_FD_184513 | JGI IMG/M metagenome (GOLD analysis project Ga0208898, IMG submission 184513) | Aqueous microbial communities from the Delaware River and Bay under freshwater to marine salinity gradient to study organic matter... | ecosystem: Environmental > Aquatic > Marine >...
GTTTGTGCTTCGTTTATTTCTACTACACTAACAGTTGGGTTAAAATTAACGTTATTTAAAGCTCCTAGTAATTGAGCGTTAGTAGTATCGCCTATCTTAGTAGTACTTGGTGTACCTAATAATCCACCCCTCTCGAATTTATCCCCATTACCACCGTATGAATTAATCGCGCTTAATATAGGAGAAAACATAGCAGTACTCTTTTTGTTAATTATAGCTTCGCCACCTTCAGCTTCTACCATTCCGCCATTAGCCATTTTAACTGGCACTCCTCCGTTAGCGTGTGATGCACCTTTTAATACTCCTCCTCTTTGGAATTTTTGAGACGCTACAGCTACAACAGAAGCGGCTGACTGGGCTAATATAGCAGCTTTTTGAACTTGAGCAATAGTAATACCAGCGGCTCCACCAGTTAAAAGGTTAGGTAAAAAAAGCGGAGAACTACCAGATGCATCTACATTTAATAAGGCTCTTTGGGTGTTAGTTATAATGTCAGCTATAGCAACCGCCTTAATAAGTTTAGCGTTCTTTTTACGAGCCTCCTCGTCTCTTGATAAAATAGACAAAGTACCCTGCAATAAACTAGACATAGACTGAAGCCTGTCATTATTTGCTTTCATCTCTATTTCTTTTATTTTTTGCTGTTTATCTAGCTCTATTTGTACTTCTCTATCACTCTGTTCTAATAAAGCGTCTGTTCTTATTTGAGATAAAGCATTTAAAGCTTCTTGTTCTGTTCCTTCAGGCGTAGCTCCTTCAATGTCTGATAATGCTTGATTAATATCAAACTCTTCTTGAACTCCTTTTTTTAGTCCTTTACCTAACGCTTTACCTGTTTCTTCTCCTACTTTTTCTACTTCTTCTTTTACTTCTTCTAGTACTTCGTTTGGATCTTTACCCCCAAAAAGTATATCTATAATAGTTTGTTTCTTCTCTTGCTCTTTGCGTACATCTTCCTCTATCTCGATTAAATCTTTTTGGGTTCTTAAATAGTCGTTAGTGATTATATTTAAAGCCTTTAACTGTCTTAACTGTTGGTTTTCTATACCTACTTTCTCACCTTGCACCTGTATAATATCAGCCTCAGCATCTAACCTGGTTTTTAAAGCTTCTATTTGCTCCTCAGTACTTAATGTGACTAAATCAATACTATAACCAAACTGCTCATTAATCTCTACTAACTTACTAGATAACTTATTTTGTTTGTCTAATAATTTTAACTTTAATTCAGATGCGTCTTTAGCTTTCTGCAACACTTCTTCTTCTTGTAGTTGTAAAGTTAGTTTATTAATTAACTCTTTGTTTACGTCTCTTAATCTATCTCTAATTTGTTCGTTAGTTACTTTCTCTGCGTCTAAATTATCTAAGAATCCTGGATAAACCTTATTCATTTCGTTAATCAATTTAACCCTATCCTCTTGTGATTGATTAGTTTGATTTAAACGAGATGCTAAACTATTAAGTTCTAACCTTTGTTTTATCAAAGCTTGAGACGCTTCATCAGTTGGAGTAATTAAATCGGTAAAACCTTCTACCATACCTTTCAAGAAACCTACAAGTTTACCACTTCCGAAAAGCAGTTTGCCTACAGCCTCTTGCATATCTCCAAAAGTATTAGACAATTGTTGCAATCCACCCGCCCCAGCTTTTGCTGCTGCTTCTGCTTGTCCTCCGTATTGTCTTTCTAACTCTTTTAATATAACACCTTGCGCTTCTGCTAATCTGTTAGTAGTAGCTAATTCTTTAATTACTGCTTTTTGCTCTGTAGAGAATTGAATCCCCGACCTAGATAACGCTGATAAGTTAGCCACAGGATCGTTTAAAGCTTTACCTAATTGGATTGAAGCACTTTTTAAATCTCCGTCTAATACTGTAGCTAAATCTAATGCTACCTCTTGAGTTCTTAAAAAATTCTCTTCGGTAATATTAGTAAATGTTAATAATTGAGCAGTAGCGTTATTTAGTATATCCTCATCTCCGAAAATAGTTTTACTTTGTAGTTCAGATGCTTTTTTAGTCAATTCGTCTAAAGATAAACCAGCTGCTTTTCCTGTTGATTTAATAGCTTGTTCTACTTTCTTTACTGCTTTCTCTTGTTTGTCGTATAGTTTAATTGACTCACTAGTAAATTTAGTTATTTGGCTAACTGCAAAAGCTCCAGCAATAGCAACACCAGCACCTTTAAAAGCGTTGGTTACTCCTTGACCTACTCTAGTAGCTAATGATTTTGTTTGTCTTAACTCACGATTAAAACGTCTTATAGTAGCTTGGTTAGCTGTTATTTCTTTTTTGATCTCGTTAAAACGCTTAGAACCTACCTTTAATCCGTCTAGTTCTTTCTTTAATAGTTTAGTTCTATCCTTTAACTCTCCAAACTTCTTAATAGGTTGCCCCGTATCTATATTAACCCCGAAAAATATCTCTTCTCTTGCCATTATACTACTTGTATTAATTCTACCTTTGTACTTACGTCTTTACCTGCTAAATAATCCTCTATCTTATTCAAATAATAATAAACCCCGTTAATTAACTTAGGCTTTCTAAAATCTAGGTTAACTATATCAACTGGGTTTAGTTTTAAATAACACGTGTAAAGCCTACCGTTATTTATCTGTCTTATTTGCTCTTTATAATACTTATCTACCAATCCTAAGTCGTTTGTCTGTAACCCTAAGCTAATATCTTTTAAATTACTAAAACTTAACGAAATATCTTGAGGAGTTGAAACGTTTTTAATAAAATATGCAAACGGGTAAGTACTTTCATTATTTCCTTCAAAAATAAAACTTCCTGGCTGCTCTCCATCATAGATCAAAACTCTAGGGTTTAATTCTTTATCGAAGTAATCGTTAAATAATTTCGGAGCGAATATAGTACCGCTAAAAGTCCACCCCATTAAAGTCGGAGCGAATGGTAAATTAGCTACATTTTTATCTCCTTGTAAAAATTGATTATCTAGCTCTACGTCTTTGTTTCCGTAATAAGTATTATACGTTTGTCTGAAATCTACTAAATTATCATCGTTCTCGTCTTTAGCGTACTCAAACTTTAGTATAGAACTTAAACCGTCCTCTATTTGCTCTAACTCTTGCAGCTTGTTTAAATCTAACTTACTGCTCCAATCATCTGCTTCCTCAATAGGTTTATAGAACTCGTCTCTATGAATAAACTCTACGCTCTTTTGCTTTGAATCAGTCAAACAAACTAGGTTAAACATCTGACAAAAAGACTTAATAAAATCTACTTGAGATATATCATATACACCGTTCAAAATATCAAAATTAATCCCTTCTTGTATAGGTATTTGAGAAGGTATTATATCAAGTCTAACGCCTGGGAGCACATCTATATCAGTACCCGCGTTATCGCCTTCAAAAGTTAAATACAAATTATCTGAAGCTGTGAGCGCAATATCATTAACAATAATCTCAAACTGTTCTACAGAATTATTTGATATTGTTCTAACTTCTTCATAAAACACATTGGAGATATTTCGAACTCTTATAGTAACATCGTTACTAAATAAAAACTGATTATTTCTTATTGCCAATAATACCTTTACATTATAATTACAAGTAAAAGGAGCTGAATAGTTACCCGTTACTAAATTAAAGTTATTGCCTTCGTCTGTTTCTGTATCATAAAGCTGTATAATACTCTCTCCTGTACCTGTTTTATTTTGTATAGTTATTTTATTCGCTATTAACGAGTTTTTATCAATTTCATCTTGAGATGCATAGGTCTTCTCTCCCACATAAGGTAATATTAAATCTCTATACTCTTTACGCTTGAAGAAACCAGGTTTTAACTCATAATCAATACCTTTAAATATTTCTCTAAAGATATAATAAACAAATACAGCAGGTCTAAATGTTTCTACTGGAGCGTCGTACGAAGCAGGGTCATCGTCTATAAAGTTTGAATAATCGACCAAAGGAAAAACATACTCACTACTATCTCCTTTATTGCTCCATGTGCCTCTTAAATTAGCGTAATTGTAAGTTACGGTTGAGTAGTTTAAGTCTCTAATATTACGACCTTTTAATAAAGCCGCCCAATCGGCTAACTCTCCATACAATATTAACTCATACTCCCAAGCCTTACCTTGAGTAATATTAACCTTTTTTAATTGCACCGAGCCGTCTAAATATCTTATACCGTCTTTCTCTACTATCGCTCTACTTCTTTCGTTACGATCAAAAAAACCCTCAGCAGATATATTAAAAGAGTGAGCTAGTAAAGAATCATTTTTTTTAGTTCCTGGTATCTTAATCGTTTTACTGAATACACCGTTACGAGTATCTAAGTTTCTAAAGTCATTAACACTAAAATTTAACGGTATAAGAAAGTCGTTAGGATCGTATTTATCTAACTCGTATATGTTTAAAATACTGCTCATTAGTTACGCTGTGTTATTCTATCAAATGCAAATTCATATTCGAATTGAATGTTATAAGAATCTTCTGCTAGTTTATCAATACCGAACTTATCTGTTATTTGTATTGGTATTCTATACCCACTTAAAACTATATAACACTCAGGGCTCTCGATCATTTCTATTAACCAATCTCGCTCTGCTTTAGATATTATACCAGTGTTTAAAGTATGTACTTCTTTAGAATCTACCGATACTGTTGTATAAGATCTTTCAGGAATTGTCCTAGATGAGTTTAAAGTTCTCTTGAATACAGACTTCTCTATATCCATATCTTTAGATTCCTTACCTTTGCAAGTGAAAGCATCTAAACCTCCTAACTTATTTACAAACTCTATTCTACGATCTACTTTACTACAATCACTATTAATACTAAAAGTTAATGTTTCGCTTATAACATCAGTTCCGTAAACTATTTTAACATCGTATTTAGCCGTAGCAGCAGTAATAATAGCGCCTAAATTATTAGTACCACATGAAACATTTACAACCTCACTAGAACTAGAAATTATTAAAGTAGTATCCGTTGTTGCTATTACCGACCCTGTAGAATCATAAGTAATAACTCTACGTTTTAAGTCATCTCTTACCTTTATTGTTCCTTGAATAAATGATAATTGATAACTCTCATTACTACCTATCTCAATCGTGCTAGGTTGGTTTGTAAGAAACCTAGTACTCGTATTAGGAATTGAATCACTGTAAAAGTCGGATAGGTTATAATTGACGCTATCAATAGAGAAATTGTTAAGCCATACGTAAGGAACAGTACTGTTAACTGCTGTAAAAGTGTTACTAGAATCATCTGTAAAGCTCTGTAATGTTAAATTATTTATGCCGTCTGTTATTTCGTCGTATTCTTCTGCGTATTGAATATAAAAGTCTTTAGCTAAATCCGTAGCTACTGTATGACTAGTTTCTGTTAAGTCGTTTAAATCACTCCCTAGATACTCTTGAAGTATATTAGATATATCAAATACAAATTGACCGTCTACATTAACCTTCTTCCTGAGCCTAACAATAAAAGACCCTTCAATGTATAAATCTAATACAGCACTAAAATTATTATAATACTTGCTAACCGTAACAGAACTAATAGGAGTTACAAATGGATCTGTAGCACCTCCAACCCTAACACTAAATGGAGTATCTATTTTAAACCAACTAACATTGACACCCTCAGTACCTACTAATATTTCAGATACTCTATGAATACCATTATACACTCCAGCGTTTTCTAACTTAATAAAGTCTCCTATAACGATAGGTAAAGTAGAAGTTACTACTACTACTAAATCATCTCCTACCTCAATATTTACCCCTAAATTGTCAGCAGATTTAAGCGACCCGGTAGCGCTCTCCCCACTAATTACATTAGGCGATTTATCAGACGTAAATACATACTCAACAGGTAAGTACGCTGCATTGTATTGACTCGGTCTACTTACTACTGTTATTGCCATAATTAATATGCTAAAAATATCTCTACATCACATGAAGCAGTATCGGCTTGAGCTGCTATAGTATCTATTGAACTAAACGAAGCAAAAGCTCCTCCAGTTGCTGATACGTTAATGTCTTTAGTTTTTATCATTAAAGATTGACCCGCAGGTACTTTAAAATCTGCTGTATGCCCTCCAGTATCTTCTAGTCTTAATCTAATAAAATTAGTTCCGTCTCTGTTTACTACTAGTAAAAATGCTAAATCACTTAACCCTGCTGGGCCAACAGCACCTATAGTAGCTAAATCTACCTCAGAAGTAGGTACGCTTAATGTTTGATGTACTACGTTATCATCAGTTAAAGTAATAGATTCGCTAACCGTTAAATTATAGGTAGTAGTTCCTATTGTTACACTTGTTGTAATGTTATTTGTTAAACTTGCCATTATCTTAATGCTTTTCTTATAAACTCACTAACATCTTGTTTAAGTTCCTTATTACGTAACTTGTCAATGTCTTGTTTATATTTGTTAATATTATTTGTAAATGTATTTGTTCCTTTTGTTCCTTTTCTTGCTATAGTCTTGGAAATAGCGAAAGCTGCACTAACAGCATCATTACCACTTAACCCTAACTTAACCTTTGCCCAACGTATTAATGGCTTTACAGGTGGTTGTTTTCCAGGTCTACGTCCTTTATCTACCCACTTCCAATAGTCTTTAGCTTTGAAATTTACGGTTATCATACCACTGGTAACGGCTTGAGAAAATCTAAGACTTTTCGCTAATGTTCCCGTAGCGTTTTTGCCCTCTTTATTTAGATCGTCTATAATATCTTTTATAAACTCGGCACTTCTTAACCTTAACCTTAATGATGTTCTAGCAAACTCACGCATCAAATACATCGTCATTACAACAAGTAGAATATTTTACTTGTTCGGTTATAGTAAAACTAACTTGCCACCCAGTATGATTCTTATCAGTATCGTCTATCAAAGGTAATACTGTAAAATTATCTTGTATAACAAAATCACTCTTAACGGTTTGATTATTATAAGTAACCTCCGTAGTGGAGTAATTAGTAATAAATCTACTTAATACTTGATCTATTATCTGTTGAGTGCTATCTAATGTCTTATTTACATAATCCATAGTTCTATCCTCTGGTAGTAAATCAATCACTTCTAATACGATATTCCAATTATTAGAGAAATACCCCTCTCTCATGGATTTAGTTATACTTACTGGATCAACAAACATACAAGGGTATTTTAAATCAAAATCAGGGTTAAACTCTGTAGCTAACCCTGTGTAAAATGAATTAATAGCTTTATGTTTAGTTGCTATCTCCTCAAATATGCTATGTATAATGTTTAAATTCATTTCTTACTATAAGCCTTTGTTAGTTTCTCGTGGCATTCGTTCCGCTCTTGTTCTATTAGTAAATAAGTAAATACTTCGCCTACTGTGTAATCCGTTATCTTTTCCTTTCTACCAAAGATCGCACATAGTGTACTATGCTCTTTAGCCAATGAAACGACAGTAAGTAACGAACCAAACTTCCTAGAAAGCGCATCAAAACCTGCAATAACTTCTTCACTTTTATACTCTTTTTCAAATAACGGTTTGAATTTATTAAATATACTAGCTGATTGCTCAAAAAAAAAGTACGTACTTTAAAAGCCGTTAATACATCTAGTTGTAAAAACTCTTTAGCTCTATCTTCTACTTTAGAATAATCGTACTCCTCTCCTTCGGGTCTAGCAATCATAGCTATCAACTTAGGGATAAACTTTATAGGTTCGTCCTTCATTGCTACCTCAATCTTTTTTATATCCCACCATTGACCTACAGTATCATTAATTAAGTTAGGATTAACTTTATAAGTAACACCGTTTAAAGTAAACTCTTCTACTATATCGCTCAAACTTTCTAACTCTTTAGGGTTGTATAAGCTTTCTAATTGCTCAACAATATAAGCTACCTCTTCGGGTCTACACTTGTTAATAGTTTCTAACTCAACACCTGATAGAACGCTAAACATCTCCAAGTAATCCAAGTCTTTAGATATTTCTATAAACTGTTCTAACGTAACCTCATTCCAACCGCTAGGTATTTCAAAAGGTATCTTAGTATCTCTTTTTAACCACTTAGGTAGTTTAGTTTTACGTGTTGTGTATAAATGCCCTTTAATCATCGTAAGTATCTATTAATTCTTGTAAAGCTTCTTTAATAGATGATTCATGATAACCAGACAAACGAAGCAAACATAAACAAACAGACAAAGCTTCAACGCAAGTTGTATCACTATTTGGTATAGTTACTTTATACTCTTCACTGTATTTAGATATAGAAAAGTGACTAGGTGTATTAAATCCAAACTTATCCATTATTTATCTAAACTAATCATTTTATAAAAATCTACATCTATCTCTTTAATAGCTCTTAAATGCTCGTTGCATTGCTTTTGTACTGCATCTTTCTCTTTGACTAATGAGTCAGTTCCTAACGTGGCTCTTAGACTAGCCATAGCTTCAAGGTGCTTGTCAATCTCTTTTCTCTTTTCCATATTCGTAAAGTATTCAATTTTAGACATTAATATACTAATTTTTAACGGTTTATAAAAATTAAAGCATAGTTAAACGCTTTTATTATCTTCTTTAACTCTATTTGAAAGTATAAAGAATTGATTTTACCATTTAAGATACTACTTTTATACGGGTTAATAGTTATTTTACGATCCTTTTTTATAAAAATATATTGCTCTATAATATAGCACATTTCCTCTACTGAGTATTGAGAGTGATTAGGTCGGGATATTATTTCTTTTATACTCATTAATACAAACTATCTACCCAGCTTTTTGTTTTATAAAGTTCAAAATAAACTCTCATCATTAGCATATCAGCGTAATCAGGAGATCGACCTATAAGTTCTTTAATCTTGTCTTTAGGTATAATAGACTTCTTACCGTCTTTATCCATGTCCTTTTGTTTGATTTGCTCTAACTCCTGGATTAATACCTCTTGAATAGATGTATCTTTAATGTAAACCTCATTATCTCTTACCTTGTCGGCTAATTTAAAATAGCATTGGCTTTTAAGGTTACTAAAGTTTTCTTTTTCTCCTTCAACTTTCATAGGTGTAGAGTTATTTACAAACCCTTGACAGCGTAGAATATCTTTTACTCCTCCTCCTATTCCGTCCTCATCTACTACGACACTAGACATAGGTATTCTTAACTCATTAGCCTCTTGTCTAATCACATTAGAGGTATTGACAACGTCAGAACCTTGCAAGGTAATAACTTTCTCTAATCGCCACCCTCTCCAAACTCCGATAACCGTTTTATCGTTCCCAAAGCGAGCAATATCAGCAGTAATAAAATTAGTTCCATATTCTATAAATTCATTAGTAAACATATTTAATAACGATTCGTAGCTAAATAGTTTAGATAGGTCAGAATCATATTCCCAGTTACCTAATAACAATCTTTGCTTACTTGCTTCGTCTAATCGACTTAGAGCGTCAGCATAAGAGCTATGTACGTGCTTATTATCGCTTAGTAAAGCTTGTATAAACTTTCTATGTTTAGGTAAAGAGTTTTCTTTATGTGGTTTGTAGAATGTGTGATAAACCCAGTTCTTAGCAGGATTACAAGTCATTAACATTTTAGGACTTAAATTGTATTCAGTTAGTTTATACCTCATACGCGACATAACTACGTTTTTAGCTTTTTCCACAACTTGGTTACACTCGTCGATAAATGCACCTGTAATCTCCAAAGACCCCAAAGAATCAAAATTCGGATCAGACGGGTAGAGAAATAAATCTTTAAGGATAATCTGAGAGCCATTCGAGAACGTAATAGTTTTCTCGTTAGCATTATAATTATACTCACTATTAATTTTGAGGGTACTAGCAAGATCAAAAAAGGTATTAAGGGTTGTTTTTTTTAAAGCATCTAGTTTAGAACGACCTATTAGCCATCTAGTACCTGGATAGTCTAAAGCACTTTTTATAACCCATAGACAACCGAACCAAGACTTACCACCACCCGCAGCACCTCCATAAAGTACTTCTATAGTCTCATTGTCTTGCAAATAGTTATGAGCTTCAAATTGCTTCTTTGTGAGCTTTATAGGCATTCTTGTGGCGTTCTAATAATCCATTTTACATAAGCGTACTTACGTGACTCGCTAATAAATATATCATTAGTCCATCTTTTACCATTTAGTTCTTTATACCCCTCTTTTATTCTCTTACGCTTAAACTTAATCTCGTTTCTTTGTGTTACTCTTTTAATCATCGTTGTCTACTCCTATTACAATTTTAATACTTTCTCCTCCAGAAGTAATATCTTTCTTCTCAGCTTCATTAAGTCCTTTTAGTTTACTCAAATCTTGCAATATACCTCTAGCAGTTTGGTAGTCTTTTTTCTGTAAACACTTGTTATAAAGCTTCCAATATTTCTCTGTATGCTCTTTTAAAATACTCTCTTTCTCTTGGCTGTATTGTTCTTTAACGTATTCCCATACTCTTTTCCAATATACAGCTGCTTGTCTATCAGCTAATTCCCATTGCTGTGCACAATATTGTATAAAATCCTTCCTTTGCATACCGTCGTTAACTACTACATCTACGCAGTCAACCATACGCTTTTCCATTTCTATACTATCTGCTTTCGCCATAATCTTTTATTTTTTCGTAGATACTATTAAACTCGTCTTTATTAATAAAATTCAAAGCTAGTAGTAAATAAATAGCGTCTACTGATTTACTTATATTTTGTCTTTTACTTACTTCTTTCATCTTTTAAAATATTACTATGGTTACAAACAGTACACAACCTCTTATTTAAAGGTATTAGACCTAATTTAGGAGTGTGCAATGTTGTTTTATCGCAATTATAACAGTACTGCCAACCTTGCTCATTTATTCTGTCTACTTTATTCATAATTCTTATACTCTATTATTAATGAGCTAGTTACTTTATCATCATTTGAATCCTTATAATAAAACTCTAACAAATAAATATCATCGTACGGCTTTTCTATAATACAGCAAAGATCAAGATAATCCTCATATCCTTCGTATTCGTCCATTAAATCGTCTATCTCTTGCTCGTGTAGTTTCTTTACTATGTTTAGTATTTTCTTCAAGCTCATTTAATTTAATTGTTAATTGTTCTATAATATCCTGGTAATCCTCCCAATTAGGAAGCGATAATATTTCGTCTAATTTCTCGTATATTTGTTTACTACTTACCATTTACCACGAACACAACTAAACATACTAAAACGTGCTTTTATATTTATAACACAGCCACAAGTTTTATGTTTCTTATTACTAGGTTTTCCAAAAGTACCACAAGTTATAACTTTACCCGAAACTCTAGAAGCAGGACACTCTAAACATATAGATTTTCTTTTTTCGTATTCCGATTGATTAGCTTGTGCTATTGGGGGTAATTGAAACCTCCTACTAAGTTGATCCAACATAGAAACCCAACAAGACCTACACCCGTTAGAACGTTCTCTATACCATGTGTCAGAGTAGTTAAATACCTCTCTATGTATTTCTATCAATTCTTTTTGATCTACTGATGAGATATTTTTATACGGATATTGTACGGATTCTAGTAAAGTGATAAATCTATTTTTCATAATTCTTTAATATCATAAGTTAAAAAGTCTAATCTTTCAGTACCGTTATAATAGTACTTGTAGCTCATTCCTCCGTCTTGTACTATAAAATCAAAAGGTAGTAAATAAACTCCGTCTACAATATATGAATAATAATTAATATCTAAGTGTTCGTTATCTATAGCGTATTCCCCGTATAGTAAATCGCCATCTTTATCTATAAATAGTTCACTAAGTTCCATGCCTTAATATAACTATTTTTTTGCATTTAAATTTTTACGTATTTTAAAATTACATCTAAAACAATAATACATTGTTCCTCCAGTTTTAGCTATTACATACTTCTTATAACTTCTATTCCAAAGCAATCTTTTCTTTCTGCATTTAGAACAGTATTTGTATTTAATTATCATATTTGCCCTTGAATATGGTTTATCATTTTATCCATCATCTGCTCGTAAAACGTTTCTTTGTCTACTCCTTTTGCTTTTGCTAGTTTTAATATAGAATATCTCAGTATTTGGCTTTTCGTTCGTTGAGGTTCTATAATATCGTTTTGTATTTGTTCATCTATAGCGTCTTTTTGCTCTTTAGATATTTGAGGAGCAAAGTAAATCACTCCTCTAGTACCTATTAACTCATCGCCCTCTTTTAAAGCTTCGCTATTTTCTTCTCGTAATGTTTCAAACTGATAAGTTAAACTCCTATCAGCTCTACGTTTACAAGACTTAAATTCTACTTCTTTTAGTATCATAATTTTATTTTAAATAATTCGCATTAAAACGCTCTTCAACGGTCAGCAAGTAGAATTGAAACTCTACTCGCTTTGGCGTTAGCGGTAATTGTCGCTTTTTGTCTGCATTTGCCTAACTTTGTTAATAATGTGTGTTATTAATCCATATTGCAATCTTAATTCTTTAGCTGCTAACTTTAATTCTTTTTCTGTTATGTGTCTGCGGTGTTTATTATCTGAACAACTACCACTAACACTAAATAAACCCAACAACCTACTTTCTGCTTCAGCGCGGGTTAGTTCTCCTAATATTACTTTGTCTAATATGTTACTTATGTTTTCCATAGTCGTTACTGTGTTTATTATTTACGTTATATCACATTTTAATTTATCGTATAAATCATTCATTATCTATTATTTTTAAGGTTATTGCATTGTATATAATTCAATGAATAAAACGTGACATACACAACACCTTTGTCACAAATAATGTCAATTTTTGGGACAGTAATAAATAATACCTACTATTGCTGTCATTCTGTTACAATTCTCTAATTATTTCACTGTATAATAAGTCCATTTGATCGCTAAAGTATCTATCGTAATCTACAATACCCTCAATAGTTCCTACAGAGTGCTTATAAATAGTTACTCTATCTAAATTAGTCCACTTTCTTAAATATTCTCCGTAATATTTCCATTCTTTATACCTACGAGCTACTAAGTAAAAAATAATTTGTCTAGGTTCTACATATTTACGCTCTCTAGTTTTACTAAATACCGTATCAGAGTCAATCTCGTAATAATTACAAACTACCTCCACTGTTTTATCTACAAACTCCTGACAAGTAAATACTTTTACCGTATTATCAAATAAAGCCTTCTTAATATTTGGAGGAAAGTAATTAGATCCTTTTAATACTTTACCATCGTTTCTACGTATTACTTTACCGTTTTCTAATTTACTCATATTAGATCGGTGTATCTCATTAAATACTGGCTCTATGTTAATACCATGTTCTACAGCTGCTCCTAACACTAAGTAAAGCATATCTCCTATAGCGTCTGCTATTTCTATAATATCTTTACTATTACAAGCCTCTTTATATTCGTCTAACTCTTCCTTAATTAAAGTATATCTTAATTCGTGGTTAGCTTCTAGTGTTGGAGTGTTAGGGGTTGGATAACCGAACCCCTTATGAAACTCCTTCAATTCTCTTGTTTTCATTAATCAATATTTTCCTGGTTAATACTTTCGGATTCAACTTCCCAAGCGTTTGAAAATTCTTTATTGGTAAACAATTCTACCAATCCAGAAATTTGAGCCAATCTTAATACTTCATCTTGATCCATACCTAACTCTTTAGCTATTTTTTTATCAGACCAATTTCTTTTCTTTAAATCTGCTACAATATCACTCATTGATTCAACCTTATGTTTTCCTCTAGCTCGATTATGTCTAATTGTTGAAGCTACTCTATCGTTCATACCTTCTTGAGTTTCTCTAATAGTAACAACTGGTAAATATCCATGTACTCTGCTTTGAATATCTTCACATTCTTTACCTACTCTATTTCTATGAAACCCGTCAATAACTTCTCTACTATTCTCTCCATCTATCATTGATACGATTGGTTGAGTATATCCATCTTGACTAATCGAGTGTCTTAGTAATTCCATTTCTGGTGGAGCTACTGAGTTAGGGTTATAATCGTTAGCGTGTACTGTTTCGTTTTTAACCCATAAAACACAATCCACTGGCTCTGTATTAAACGGACTCATAGCGTGAAGCATTTTTTTAATCTCATTTATAATATGGACTTTATTATCAAGTGAAGAATATTGTAAAGCTCTTACCTGATTATGAACTTGTCCTAAAATCTGATCTTCTAATTCTGTTAATTTCATAATTTACTTTTTTAAAAATTTTGCTAATTCTCTCTTTTCTTTCTTTAATTTTAAATATTTATCGTACGCTTTTGTTCTTTGTTGACTAAAACCTAATCCTTTACACCAAAAATCGTTTCTTAATAATGACTTACAAACCCTCCTCCAACTTGGTACTAATTTCTTAGACTCTAAAATGTAAGGAGCTTCATCTGGTATTCCGTTTGGATAACCTCTTAATTTCCACCATTCTGTAAATGTAAATATTTTATTTAAATAATGTTCTTTTGTTATCTCTGGAATTGAGTTTAAAAACAACATTGCAAAAGATTCCCAAGTATGCCCTTTTGGTTTAGATATTTTATTATATCCAGTTATACTTCCAGATTCATTAACATATAAAGCACCACTGTTAGCCCCATTAACTCTAGCCACTACTTTTGCCCACGTTTCCGGTTCAATAAGGTGAAACAACCACAAACCTCTTCTTTGATCGTCTCCATAAGGTTGGCAGATTCTTTGTTGACTAATTGACAAACCGGCTTTATGCATTAATTCGTAAAGTTCGTTGTATCTTTTATCTGGGTTTTTAGCGTGGTATATCCAAATATCCTCTGTTCTCCAGTCGTAAATAGGATAAACATTAAATACATTATCAGTTACCTTAGTAGTCCATTGTTTTGAATTAAAAGTCACTTTCTTGTCACTTGCGATTGTTCTGTAACGGTTTAAACTTTCATCTGTTCTAATACCTACTAAACACCCAGTTGTTTTGCCTTGAGCATACCATTCACCGAACTCAGGTACAAATTCTTCAAACTCCATACCTTTAGAGAAAAAAGGGAAATAATCTAGTTCGTTAATCGCTTGTTCTGGAAGTTCTCTTATCCAATCCTCTTTTTTATCATCATCCCAACACATCCAAAAAGGCTCATAAACAGATACAGCGTTTCTTAAATGAATAGGTAAACAAACCCAATACAAATCAATATACTCTCTGTATTCCTTTATACATTCTTTAATATGATCTATAGTCAATTTATATTGACCCTCTAAGTCTACTATTAACAATCCTATCTCTTGATTTCTCTTCTTAGCTTCCTCCATAGCTAAATGAAGCATAACAGTTGAATCCTTACCAGCACTAAAAGATAAATAAACCTTTTCAAAATTATCAAAAGTGTATTCAATTCTTTCTCGAGCTGCTTGTAACACTGTTTTATCTATATAATGTTTAGGCATAATTGTAAGTTTTTATTTCTGTTATTCCATTCGTTTAAAATCTTTTCAGCTATATTGTCTGATCTTTCTTGAACCTCTCTAGTTAATTTACTCCAAGCTTCCATTGTTACTGTTGAAGGAATTGAAGCATACAAACAACAAGCTCCCTGACCAAGATAAGCTATCTTATTCATTGAGTTATTAGTCAAGTTGTGTTCACAGCTATACTTCCACTCTGTAATAACTCTACGCATATACTTTTCTGTTAACTCAGCTGAATTAAACATTTCTATAACTTTATCTATCTTTTGCTTTTTATCTTCCCCTGAGCAATTCTCATAAAAACCTTCTTTGTAATCTTCCCATAAATTCCAAGGGTGGTAAATTCTATTCTTTTCTACTTTAGTATTCATAATTAACTTTTTTCTACGTCTGTTATCTCATATAGCTCGTTTTGAATAGCTATACCAATAGCTAAAAATTCATTTCCTAGAGAATCATACCCCTCTAAAACTTCCCAACCTAACTCGAATCTTTCTCCTGTTGTTTCCCACTCTACAAAATACTTCTTTCCGTCTATTATTTCTGTAGTTTTCATAATTAAGCTGTTATAAATTCAGTATTAGCACTTAAACATCTCCACGCGTTTTTATCAGTATCAAAATAAGCTATTACTTTTTCCGATGCTTTACCTCCTTTTGGGTGAAATTCGTTTGGGATTAGATCTAAGTTAGTAGTTCCATTCGCTACTCTTACACTTCCGTCTTTTTTGATAAAAGCAAAGTTTAAAATTCCTTCGCTTAATTGTTGTCTGATCT
>Ga0208898_1001368_pt1 | contig 16175 bp, 25 predicted proteins | sample VirMetDEL_Mar_4_FD_184513 | JGI IMG/M metagenome (GOLD analysis project Ga0208898, IMG submission 184513) | Aqueous microbial communities from the Delaware River and Bay under freshwater to marine salinity gradient to study organic matter... | ecosystem: Environmental > Aquatic > Marine >...
TTTCTAAATTTTTGTATAGTTTTTGGAGGACATACCTCATGTTTTTTATTGAATGTATCATTAAAAAAAGCCATTAATTTTGTAGAGTCGATAGACTCTATTTTATTATTCTTATCATTCTTATCATTCTTATCATTCTTGTTAGTGGTCGCTCGTTGGCCTTTTGTTGGTCGCCTCTTGGTCGTTTGTTGGTCGTTCTGTTGGTCATCTACTTGGTACTTGGTATAGTTAACTACCTCTATTACTGTTCCTTTCCTCGAACTTTCAATGGTCAATTCGTTGGTCGTTTTTAGCCTATTTAGTGAAGTTCTAACCTGCCTACCTGTTAGCCCAGTTTCCTTAGAAAGTAGGTCTCTGGATGTGTAAAAAGTACCAGCTTTAATAACATCTCCTCTATACTTTTTGTCCTTATGATTTGCCTTTAACAAGCAATGTAAAAAAAGCCTAAAAGTATTTGGCTCATCATACCACTCCCATTCTAACAACTTTCTATGCAGCTTAATCCATCCCTCCATGTTATTCGCCAATAATATATTTTAGATCCTTTATAAGATTTAGAACTTGTTGTTTATATAAAAACATACTTGTTCCACATGAGTCTGGAGCCGCATCATAAATTATTATATCAATTTTTTCTGAGTTATCTCTTTTAATAATTTCAATATGCTCATCCTCATTTAAATAATGTTTAATTACTTTCATATCTATTAATTTAATTGTTTACAATCTTTAAAATTTTAAACCTTATATTCAAAAAAAATTTAATCCTCTTTTTTTACAAGGAAAACACTGCCAATTTTCTTATATACAACTGTGTTTTTTGCTATTCTTTGGTAAACTGCCTGTACAGAAATACCATAATAACTTGCATAATCTTTTACTGATACAAAATTATCCATATTACAAATATACTTTAAAATTTTCAATTACTTTCTTTTTCCTCAATCAATTTTATTGCCCTCTCCAGATCCCTACATTTTTCCTCTCTTACTTTCAATGCCTCTTTATACTGGCTCCAATCACTATGCTTAATTGCGTTTTGGATAACTCTAAGCTCATCCAATAGTATTTTTTTTGCGTATCTCATATTATGATATGTTTTTATAACTTTTCCAATTCTTTTTTAACTTCTAACCAATATGGGGAGTAATTTGTATATATAAGAATTTCATCAACTAAAATCAATGCACATTTCTTTCCTGCTTCATAGCCAATTTCAGCGGTACTTGGGTTTGATCCTGCATATTCTTGATACGAATATGTTTGTGTTTCCATTTTGTCAAGTAATGACAATGCTTTCTCTTTTGGTGTTTTCATAACTTTTCTAATTCTTGTTTAACTTCTTTATAGTATTGTATTGAATCATTAATATCATTTTCACCACAACAATGAATAGTTGATAATTCTTTTATAATCTCATCAACTGAAATTAATGCATTCTTAATCGCTATTGAAGTACAAAGTATCTCATTACCGCATTCAGTATCCTCATCCATTAAAACCATTCTATATTGGTTTACTAAACTTTCTGCTTTCTCTTTTTGTGTCATAATTAATCTTTTTTACCACATTCTACTGATGCAATTAAATCCATTCTATTAATACTCTCTTTTTTTAAATCTGGTATTGATTTACAAATGTTATAAGTTTTCTTTTCTTCATAGAAATACACTTCTATAAAGTTACCATTATCATCAATACTTAATTCAGCGTCATATTTAGATAATAAAGCCGCTAATTCTTCTCTGAAATAATTAATTTTTGTCATAATCTTTCTTTTTTTTCAAAATCCTCTGCTAATCCATCTTTATAGGTACTTAAAAACCTTGTAGCTTCATCCCATTTATCAATCGGAATAAATTGCTCAAAGCATTCTTTATAAGCGTCTATTTTCATAGACGCATATCTTTCCATAACATTAACTACTTCCTCCATTTCAAAAATATCTGCAATATGTAATGGCTCTTCATAAAAAGTTTCTAAAAATTTTTTTGCTGTCATAATCAATTATCTTTTTCAAGTTCTTCTAATTCTTTTCTAAGCGCATTAATTTTCTTTTGCTTATCTCTTTTACCTTTTAATTCCATGTATTCTTTTTCCTTTTTCTTCCAAACTTTCCAAGCATCCATACGTAAAGTTTCAGAATCTAAATCAAAAAATTTTTCAATTTTTATTCTGTTTTTTCCTTTCATTATGTCAGAATTATAAAACCTTGTATCTAAAATTGAACCGGCATAAATACCAAATGCATGTTCAGGGTATGATACATCGGCATGAAGATGTAAAACAAATCCATCAACCTCAATTTTGTTTTCATACTTTTTAATTTGCAGAATCTTATAATCGCCATTCAATAATTTAAGTTTTAAATTTCCTGCTAATTCTTCGATAATTTCTTCAATCCTTTTCATATTTCAATGTTTTTTAATGATGCCAACATGGACTGTGCTCTGTCCTTAACTCCTTGTACATATTTTCTCCTTTCATCAATATTAGTCTCTATCCAATAACCATTATTAGAGGCAATTAAATTAGTTATCAATCCCTGTATTCTTATGAAATTAATAATCTTTCTAATTCTCGGCTGATTTACTGAATGATACCCTGCATTTTTTAATGCTACAATCATCTGTGCATTAGTTATGGCTTTTTTACGTCCTAATTTCGTTTGTAGCCCTCGAACTATTACGGGGAGTAATACATCCCTCTCATAATCATTTAATGGCTCTGTTTGGTTTTCAAATCCTGCTATCATTTTTTAAGGCTTAATAGTTTATAATATAATTCTCTGTTGAAGCTGCTACGGATGATTAAATCACTTTTCTGAGTTTCCCATCTCTTAATATCCTCCAGGACCTTAGGCCCCACTAAAATATTATCCTGTAAAGTTTTCTCAACTTTCTTTGCTCTTGATTTTCTAAATAGCTTCATGATTTTTTGTTTAAGATTTGTAATGCTTCATTGAATGACTCCTGCAGTTTTTTTAATTCTGCCTCTCTTTCTATTAATGCCTTTTTGCGGATCTTAACATAATGCTCAAATGTTCCATACGAGTAATTAACAATATCCTCCTTAATCGTTGCAATTATCTTTTTTACCGTTGACATTTCCCATGCAAGGTCTGTTAAGATATCTAATACTGCCAATCTTTTGGCCTCTGGGTTTTCTGCAAAGCTGCTCTCAGCCTTTTTCAAAATTTGAAGTTCTAAGTAACTCATGATTGTTATGTTTTTAAAGTTATACCCAAATATATAAAATAATTTTCTATATCAAACTATCAAAGCAAAAAAAAATTAAAATAAAAAAAGGGAGCAACTAAAAGCCACTCCCCACACACCTTGATAACCAATGGAAGAAATCAAGAAAACCTATTTTAAAACTCATTGATTAAACAGAAAGTAACCATAATCTGCTCTCCACTCTGAAATGCTTTTTTGTAATACTCAATCTGATCAATGTACTTTTTTCTATCATTAATTACCTGACAACCTGCTGACCAATAACCAATGGCCCATTTAACAACCTTTAAATTAGCCAAACTAAAATCATATGTATTAGTATGGTAATTAATACCGAACCATCCAAGCTCAGGCTCTCCAATCTGCTCAATCTTTGTATTCTTATTGCCATCTCGGTATACCTTTACCCTACGGCCATTCTGTATTAATGCAGGCATCTTACCTCTATGCAGGCCATAGCTCCACACATTATAATACCATTCATCTGCTTTTAATACTGCAACCCCTCTTTTATTATACTTAAGGAATCCACCCCTTAAAACTCCGCTCCCTGCGTTAGTTGTACCCGTTAGAACTCGGATAAACTTCTCCCCCTCAAACTCATAAAACTTATCATCATAGCTATTAAATACATCCTCATTGGACCTAACTCCCAATATCCACCTTTGTTTAGGTATATTCTTAAAGTTTGGTAATTCCCTTACCCTATCCAATAACTCTTTATCTGTATATGATCTTACTTTTGTACTCATTTGAAAAGTTTAATAATCTTATCCAATGATAAAATTAAAACTAATATAAGCAGGGAAATGCCTCCGTACTTTAAATAATCCTTAAAAGTCAATTCATCACAACTCTCATAATACTTTACAGGCACTTTTACCTCAATAACCTTATCCAGGTAAACCGTATCGCATTTAGCATCAATAAAAATAGAATCATGAACTTGATGTATTTGTACTTTTAGCCTGTCCTTTTCAATTGTTATTGTATCTTTTAAGGCTATTATAAAGCTATCTAAGAGCATAACTGTATCATGTTGTACCTTTGGCACTATTATGCTTAAAGTATCCACTAAAACAACCGTATCTGTTTTGTGTACAAATGGGTACTTTTTAACCAACCTGGCATGTCTCTTTATCGGACTGCAGGATGATAATAAAACCAATGATAAAAAAAATGCTATTTTCTTGTACTTTCCCATACTGCTTCACCGAATAATACTAAAATAAAGCTCAATAACTCCCCTAATACAATCTCCAGGTTATCAATTGTTGTATATCTCAATGTTGCATAAGCCACTAATAAAATAGTAAATAAAGCAATGAATCTCTTGCTGGACTCGCTTGTATTTTTGCTTATTAGCTTTCTTATGTATTGCCAAACTTTCATTTTTGTTTAATCCCATTCTGAGCTAATATAACAACCAACTCTTGTACATTGGATGATAACTGATTGACATTCTTTGTCAATGCCTGGAGCTCCAACTGAGTAGTATGCTCAATCCTTTTAACATCATTCTCCTGCTGCTTGGCAATTAAATCAATCCTCCCCTTATTCTTACCTGTCTCAATACTGCAACGCCTAACATCATTGATTAACCTTGTCAAAAAAAAGCCAATAATACCAAGTAAGATTGACATTATAACTCCTGCTAATGTTAGTAGATTTATTTCCATTACGCTGTTAATTTTACGTTGCTACCAATGAATGCTCCTGTATTATCCTGCACCAAAGTTAATAGGCCTTGTAACGTATAAGGCAAGTTATCTGCATCTAATATCAGGCCTGAATTTATATCGGAAATTGAAACAAATGTTTTACCATCACTAATAGTATTTACTATTTCAATGCTCTCTAATCCACCAGCTCCAAACCTTGTGAAATAAAAACTGCAGCTCAATGGATACTCAAAAGTCTTTGTAACTCCTGCAATATCTCTTGTAATGATTATATAATTTCCAATAACTTCAATTTTCATCCCTCAATATTTTAATAGTATGTTCTCTTGTTTACAACCCTATCCCCAACAACACAAGTTAATACGGCCTTTCTTTGGTATTGCTCTAAGTAATCAATCTCTGGACTCTCCTGCACAATTACAGGCAGGTCCAATATTTCATGCGTATGGTTAAACTGATTGTAATCAGATATAAATAACTCATTCTCACTAAGCAGATATAAATCAGTCATTAAATCAATAATTGAATTAGTATAAGGATCTGTTTTAATCTGCCATGTATTAAGGTTTTCTCTAACAACCGTTTTAATGGTCCTATCCTGGTAAACCAAGTTATCAATCTCCATATTAGGCTGCCTATCTCCTATAAATCCATTGAATCTTAATGTATCAACAACATTGGAATCTGTGAAATCAATCCCCTCAATCTCATGCTTAAGATTAAATTTTGCTTTTAACCTTGCAGTATACTTTGCAGTCGTTAAACTGTATTCTTTTAAGTCATAAATACCCCATGTAAGAGTACCAGGAATACCCCCAATTGAATATTCTAACACTAACTTATAACAACCAATCCCATCAGATGCCAATACATCCCTCCAATTAATGGTTACATACCAAGCAAATGGCTCCCTAACAAAAGCAGTATTAAACGGGGCATACATAGTTGCAGCCCCATTTTTAGTAAGATTAAAATTAACTGTATCTGCAATACCACTCAGCTTAATCCATGCACTTGTTACATCATTCTTGTAACTTTCCGTTTCCGTTGTGTGAGCTAAAACTAACTGCTTTTCATCACAACATCGAAATGGCTCACTAAACTCATTAGTTACCTTTGCAACAGGTAATTTAATAGCCTTATACGCTGCCTGGATTCTTTCTTCTATGGTAGTACAATCACTCATTTATTACTCCTCAACAGTTAATTCTGGAGCCTCAGCAAATAATGCTTTTTCTAAAATCTGAATAGCTGCATGATAATTCAATACATCCACTCTGTTTAACGCTCCTTTAGTTACGCAATGATCTAAAGTTTTAACAATCAATGTTAATGCTTGCTGCTCCTGTGTCAATTGGTTTTCTTCCATTTTTATTTATTTAAGATGTTTATTTTCCTAAAATAGTTAAATTTCTGCAATTTCATCCTCAATAGTTACATCTGCCTCAGCCCATCCGAACTCTTGCACAAATGCAATTTTACATTGCTCTGCATAGTTATCCTGAGTAATTACTGTAGTAGGAGTAAATCCCATGATATTAATAACTCTTGTTCCATCCTCTTTTAATAACTTGAACGGTTTAAGATTTACATTATCTCTATCCTCCTTTGCTATTCTGCACGAGTAATCAATATCAATTACTCCCTCAGTTAATAACCTTGCCGTTGATACATCTAAAAAGATATAACAAGCATCTGCAGTTATATTCACATCTGCAGTTATTCCATTTACTTTCTTTAATACTTTAATTGCCATTTTACTTATTTATTTAATTATTCAAAAATCATAAACCAACTTCCAGAGCTTCCACCACTTGGAGCCGCCAATTCAGTTACCTCAATCCCTAATATATTACTTGTTGCCGTTGAACCTCCCTCAATCGTTTTAATTCCTGCCGTTAAACTTGGAGAAATACCTCCCCATGTAAAGTTATTAATATTATGATTCCAGTCAACAGGTCTACTTGTGCCTTGTGGAATCTCGATATATGCAGCAGTACCGTTACCTCCAATACACGAGCCTAATATCATACTGTTAGCAGATATTGTAAGGCTTGTAGTTGATGGATTACTTTGAGTACCATTGTAAGCCGTATTACCAACTCCATTTGAACCCGTAAAAGAATAACAAGCTGTTGATGTACTGTTCCAACTTCCACCGCTTAAAGTTACCGCAACTGTATTAGTACCCGTTGGAGGGTTTTTTAATTCCCATACTGTCCAATTAGTACTATAAGAAGTTGATTCATTTCTTTTATTGGTCATTGCCTGACCTCCATAAGTAACCCCAGTTGTTGATACTGCAGGAGCAGCAACAATAACCACCAAACAACCATCAGAACCAACATTTTGGTTATGCGAAAATGAATAGCTGCTACCTGCAGGTACTCTTACATCTGTTGTTCTATTTCCCTCTACTAATGCCATTATATGTATGGGTTTATATCAGTTATTTCATTTAATCCCATTCCCTCTACAGATGTGGTAATTTGATGCACCTCATAAACTGCAGGAGTAGTATTAAAAAATACGGAAATGTTAATTGCCCCGCTCTCTAAATCTGCCCTATTGTTATCAATCCAATTTCCATATGTTGACTCATAGTTGCTATTGATTAAAGCACAGTCCTCCATATTGGTTAAATAACCCAATGGAGTAAAATTAACATTTCCACTAACTAACTTTATTTCATTTAAAATACAGTATTCCATTATGCCTCCTCATTTACTGCAATAACATCCCATTTACTGTCCGTAGTATTATAAATACAACCAACATAGAGTAATTTACTTGCCGTTGTTGTCGTTGGTAAAGTTACTCCAATTGCTCTGAAATTTGCACCCCAAGTAATTGCTCTGCCCGTTCCATTATCCTTTATTCTGTAAACTAACTTTTGACCTTGTACTGCCGTTCCCGTAGGATTAGCAACTGTTAATGCAACTGCCTGAGCTGTTAATACTCCAGTATTTTCTTGGTTAGCATTAATGGTTAATGTTGCCGTTGATGTTGTTTCTTGAACAGTTGGATTTACAATCGTATTTGTTATTCTTTTACCACTACCAATTAAATTACCATCATTTCTAAAATCCCAAAGTTTGCTTGGCGTTGTATCTCCGTCATATATTTCAAAAGCCGTTGACGTTGATAAGGTATCTGCACCTTGAACAAGTGTTCTGCCTTGTAGTGATATTTTCTCAGAACCTATTGCACCCGTTCCACCAACATTGAAACCGCTACCGTTGATTCCATTTCTAAAAAAAGTTGCTTGTGCAGATGTTCCCGTTCTCAACCAATGTTCAAAAGTTCCACCCGTAGCCATATACATTTGACTGAAAGTAGGGTCTACTTCAAAAGTAAAATAGTCATTACCACCAGCAAAAGTATTTTGAATTTTAAATATTTCTACTGCTAAAGTAGTGCTATTTGAACCTAAAGATAAACCTTGTGTTCCACCTCTGGCGTAAAGTCTGGCTATTGTACCCCCTAAATCCGAATAAGTTTGTAAAAACCCACTTGCAGTTAAATTAAATATTTGCCCATTATTATTAGTAGCCTCAAATATTGGTAAACTTGAACTTGCTGTGTAATAAATAGAGTCAGCATCTAATTTTATTCCTCTCTGTAAAAGTGTTACAGTCGCGCCTAAGTCAAAAGTTAAAGTATCTGTTAAAGTAGCAACACGACCACTCCCAATAGTATCGTCTTGGGTATAAATAGATGCGCCAATAGTTGACTTATCAACCTCCTGAGGAATTCCATTAGCATCCCCAATCCATAGCTTATCAGTACCTAAATTTGGTAATCCTGCAGTCCTTGCCGTATTAAATACAAATAACTGACCTCCTGTTGCATCAACCTTTAAAACCTTTGCAATCCTCTGAATCTCCGTAGTTCCTCCCGTAGGCCTAACCTTTGTAAATCCTCCTGCAGTAGTTGACATATAAAGAGCATCATTAACTGCCCAGGTTTCTCCATTTGGATTCAAGGCACTTGTTGCCGTTGTATCAACTCCCGTTAATTTTCCAAATGTAGTTATATGCTTACTATTAGTATCATCCATGTTCTCTGCAGCTAAACCAATAATTGGCATAGTTGCACTACTTGAAGCATCAGCAACCTCAACAGTATGCAAATCAGCATCAAAGCCAACTAAATAAACAGGAGTACCCTTTGCAATAGTTCCTGCAGTAGACTTTTTACCGTTTATAATTACAGTTCCATGAGTTACCGCATCAACTGTAATAAACTCATTAACCGCATGATCATAAAATAATAGCTTTCCATCATCTGCAGTTGTAGGAGAAACAGGCAGCCCCGTATTTACATCCGTTAAATCATTTAACTCCGAAGCTCCTGCATTAGCATCTACATATCCCTTATCAACTAATGACCTTGCAGTAAAACTACCTGAATAATCAGCATAGTACTCAATACCCGTTTTAGTCGTTCTATCATCCTCAATAACTAAATTATTAAGAGTATTATCCCAACGTAAAGTAATTTGGTCTCCTCCTCCAACATTTAAATAGTTTGCAATCTGTAACGTGTCTTTTGTTTGGTATATCCTTGTGGCCCTTGTGGCATCCTCAGATAATTGAGTAATATCTGTATGAGTTTGCAGTATGGTTGTCTTATCTCCCGTTCCTGGATCTTCATTAACAACACTATACAATGATGGATTAGCAGATACAACTGGACCAACTCCACCGCTTGTAAATACCCCCGATAATGATGGGCCGGTTATCTGTATTTTACCAATATTTGAGCCTCCTGCACTAATGTTTTGAATTGTACCCCCAGAGCCACCAATATTAAGGCTTGTATGGTCTCCTAATGGGTCAGCAGTTCTTACATCAAAATTTGATGACTCAACCAAAAATGAACTAATTAAACCTGCACCAACCTCTCCAAACTGTAATGCACCATTCCTCATTTTGAATTGTTGTGAATTCAAATCCTGATTCCTTGATGCACTTAGAGTTAAATCATCCGTAAATAAATTTGCCGATAAAGCAGCTTTAAGTACGCTACCCTTAATTTTTGCAGTTTGGTACGCTGCTCCATCCCAATAATCAATGTCGTAGTAATCATCATCTCCAAACGTAAACCTTTCTAATGGATACTGATGTATTTTTATTCCTGCCATAATAGTTTAATTTATGCTAATATTTTTAATTCATCATCCGTTGTATACTTATCCTCATCGGATGTTGTTTCTTTACTTACCTCTGTTATATCTAAACAAACCTGCTTAATTTTTGCAGTTATTTTAACTCCATTTGATAAATCAATTTTGCTTGGATCAAACTTGCATTTTAAAGTTACAATATTTGCAGCTAAATAATCAACTGTTAATAATAATCCGCTTATTGGAGTCAAAGGATTTAAAGCATTGTTATCAAATGGTACAATGGTGCTCATAATCCATCTTGGGCTGCTCTCCTTTGGCTCTACCGTTATCATACCCCATACTTTTTGCACATCCCAATTACCCGTTGTAAGCTCATGGGTACTTTCAATATACAATAACTCTCCCTCTGGAATAATACTAACTACTGAATTATCTGATTGCCTTTTTAACTCAATTACACTATCAACATCCGCATTGTTATCATACGGGTTATCAATTAATGTATTGGTATGCACAAATGCAAGGCCATCATCATCCAGCTCCACAACCATTCTAATCTGCCAATTAGCAAGATTATCATACTGCTCCCAATCTTGTGTTTCATTTGGAGCAAAGTCTGTACTAACTCCCGACAATGGCAACCAATATTTCCAATTCAATAAGAATGGATAATAAACAGATACCTCATACTGAGTTATATCAACAACTCCCGTTAATTTAACCTCAGCATTTCTCTTATTGCTCGTAGTAGGTAACTCGGTATTAATTGTTGCAGTTTCATTCAGTAAATATTTACCTGTACTTGCCTGGTATGTAACTCCTCCAAAACTGAAATTGCTCTGTTGTAATGTAAATGAATCCTCTGTAACCGTATTATAAGCCTCTACACGCAAATTAATGCCCCTATACGTAGTTTTAAATAAATCTAAGTAGAAAGTACCATAATATGCAATATCATCCTCTGTGTCTCCTGTAAATCCCGTATGGCTCCCTGCAATGGATGTACTATTTTGTGAGTGGTCCAAAAATCCGTAATCTGAATTCATGGTCAATGGCCCTCCAACAGGTAATTCCTTAGCCAACTGAGTAGAATATGCTAAAAGGTTAGTATTTCCAACCTTTACCCATAAATAAAACAGTCTATCATCCTCATCTCTGCTCTCAAAAAAGTCCTGCAGAGTAGAATTGCAACTAAAATCTAAGTCAATAATGGCATTTCCACCACTTGGAGTAATTGAATTAATAGTAATTTCCCACTCTCCTGCTGAGTAACTTCCTACTCCATTATTGGATGTATAAGTTGTTGCCGCTGCAATGGTTGTTGTAGGCAGTAAATAAGTCAAATTATTCTGATTATAGACCTGGTTTTTATAGTAATCATCATCTATACTAACATAAGCTCCTCCAATGGCTAAATCATTGATATTTGTTCCTGCTAAATCGACCTCAATACTTACATTATTAGGAGTAACATTATACTGTAATTCACTAATTCCGCTAATAACACTCCCTCCCGTTGGAATGCTTATATTATTGGCCTCATTAAACCATCCCGTATTTGCACTTTGGTCATATTTAAACTCTGCTCTGTCAAATACCTCCCCAACTTTACTGCTCCATAAACCCTTAACAAACGTTTTAAGGCAATCTCCCGTACTAAACCAATCTTGGTTATATATTCCGCTATTAGCAAATACAAAAGTTAATTTATACTCGTTAAAACTATCCGCGTTTAAACCTGTATATTCAATATCTACCGATTGAAGAAACTGCCCTGACTCATTTCCAACCATTGAGCCACTTTGTGTGCCTCCTATTCCTAATGCAGAAAGGTTTGAAAAAAAGGCCCTTGTTATCTCTCCATCAATTAAACTTCCCGAAGCTCCTATTTGATCGTTTAAACTGTGGTTAAATTCGATTAATAAATCCTCTCTTTTTCTTGGAACTCCACCAGGTAAAGGAGCATCTAATGGTATCACAACCATTATTTCCCCTGCAGTTATATCATAAAATAACCCGGATGCCCATGTATCAACATTTAACTCAGTATCCGTTACACTTGATACCGTAGTTTCATGGCCTGTAATCAATACCCCTGCACTATCATACTTGCTAATAACAACAATATCTCCAGGCCTAAACCCCTCATCTAACCAACTTTGTGCAGGGCTTGTAAGGATGTTTAATATAGGGTCAAAAGTAAAAGGATTCGAAACAGTAGTAACACGAATTGACTCAGCAACCGTAAGCTCCAATGTACTCACATCCCCTGCATTGGATATATAAGTACTTCCTACATATCCAAAGCCATCCTGATACTCACTATTTAATACTACTACTGGCATTATTTTTTGTATTTATTAATTAATTCCTGCAATGCATTCATATCTCCCTCTTTAAACAATTTTAGCATTTTATTTGAGTCAATCTGATGCTGCTTTACTTTCTCATATTGCTCTGGAGTTAAATTTGAATAGGCCTGATTAGTTAAATTATTTAACTCCTCTAATTGCTTGGACAAATTATTAATATTTTCTTCAATCTTATTAAAATCCATTACTATTCATTTATTGCTATAATTTCAACCTTGCCACTCGCATATTCATATTGCTCTTTATATGAAATAATTGCCTGGCTTAACTCGTCTATGTACCTGATTGTTAGAATTTCACATAAAACTCCATTAATATAAGCAAAATTATTATCAAGTAAAGATACAAATTCATCTGACTTTAAACGTATTGGAACATCGGAGTAAATCTTATAACCATTTATATTAATCTCATCAATGTTGTGATAATTTTTGTAAATATTACTTGCCTTAATTTTGTCAACATAGTTTTCAGGCTGCCTCCCATTCGTAGCATACAGGACCTTAGTAACCCCAAAGTACTGCTGGCTTAATTGTGTTACTCCTATTCTGTTTTTAATCTTAGCAACATAGTTTGTTCCTCCTCCAAAAATACCAGTAACTCCATCAATTAAAACAAAGAATGCTTTTGCAATTTCCTCAATCCAACTTAATCTGCTTTTTCTAATCCCTAATGCAAACGGTATATTGATATCATTTAAGCCTTTAATGGTAACCAAATCCGAATTAATTACACTTAATGGCTCAGTACTGTACTCCGCATCCGTAGGGTCAAAAAAGTCTATTGTATTTATATCCGAGTAATCAACTTGGTAATGTATATAACTTCTTTTCCAGGCCTCAATTGTATTTAAGGTATATTCTCCTTGCCTTTTATCCTGGATGTTAAGAGCTGGCAGAATTGCATTTGTTGAAATGTTTTTCCAATAATCCCTCCTCTCAATTTGTACAACTCCATTATAAACCTTTGTACGAGCATTGAACCAAAGTTCTACGGCCTTAATCAACTCTCCTAATGTGCTAACAGTATCCTGGGCAGTTGGGTATCCCTTTGTAAAACTAAATGCAAGATCATTCTTTAAAAAGTTGAATATTCCTTTTTTACCCTTAACCAATGGCACAGGCATTAATGTTAATTTATCCCACTCATCCAATAGAGTAGAATCCAAAGTATAACCTAAGTATTCACATCCCTTTTGGATTAGGTTTTTTATCGTACATCCTTTATTGTATCTAACAATAGGAAATAAAAGCTCAAATAAATCCTGTGCTAATTTGTACAATGCAGCATAAACTGATAAAGTATAAGCAAGCTGAGCAGCAAGGGCCAATGATAATGAGATAATTTCCCCTAATGATGGAGCAGGAGGCAGGCCGATATTCGGAGTAGTGGCCTCAATTAAATCCCTTGTTGCAGTTACCAGGTCCTTAGTAGCTTGAATTGCCTCCTTTGTCATTACATAGGTAGCAAGGCTCAAAGTTACCCCTAACTCTAATTGATTATCAGCTATAATTAAATAGGGTATATCAACAAATGGAAATACAACCCCTTTACTATTCATTAACTCAAATGAAAGGCCATCTGCATTCTCAAAAAAGTTGTCATAGGCTTTCCGCTTTTTAATCTTAACCTCAATCTCAAAATCTCTGTAAGTAGTTCCCTCTGAAAGGTCAATATAATACTCTAAAGTAATTCCGCTATCAGTTACAATCGTATAAGGAATACCCTCGAATACTCCCTGAGTTGAAATATGATTTAAAATTATCTCCCTTGCCTCTCTTGGAAGTATAACCGTATCTGTATCAACCTGCAGCATATTAGGATTGCCCGTATAATCAGTATTCAATCCAATCTCTAATACGTTTCTTGGGCTAACAGGAACCCCATTTAAATAATGTTTCATCCTACTCTATAACGGTTATAAATCTTAGTATTCCCTTTTTTTGTAGTCCTTGAAATTGCCATTGCTCCATCAACAATCTGCTCTAACTGAATATTAGTTTCGGGTTTATTTGCAATAACTCTCTCTAAGCTATCCAATTTCTCCGCTAATATACTAACTCCGCTTAAGTCATTAGATAACACTAAACCGCTCTCAACATCCCTCACAAGGCCGTTTTGATAATTATATGCTAATTGTGAAAGTTCATCATTGGACATATTACCGATAAGGTCATTGTTTTTCTTTGGTACAACTCTCTCATTTGGATGTAGGATTGAAAGGAATCCACCTTTACCATCTACTCCTCTACCATTCTTTCCAGTATCCTCAATACCATCAAAAAACATTGGTAAACTCTTAATAAACTCAGTTAATAAAACAGTATCAGTAATTGTTTTCCGCAATGGGTTTTTAACCTCAGGGTTTTGGCTATTAGTCAAGTAAGTTTCCAAAACAGTAGATGCCAATTGGATACGTTGTTTACGTTTTTCCATTTGCTCTCTTTTTCTGTTCTGCTCTGCCATTAATTTTGCCTCCTCTGCCATGCTTTCCTTAGCTAAAATGTTACCACTCTCAGCCAATGCAGCAAGTGAATCATATCTCCTCTCAGATGCAGCAATTTCCTCATCTATCTTTGCAATCCTTTTATCAGCCAATGCTATACTTGCATCAGTTAAAGCCTCTAATACTGACAATTGTTCCTCTAACCTTTTCTCTGCAGCCTCCTTTGCTATCTCTGCATCCTTTTCTGCTTTCTTTTTCTTGTTTTCAGTATCAGTATCATCAAGGTCCTTTTTTTTATCAACAACATCCTGCTCTAATCGAATAATGTCATTTGCAAGTTTTTCGTTAATCTCCTCAATCTTAGCTGCCTTTTGGTCCTCCTCAAGAATCTCCTCCTCCGCAACTTGTCTATCATAAGCAGCTTGGTCCTTTAATTGTTTAATTTGGATTGCCTTAATTTCATCCAATCTATTTTTGAGTTTCTTAATGCTCTCCTGCCCTGTTATGGTTTCATCATCATAGGACTTTTCTCTTAAATCCTTTTGAACATCAAACTCCTTTTGTAATAACTCAACCTTTAAATCATAATTATCCTGCTCAATAGCCTGCTCACTTTCTAAAATTGCTCTGTTTTTATCCAATGTTTTTTGTGCAGTCTCATTCTCTAAATCAGATAAATCTTGAACTACAATTTTACGCTCCTTAAGAATCTCCAGGATTCTTGTTAATGTGGTTTCGTTTAAATCATACTTTTTTAAAGTTCTACGGATTTCAGCCTCATCATTCATCTGTAATAACTTGTCAAAATCAATCCTTTTCTTAGTATAATCCTGGACCAACTTAACTTGATTAGCAAAGGCACTATCTGCCAATGCTCTTGTTTCTTCTGTTAATGCTGCCCTTTCTGCTAATGTTGTTTTTTCATTACTTATAATCCTTTCATTGATTGACTTTTGAATATCAAAGGCATCTATTGCATAATCTAATTCTTTCTCAAAATCATCCTTTTGCGTATTTCTCTGCTCCATTGCATTCTTAGCCAATGCAGAGTTTAATTCATTATCCTTTGCAATTAATTCTGTTTTAGCATCCATTAACTCAGTAAGTGTATCGGAGTTAATTTTCATTTTTGCGTTTTCATCATCCAAAAATTCAAGGTTTTTAATTTGTTGAAGATTATAATCATACCCTTTGTTCAACAATTCCTCTCTGATTTTCATGGCTTTTACATCGACATTCTGTTGAACTAAAACCTTTTCAAGTTTTATACGCTCTTGAACCACTTTATTATACTCATCCTGAGCA
>Ga0208898_1001369_pt1 | contig 16174 bp, 14 predicted proteins | sample VirMetDEL_Mar_4_FD_184513 | JGI IMG/M metagenome (GOLD analysis project Ga0208898, IMG submission 184513) | Aqueous microbial communities from the Delaware River and Bay under freshwater to marine salinity gradient to study organic matter... | ecosystem: Environmental > Aquatic > Marine >...
AGCAGGCTATGGATATATTAATTAATCGAAGAGTGTTTGGTGGCAGGTTCTTTAACGTTAAGAGCAGGGAAGCATTTAGGAACTATTGGGATAGAGCTAGAAAGAATGCAGGGTTAAATGATTTTAGATTTCATGACATTAGAAGCTATGCAATTCGTAAGATGTTAAAATCTGGTATGCAGGCAATAGAGGTTGCTCAAATATCAGGACATAAAACATTATCAGTTTTACACCGTAGATATTCACGGCTAACTGCTGAGGACTTGTTAGACAAAGTAAGCAATATAGTTGTTGGCAAATTCGGAACGGGATAATCTTTTCTTTATTATCCTTTACGTACCTTTTGAGAATTTAAGAATATTATTATTTTCTCACTTTCTCTTATAACTATACGTATAATTTTATTTTGGTATAATTAATTATGAGTGAAGATCAATTAGCAATATTAGGATTCATATGTTTGTTTTTAATTGTCTTATCTTTATATTTTAGTGTTGAAATTTCAGAATGGTTTAAAAAATTAAAAAAGCAGCAGACAATAAGTAGAGCAAACTTAACTACTAAACAAATTGAAGAAAGTGAAAGAACAGGTTGGAGAGCTTTGTTTAAGCACAAAGTTTTAGCTCCACTTGCAATTGGTCATATTATAGGTGGATTAGGTTTAATATTTGAGAATAATACTTTAGCTTGGATTGGGGTTGCTTTTATTATTTATGGATACTATTTAATGATTAGAGATTCATGAAACTTGATACACCAAAAGCAATAATCATTGGCGCAATAATAGTTGTAGTTGGAATTTTTTTGAACAGTGCTTATGAAAGACAACTAGCAACGAATAAATGTATAAATTTATATAAAGAAAATCCTACAGGTTCAGCTTATCAAAAAGAAGAGAAATGGATCAAGACTTATTGTGAATGGCATGTATATGTAAAAAACAGATTTAACCCTAATTTAAATATAAACATTAAAAGATGATAAAATTTTTTAAATTAACAGGGATTATTTTTTCAATTTTTTTTGTTTATTCAATTATTTTTTGGAGTTTTGCTGATAAATCTATTCCATTTTTTAATGATATGGGCATTTTAGAAGCGTTCATATTATTAGTTGCTATGACAACACTTGAGTTTGTAGGCATAATAGTTTCATTCATAATTTTTTTAATCTTATTTTTCTTAAGGAAAAGGAAAACAATAATTATTGATAACAATCTTTTGTTTGTAATTGGATTTATAGTATTGGCATTATTTAATTCTTTTTTCTATTTATTTTTTATTTCTAAAAATCTTGCTGTTATAGATGTAGAAAGCATTACAAAAATTTTATTTGTGCCATTGATCCACTCAATAATATTTTATAATTTTACTAGGTTTATTATCGAAAGAAATAATAAGCACAGTAAGAAAAAATGAAAAAACTTTTAGTAATTATATTCATCTTTTTACCTTTCCAAGTTAACAGTGAAATAGTTAAGCTTACTTGCACACCTGATACAAAATGGGAGAATATTTCCCGTAATAATGAAAAAATTTGGTTTACTTTTTTAAAACCTAAAATGCATATTCATCTAGATAAAGGAAATTTAAAAGTTTTAAAGTTAGGTTTTTCTAAAGACAAAAATGACTTAAATGAGGTTGATTTAATAGTAGAAAAAATAAATGCAAATAATAGAACTGAATTTAGATTTTTAAAGTCGGGTTTAGTATCCAATGATAACATCTTTAATCAAATAACAATATTTGACGGAGCAGTTATTTATGGTTTTTTTTTAGAACAATATAGATTCACAGAAAAACAATCGACTAACATTATAAGTCAGATGAATAGCGACTCTTATTCAGGATTTGAGAATGCTATTAAAAAGTACGGAAGTGACAATAATGAATATATTTCTCCATTTGGAGGAATGTCAGGTTTTTGCGAGTAATAGTATCTAAAATTATTTCTCTTATAACTATACGTACCTTTTGAGAATTTAAGAATATTATTATTTTCTCACTTTCTCTCTTGGATAGTAGGAGCTGTGAGAACTTAAAAAAAGTCGGCCTATAAGTCTCTTTAACTCACGGTCAAATCACGGTTGGTCTTTGATCCCCGAGCCTCAATTCCTGCATAAAGACTCATTTAATCAGGGTTCAAGAAACTTAAACCTTTAGTGAATGGACTCGTTTCGTTCTATTGCATTTTTTTTTTAAAATGTTAAAAAAAAATATTGATAACCGATTGTCAAAATTAAATCGGCGAAAAAAATGGCGTGCCGTGGGATCGTACAGAAAGAGGGCACTTTAAAAAAATTAGCAAACGATACGAACTTAGAATTTCCAACAAGGTTATTCTATTTGATTATGTTTGTTGATTTTTAAAAATTCAGTATTATAACAATCTTACATAATCATTAGTAATAGACCTTAAGAGGCGTTGTTAATTCTAAATCGTTAACACGCCTCTTTTTTATTGCTAATGAAAAATGAAACCAAAGGCAAAGGTTATAAAGCCGTTCAAGATAATTATTTTCAATTTAGAAATCATATTAATCATCTTGATAAAAATGAAAACTTTATAACTAAAATCAAATCAATCGTAGGAGAGTGCATTGAGAATAATGAATGTTCTTATTGTGCAGGTCCTGTTAATCCAAAAGACATAGAACGTTTAGATATAGACACTAAACGTGAGTACTACATTTCTGGTATGTGCCCTGCATGTATCAAAACTGCTTGGGAAGAAGAAGCAGAAGAAGTGTTAAAGACTAAACCAAAGGAGGTTCAATAATCATGTGCCTTCATAAAAAAAAATCAGATCATTGGTATAGAAATCAGGAAACTTTCAGAGAGCGTTTTTGTTATTCTTGCTTACAAGTAACTTGGTGCAGGATTAACGATTACCTTCATGACATTTGTGAGGGGTGTGGTCGTTGCTTTGACGATTTCGATCCAGACTGGGTAAATCCAAACAATGCTGATGATGTATTAGACTTTTTCGAAGCATGGAAAAGTTTTGTTCACCGTAAAATAAAAAAACAAGGAATAGACATAGGAGATATCAATGACTAAAGCAAAAAACAACGTAGAGAAAATCTTAGAAAGAGCACCAACAGTTAAAGAAGCATTAAGAGCTTCTGCACCTAGTGTAGATGATACAAGAAATGAAACTGCATTAGATTTGTTTGGTAAAAACCTTAAGGAATTAACACCTTCTCAATTAGAAGAGTTAAATGATTTCTTAGAGGGAATTCAAAAGGCAGACGTACAGAAACCTAAGCCAAATAATGTAACCCCGTTTCCCGTTCCTCCAGGTTCGCCATTAGATCAATGGTGGAAGGACACTAAACGGCTAGACAAAATGTTGGCTAGTAAAATGGAAGAGCCTGATCAACGAGAGTTTTATTATCAGTTGCTTAATAAATTTTACAAACTCAAATCTTTAGAAAACAAATCAATCCCTGAGCTCGATGAAATGCTTCAAGATTTGATTGAACTTAAACAAATATAAAAAGGAGATAATGATTATGCAAAACAAACAAGAACTAATAAATAAACTTAAGGAACTTAAATTTCATTTGGTTCCCATGGTAAATAAAAAACCTATTTCAAAGAACATAGGTAACGGCAAAGCAGAATGGTCCTGGAAGCGTGATCAATCTGGCAAGTATATTGAGTTTAGCAACGAGGAACTTCTAGCTAACGATATCGGAATTAATAACGAAGCTTCTCATGCACTAGACGTTGATTTCGATAATGTACCTGATGAGTTTATACATTTTATTCCTGAGACAATGGAAATTATCTCTAAGACAAATGGAGTAGAGAAGGTCAGAAAAAAAATTTTTTTATTGGATAGCTCTATTACAGAAAAAGACGTTGAGCATAAATCATGGCCAGATAAAAACACTAGCCACCATTTAGAAGACGGAACAATCGTTGAAGAGATAACTAAGACTGCTTCCTGGTTCTTGGATAAAGAAGGAAGTACTAGATACCCAAGAAACATAGATAAATTAAAGGTTATAGATCATTTCGAATACGGCCTGATTAGGAAGGAAATAAAAAAATTATATGCTCTAACTGTTCTAAAAAAATTATATCCGCCAAAGGATACTAATAGAGATAAGTTTAGACTTACCTTAGCAGGAGTATTGCACCAGGAAACTGATTGGAGCGATACTGAAAAAGAAAACTTCGTAACATCTTTAATGAATGCTTCTGGCGATAAAGAAGTTAGAAAAGGTTTAGAAAAATTAAGAAGAGTTAAGAGGAATATAGAAAATGGCAGACTAGGAATATGGGCCACTAGGAAACTTGCTCAGCTTGTTGGAAGACCTGGCATAGACGGTGGTTTAGATGTCATTGACGCTATACGTTCTGATAAAAGACGTGAAGAGTTAAAACAATCTAAAGAAAAAACAGAAGAAAAAGAAATAGATAAATCTTATTCTGTTCCTTTCCAAAATTATGATCAGTTTGTAACTACGTTCTTTCCTGAACCTAGTTATCTAGTTGAACCTATGTTTCAAACAGAAGGTATAACTGAGGTAGCAGGAGCTTCTGGAATTGGTAAAACAAACTTTATGTTAGAAGTTGCAGGAACCATCAGTACTGCTTCTGGAATGTTAGGTATGTGTAGCGTTGGAAAACCTAAACCAATTCTATACGTTGAGGGAGAACTGCCTGCTAATTCTTTACAAGCTAGAGTTAATACAATGTTTAGAAAGAAAGCTGAGTTTGGGCACAAAGTAGCTCCTAACTTCTTTAACATTTCTTACTTACAGCTAATACTCAAAAAATCCTCAGAGGGATTTATTCCTATTAATACTGAGCAGGGAATGATTGGGATAGAGAACTCAATGAAGGAAATAAACAAACGTACAGGACAAATGCCTGTTGTGTTTTTAGATAACATTAGTTGCTTAGCACCTGGCATAAAAGAAAATGACGCTGACGCTTGGTCGCCATTAATGAATAGAATGGTCAAATGGAAAAATATGGGAACGCATGTTTTCTATGCTCATCACTTAAATAAAGGTGGTGATCCTTCTGGTTCAACAATGCAATTCAGAACAATCGATATGTGTTTAGTAATGAAGAAACCTGAACCAAGTCAAAAGATAAAAACTTATGACACTAAAGGTATGCAGGCTATTTGTAATTTTAAGAAATGGCGTGAGCATGATAACTCAAAACATGCAGAACCGTTTCAATTACTTTTAGATGAGAAATGGAATTGGACTAAGCTACCAATACTTACAACAAATCAATCTTACCTGGTTAAATTTTATAACGAGGGTCTAACAGTAGCTCAAATGGAAAATAAATTCCAAGAGCTAGAGATAAAAATATCAAACAAAACAATTTATTCAAATTTAGCTGATTTGAAGAAGCGTAAAATAATAGAGGAGGTAACTAAACGTGAAGTTAATTAATAAACCCTTAACAGAAAAACAGAGGGCTTTTGCTAACATCTATGTTGCAGAGTATGGAAAAAAATCTGCTACTGAGTGTGCAAGGGAAGCAGGTTATGATGTTAAGTCAGCATATCAACGTGCCCATGAATTGCTTAATCCTAAAATCTGTCCGCATGTAGTTAAGTACATTGATGAGATTAAAAGTCATATAGAGGAAAAGTATAAAGTTACTTTTGACTCACATGTCAAAGAACTCTGGGAGCTTAGAGAAAAAGCAAAAGAGAAAAATAATATTCAAACTGCTGTACGTGCAGAAGAGCTAAGAGCCAAGGTAACGGGGTTCTATGTAGAGCGTTCTATGAATATTAATAAAAATATCGAAGATGATAAATTTAAAGATCAAACACCAGAAGAAATAGAAGCTGAGCTTGATCGTATAATTAAAAATTCAATAGAAATTAACAAGGCACAAGAGGAGGAGTATGACCCAAACAAACACAACAAAGCCGATGACTAAACGTCTAGGTTTTACAAAAGAAGAGATAATGAAAATTGTCAGCATATTAGAGTGGCAGACAGATAATTTATTATTGTTACAAGAGCACTATATGAAGCTGCAGGGAAAGTTATTTCATGAGAAATGGAAATTCAGAATGGTTGCTAAACGTCTAAAAGAAATTGCACCTGATGAAGCAATATCAGAAGAGGAACTTAATGAACAAATTAGAGGAAGGAGTAATTAATGACGCAAGATGAACAAAACAAGGAAGTGTTAAAACACGTTGAGGATACCCTGGACCTGTATCAATCTGAACCAACAGATGAAAAAACAATAGCAACAGCTAAGCCTAATATGGGTAGATTTGATGATCCTGCCCATTGGGATAAGAAAGTAGGGGATTATGAAAGGATACAAAACAAGTTAAATAATAATGAAAATTTATTAGACGAAAATCTTGGAACCTTAGGAGCTTTTAGAGAAGCATACCTTCAAGAAAATCCTGACCTAGCGTTTAAAGATAACGTTGAGACTAAAACCTACAATTCTAAATCAAATAATGAGCGTATGTTTCATAAGGACTATGGAACTTACAGCACTAAACGTCGGATCAGAGAAAGAATGGAAAAAAATCTTAAGAATAAAAAGCCCATGTATGAGGGTTTCACAACTGATGAAATTATAATTGCTGAACCTATTAGAAAAGCTTCTAGACGTTTAGCTATCATGAGAAAACCTGAGGAAAAAACACCTATAAAAATAGACATCAAAAATTTTCAGAATTTTTCTGAACAACAAAAAAAAGATGATGAATTTTTAAAGCGGTTGGAAAAGAAATCCGATCCTGATTTGCTAAGAGGACTAGGTACCCTAACTGATTTGATTAAACGCTAAACGTCTAGATCATTGACTAAAGGTCAGAGTAGTTAGTTACATATTCAATTTTAACGGGATTGACTTGTTAAGAACTTTCTAAATTTCAAACAGTTTCCGTATCTTTTTTAGGCACACTGCTGACACACCTGGGCACACTTACTTGTTGACCTGACACACATTGAGTTGGTATGGTCCTTTTAATCAGTTAGCGAAAGTTAATGGATTGAAGAACGGGAGACGTTGAATAAGCATTGAGCGATCAACATTATTCAAGGCCGAAGGAGCAACACCCAGGAAACTCTCAGGCAAAAGGACCGTTAATGTAATAACTCTGGAAAGCAGACGAAAGTCTCACCGAAGGAGCAAATCTCTCAGGTACAGAAGTTAAAATCCAAATAAACTCTAGCATAACTGATCATAGAAAGTACGCCTGACACACTACGGGCACACTTAGAAAGGATTTTATGGCGGTTATTAGAAAGAGACACACGGGAACTTGGCAAGTTATAATTCGTAGGAAAGGTTATCCTGCCATCTACAAAACATTCTTAGAGAAATCATTGGCTAGTAAATATGCACGTATGATCGAGAGCCAAATGGAGCGTAATCTGTTTGAGGATATGTCGGGAGCTGAGAACACTACTTTACGTTCATTATTAATTAAATACAGAGACGAGATCGTTCCTACTTATAAAAGTGCTAAGACCTTAACGTATAAAATCAATTACATCTTGAAGGACAAAGTTTGTTATTACGGACTTACACAATTAAACAGTAATCATTTAAACGAATTCAAGAAAAGAATATCAGTAGGCAGGGCACCTAAAACAATTAATGGCTATATCTCAACGTTAGCTACGGTATGGGAACTAGCTAGAAAGAGTTGGGGGATTGTTATGCCAGCACAAAATCCTTTTTCATTAATCACTTATTTAAAAGTTAATAATGAGCGAGATATTACTATTACAGATGATGAGTTTAATAGATTGATCGAGGAAGCTGAGAAATTAGTTGTTAAAGATTTCAAAGGTAACATTATAGGAAAAGTAAATTACCTAGGAGACATGATTAGATTTGCGGGCCTAACTGCTTGCAGGTTTGCTGAGATTGCTAAGCTTAAGAAAGATGATGTGGATTTTACTAAACGTATAGCTACTTTAAACAATACTAAAAACGGTACTAATAGACGTATTCCACTATCTAAGCAGGCTATGGATATATTAATTAATAGAAGAGTGTTTGGTGGTAGGTTCTTTAATGTTAAGAGCAGGGAAGCATTTAGAAACTATTGGGATAGAGCTAGAAAGAATGCAGGGTTAAATGATTTTAGATTTCATGACATTAGAAGCTATGCAATTCGTAAAATGTTAAAATCTGGCATGCAGGCAATAGAGGTAGCTCAAATATCAGGACATAAAACATTATCAGTTTTACACCGTAGGTATTCACGGCTAACTGCTGAGGACTTGTTAGACAAAGTAAGCAATATAGTTGTTGGAAAATTCGGAACGGACAATTCTTAGTATCCTATACGTGTCTCTTTAGAAAGTTAGAATAATAATTCTACGTTTCTATTATGTATATAAAAGGAATTATAGAATTCATTTTCTTAAAGTTACTCTGAAAAAGTCGGCCAATAAGTGCCTTTAACTCACGGTCAAATCACGGTTGCTCCTGGAGCCCTGTTTCTCAATTCCCGCATAAAGACTCATTTAATCACGAACCAGGAAACTTTTAGCTTTAGTGAGCGTCCACTGTTTGTTCTCTTGCATTATTTTTTTAAAATGTTAAAAAAAATTATTGATAACCGATTGTCAAAATTAAATCGGCGAAAAAAATGGCGTGCCGTGGGATCGTACAGAAAGAGGGCACTTTAAAAAAATTAGCAAACGATACGAACTTAGAATTTCCAACAAGGTTATTCTATTTGATTATGTTTGTTGATTTTTAAAAATTCAGTATTATAACAATCTTACATAATCATTAGTAATAGACCTTAAGAGGCGTTGTTAATTCTAAATCGTTAACACGCCTCTTTTTTATTGCTAATGAAAAATGAAACCAAAGGCAAAGGTTATAAAGCCGTTCAAGATAATTATTTTCAATTTAGAAATCATATTAATCATCTTGATAAAAATGAAAACTTTATAACTAAAATCAAATCAATCGTAGGAGAGTGCATTGAGAATAATGAATGTTCTTATTGTGCAGGTCCTGTTAATCCAAAAGACATAGAACGTTTAGATATAGACACTAAACGTGAGTACTACATTTCTGGTATGTGCCCTGCATGTATCAAAACTGCTTGGGAAGAAGAAGCAGAAGAAGTGTTAAAGACTAAACCAAAGGAGGTTCAATAATCATGTGCCTTCATAAAAAAAAATCAGATCATTGGTATAGAAATCAGGAAACTTTCAGAGAGCGTTTTTGTTATTCTTGCTTACAAGTAACTTGGTGCAGGATTAACGATTACCTTCATGACATTTGTGAGGGGTGTGGTCGTTGCTTTGACGATTTCGATCCAGACTGGGTAAATCCAAACAATGCTGATGATGTATTAGACTTTTTCGAAGCATGGAAAAGTTTTGTTCACCGTAAAATAAAAAAACAAGGAATAGACATAGGAGATATCAATGACTAAAGCAAAAAACAACGTAGAGAAAATCTTAGAAAGAGCACCAACAGTTAAAGAAGCATTAAGAGCTTCTGCACCTAGTGTAGATGATACAAGAAATGAAACTGCATTAGATTTGTTTGGTAAAAACCTTAAGGAATTAACACCTTCTCAATTAGAAGAGTTAAATGATTTCTTAGAGGGAATTCAAAAGGCAGACGTACAGAAACCTAAGCCAAATAATGTAACCCCGTTTCCCGTTCCTCCAGGTTCGCCATTAGATCAATGGTGGAAGGACACTAAACGGCTAGACAAAATGTTGGCTAGTAAAATGGAAGAGCCTGATCAACGAGAGTTTTATTATCAGTTGCTTAATAAATTTTACAAACTCAAATCTTTAGAAAACAAATCAATCCCTGAGCTCGATGAAATGCTTCAAGATTTGATTGAACTTAAACAAATATAAAAAGGAGATAATGATTATGCAAAACAAACAAGAACTAATAAATAAACTTAAGGAACTTAAATTTCATTTGGTTCCCATGGTAAATAAAAAACCTATTTCAAAGAACATAGGTAACGGCAAAGCAGAATGGTCCTGGAAGCGTGATCAATCTGGCAAGTATATTGAGTTTAGCAACGAGGAACTTCTAGCTAACGATATCGGAATTAATAACGAAGCTTCTCATGCACTAGACGTTGATTTCGATAATGTACCTGATGAGTTTATACATTTTATTCCTGAGACAATGGAAATTATCTCTAAGACAAATGGAGTAGAGAAGGTCAGAAAAAAAATTTTTTTATTGGATAGCTCTATTACAGAAAAAGACGTTGAGCATAAATCATGGCCAGATAAAAACACTAGCCACCATTTAGAAGACGGAACAATCGTTGAAGAGATAACTAAGACTGCTTCCTGGTTCTTGGATAAAGAAGGAAGTACTAGATACCCAAGAAACATAGATAAATTAAAGGTTATAGATCATTTCGAATACGGCCTGATTAGGAAGGAAATAAAAAAATTATATGCTCTAACTGTTCTAAAAAAATTATATCCGCCAAAGGATACTAATAGAGATAAGTTTAGACTTACCTTAGCAGGAGTATTGCACCAGGAAACTGATTGGAGCGATACTGAAAAAGAAAACTTCGTAACATCTTTAATGAATGCTTCTGGCGATAAAGAAGTTAGAAAAGGTTTAGAAAAATTAAGAAGAGTTAAGAGGAATATAGAAAATGGCAGACTAGGAATATGGGCCACTAGGAAACTTGCTCAGCTTGTTGGAAGACCTGGCATAGACGGTGGTTTAGATGTCATTGACGCTATACGTTCTGATAAAAGACGTGAAGAGTTAAAACAATCTAAAGAAAAAACAGAAGAAAAAGAAATAGATAAATCTTATTCTGTTCCTTTCCAAAATTATGATCAGTTTGTAACTACGTTCTTTCCTGAACCTAGTTATCTAGTTGAACCTATGTTTCAAACAGAAGGTATAACTGAGGTAGCAGGAGCTTCTGGAATTGGTAAAACAAACTTTATGTTAGAAGTTGCAGGAACCATCAGTACTGCTTCTGGAATGTTAGGTATGTGTAGCGTTGGAAAACCTAAACCAATTCTATACGTTGAGGGAGAACTGCCTGCTAATTCTTTACAAGCTAGAGTTAATACAATGTTTAGAAAGAAAGCTGAGTTTGGGCACAAAGTAGCTCCTAACTTCTTTAACATTTCTTACTTACAGCTAATACTCAAAAAATCCTCAGAGGGATTTATTCCTATTAATACTGAGCAGGGAATGATTGGGATAGAGAACTCAATGAAGGAAATAAACAAACGTACAGGACAAATGCCTGTTGTGTTTTTAGATAACATTAGTTGCTTAGCACCTGGCATAAAAGAAAATGACGCTGACGCTTGGTCGCCATTAATGAATAGAATGGTCAAATGGAAAAATATGGGAACGCATGTTTTCTATGCTCATCACTTAAATAAAGGTGGTGATCCTTCTGGTTCAACAATGCAATTCAGAACAATCGATATGTGTTTAGTAATGAAGAAACCTGAACCAAGTCAAAAGATAAAAACTTATGACACTAAAGGTATGCAGGCTATTTGTAATTTTAAGAAATGGCGTGAGCATGATAACTCAAAACATGCAGAACCGTTTCAATTACTTTTAGATGAGAAATGGAATTGGACTAAGCTACCAATACTTACAACAAATCAATCTTACCTGGTTAAATTTTATAACGAGGGTCTAACAGTAGCTCAAATGGAAAATAAATTCCAAGAGCTAGAGATAAAAATATCAAACAAAACAATTTATTCAAATTTAGCTGATTTGAAGAAGCGTAAAATAATAGAGGAGGTAACTAAACGTGAAGTTAATTAATAAACCCTTAACAGAAAAACAGAGGGCTTTTGCTAACATCTATGTTGCAGAGTATGGAAAAAAATCTGCTACTGAGTGTGCAAGGGAAGCAGGTTATGATGTTAAGTCAGCATATCAACGTGCCCATGAATTGCTTAATCCTAAAATCTGTCCGCATGTAGTTAAGTACATTGATGAGATTAAAAGTCATATAGAGGAAAAGTATAAAGTTACTTTTGACTCACATGTCAAAGAACTCTGGGAGCTTAGAGAAAAAGCAAAAGAGAAAAATAATATTCAAACTGCTGTACGTGCAGAAGAGCTAAGAGCCAAGGTAACGGGGTTCTATGTAGAGCGTTCTATGAATATTAATAAAAATATCGAAGATGATAAATTTAAAGATCAAACACCAGAAGAAATAGAAGCTGAGCTTGATCGTATAATTAAAAATTCAATAGAAATTAACAAGGCACAAGAGGAGGAGTATGACCCAAACAAACACAACAAAGCCGATGACTAAACGTCTAGGTTTTACAAAAGAAGAGATAATGAAAATTGTCAGCATATTAGAGTGGCAGACAGATAATTTATTATTGTTACAAGAGCACTATATGAAGCTGCAGGGAAAGTTATTTCATGAGAAATGGAAATTCAGAATGGTTGCTAAACGTCTAAAAGAAATTGCACCTGATGAAGCAATATCAGAAGAGGAACTTAATGAACAAATTAGAGGAAGGAGTAATTAATGACGCAAGATGAACAAAACAAGGAAGTGTTAAAACACGTTGAGGATACCCTGGACCTGTATCAATCTGAACCAACAGATGAAAAAACAATAGCAACAGCTAAGCCTAATATGGGTAGATTTGATGATCCTGCCCATTGGGATAAGAAAGTAGGGGATTATGAAAGGATACAAAACAAGTTAAATAATAATGAAAATTTATTAGACGAAAATCTTGGAACCTTAGGAGCTTTTAGAGAAGCATACCTTCAAGAAAATCCTGACCTAGCGTTTAAAGATAACGTTGAGACTAAAACCTACAATTCTAAATCAAATAATGAGCGTATGTTTCATAAGGACTATGGAACTTACAGCACTAAACGTCGGATCAGAGAAAGAATGGAAAAAAATCTTAAGAATAAAAAGCCCATGTATGAGGGTTTCACAACTGATGAAATTATAATTGCTGAACCTATTAGAAAAGCTTCTAGACGTTTAGCTATCATGAGAAAACCTGAGGAAAAAACACCTATAAAAATAGACATCAAAAATTTTCAGAATTTTTCTGAACAACAAAAAAAAGATGATGAATTTTTAAAGCGGTTGGAAAAGAAATCCGATCCTGATTTGCTAAGAGGACTAGGTACCCTAACTGATTTGATTAAACGCTAAACGTCTAGATCATTGACTAAAGGTCAGAGTAGTTAGTTACATATTCAATTTTAACGGGATTGACTTGTTAAGAACTTTCTAAATTTCAAACAGTTTCCGTATCTTTTTTAGGCACACTGCTGACACACCTGGGCACACTTACTTGTTGACCTGACACACATTGAGTTGGTATGGTCCTTTTAATCAGTTAGCGAAAGTTAATGGATTGAAGAACGGGAGACGTTGAATAAGCATTGAGCGATCAACATTATTCAAGGCCGAAGGAGCAACACCCAGGAAACTCTCAGGCAAAAGGACCGTTAATGTAATAACTCTGGAAAGCAGACGAAAGTCTCACCGAAGGAGCAAATCTCTCAGGTACAGAGGACCAAACACAAATAAAATCAATACTAATCGCTGAGAAAGAAAGTGCTGAGCACACTGTGAGCACACTTAGAAAGGAAAAATGGCGGTTATTAGAAAGTTACGTAGTGGCAAATGGCAGACAGTTATTAGACGTAAAGGTTATCCAACAATCTATAAAACATTCTTAGAGAAATCATTGGCTAGTAAATATGCACGTATGATCGAGAGCCAAATGGAGCGTAACATGTTTGAGGACATGTCGGGAGCAGCAGCTACTACTCTACGTTCATTACTAATCAAATACAGAGACGAGATCGTTCCTGCTTATAAAAGTGCTAAGACTTTAACGTATAAGATCAATTACATATTGAAGGACAAAGTTTGTTATTACGGGCTTACACAATTAAACAGTAGTCATTTAAACGAATTCAAGAAACGAATATCAGTAGGCAGGGCACCTAAAACAATTAATGGCTATATCTCAACGTTAGCTACTGTATGGGAATTAGCTAGGAAGAGTTGGGGGATTGTGATGCCTGCACAAAATCCTTTTTCATTAATCACTTATTTAAAGGTTAATAATGAGCGAGATATTACTATTACAGATGATGAGTTTAGTAGATTGATCGAGGAAGCTGAGAAATTAGTTGTTAAAGATTTCAAAGGTAACATTATAGGCAAGGTTAATTACTTAGCAGACATGATTAGGTTTGCAGGCCTTACTGCATGTAGGTTTGCTGAGATTGTTAAGCTTAAGAAAGAAGATGTGGATTTTACTAAACGTATAGCTACTTTAAATAATACTAAAAACGGTACTAATAGACGTATCCCATTATCTAAGCAGGCTATGGATATATTAATTAATCGAAGAGTGTTTGGCGGTAGGTTCTTTAATGTTAAGAGCAGAGAAGCATTTAGAAACTATTGGGATAGAGCTAGAAAGAATGCAGCGTTAAATGATTTTAGATTTCATGACATTAGAAGCTATGCAATTCGTAAGATGTTAAAATCTGGCATGCAGGCAATAGAGGTAGCTCAAATATCAGGACATAAAACATTATCAGTTTTACACCGTAGATATTCACGGCTAACTGCTGAGGACTTGTTAGACAAAGTAAGCAATATAGTTGTTGGCAAATTCGGAACGAAATAATCTTTCTTATTATCTTTACGTACCTTTTGAGAATTTAAGAATATTATTATTTTCTCACTTTCTCTCTTGGATAGTAGGAGCTGTGAGAACTTAAAGTTACCTTAAAAAAGTCGGCCAATAAGTCCCTTTAACTCACGGTCAAATCACGGTTAGCCTTGGTTCCTCGATCCATGTTTTCCGCATAAAGACTCATTTATTCATGATCCAAGATTTTTGAATAATTAGTGAGGCGGACTCTGTTTGTTCTCTTGCATTATTTTTTTAAAATGTTAAAAAAAAATTATTGATAACCGATTGTCAAAGTTAAATCGGCGAAAAAAATGGCGTGCCGTGGGATCGTAACAGAAAGATGGCACTTTAAAAAAATTAGCAGACGATACGAAATTAGGATTTCCAACAAGGTTATTCTATTTGATTATGTTTGTTGATTTTTAAAAATTCAGTATTATAACAATCTTACATAATCATTAGTAATAGACCTTAAAGAGCCGTTGTTAATTCTAAATCGTTAACTCGGCTCTTTTTTTTAAGGCTATGAAAAAGTACAACGGCAAAGGTTTGAAAGCTGTTCGTGATGATTATTATGCATTCTGCAAAACATACAAAAATCATATTGATAAGAACGAAAACTTTCTAATTAAAATCAAATCAATCGTAGGAGAGTGCATTGAGAATAATGAATGTTCTTATTGTGCAGGTCCTATTAATCCAAAAGAAATAGAACGTTTAGATTTAGAAACTAAACGTGAGTATTTCATATCAGGTATGTGTCCTGCATGTATCAAAATTGCTGAACAAGAAGAAGCATATGATGCATTAAAGACTAGATCAAATAAGGAGGTTCATTAATTATGTGCCTTCATAAAAAAAAATCAGACCAATGGTACAGAGATAATTATCCAAATTACACAGAACGTTTTTGTTATGCATGTCTGAAAGTCACTTGGTGCAGAATTAATGATTACATTAATGACATTTGTGTCGAGTGCAAACGTTGTTATGACGATCACGACCCAAACTACGTAAATCCAAACAGACCTGATGATGTATTAGACTTTTTCAATGAATGGAAAAGTTTTGTTCATCACAAAATCAAAAAAATAGGAATAGACATAGGAGACTATAATGACTAAAGCAAAAAATAACGTAGAGAAGATACTAGAAAGAGCACCAACAGTTAAAGAAGCATTAAGAGCTTCTGCACCTGATGTAGATGACACAAGAAATGAAACTGCATTAGATTTATTTGGTAAAAACCTTAAGGAATTAACACCTTCACAATTAGAAGAGCTAAATGATTTCTTAGAGGGAATTCAGAAGGCAGACGTACAGAAGCCTAAGCCAAATAATGTAACCCCGTTTCCCATTCCACCAGGTTCGCCAATGGATCAATGGTGGAAGGACACTAAACGGCTAGACAAAATGTTGGCTAGTAAAATGGAAGAGCCTGATCAACGAGAGTTTTATTATCAGTTGCTCAATAAATTTTACAAACTCAAATCTTTAGAAAAC
>Ga0208898_1001372_pt1 | contig 16153 bp, 12 predicted proteins | sample VirMetDEL_Mar_4_FD_184513 | JGI IMG/M metagenome (GOLD analysis project Ga0208898, IMG submission 184513) | Aqueous microbial communities from the Delaware River and Bay under freshwater to marine salinity gradient to study organic matter... | ecosystem: Environmental > Aquatic > Marine >...
CGGTGTGTCAAGGGTAATCGCAACCCCCGTAGTGGTCGCAACGGTGTTTTGTTTGCCAGCCAATGCAGTATCAACATAGCCTTTGGTAGCAGCGTCATCGGTTGCAACGGGTGTGCCAAGGTTGTTTACCATTTGGCCGCCCATGTCAATATCGCCAGTCATCGTGCCACCCGAAGTGTCTAACTTGCCGCCCAAGGCAGTATCCACATAGTCCTTGGTGGTCGCATCGGTGTTGGCAATCGGTGTGCCTAAGTTTTCAATTTGGTTGCCCCCCATATCCAAGTCCCCTGTCATCGTGTCGCCTGACTTTTGCACCGCATTATTTACCAATGCCAAGGCGTTGTTGGCGGTTGCAAGCGCCGTATTCACATTCGCCAAAGCGCTATTCGCAACACCCTGAGCAGTAGCAGAATCCGTTAGCGCCTGCGTAGCGTCCGCCTGAGCAGCATTCGCCACCGCAAGCGTAGAGGCAACAACCAAAGCCTTAGTAGCTTTCTTGGTAGTACCCCCTTGTTCTATGATTAAATCGTCTGGGTCATTGACCGCAGCGGCTGGTGGTAATTGTGGAATCCTTGGCATACTCTATACTAAAATGGGTAAATCGTTGTTTGTTAATATCTCTTCGTCTTCGTTGGTTAATAATGGTAAGCCAGCAAGTAAATACGCCTCCTGAGCGCACTTTAGATACTTTTCGGCGAGTTCGTACTTTCCGGAATGTAAAGCGTCTAAATAACTACACGCATTCACGTATAACCTTATGTTTGGCCCGATACTACTCGGCTCAGGAACTACTACCTCTATGAGCTTCTTAGCACACGATAAATACTCTTCCGCCTTCTCCCAATTTCCGGAATGAAGCGCATCCAAATACTTACACACATACTTATATGGCTCCATTAAAATCCTAACTCAATAGTTTCTAATCTGCAATACCAAGCAATACTCTTACTCGCCTCACCCGTAACCGTTATATCCAACGTGTCAGCAGCATTGTTCGCCACAGCATTTACGTCCCACCCTATCGTATTCGCCTCATAATGCTCTTGCGTAACAATACGATACACCGAAGTGTTGTCAGGGTTTACGCCCCAGTTTGGAGTGACCGTAGCCACCTTCGTAGTACCATTGTACGCAGTAATCTCCCTACTCTGCCCTGCACCGGTACCGCTAATGATGTAAATGTAGGTGTGTTCAAACGCATCTGTGACCGTTGTAGCGCTAGCCTGCAACGTAATAGTTCCCGAAGCACCACTCTGAGCCGTTCCCGTTTCGCGAATAGTACGCGATAAGGTAGTATCGAAATTCACACCATTCACAAGGGAAGTAGTACCACCAACATTCTTAATGACACCAGTAAAGTGCCAACTTGCACTATCCCCAGCGTTACCGCCACCACCCCCAACATCTTGAACTGCACCTACCAAAGCGCTGAACGATACAGAAGAGTTGGTTGGAACATTAAACGACAAACCACTATCTCCCAAAAACATTACTGTTGGAGTGGCATTCGTTGTTGCAGATTGCAATAGGTTATTAGCACTCTTGCGAAGTGCCGATGTGTTTACATTGTTTCGGGCAAATTCCCCTTCCCGGTCAGCCGTTACATCTTCCCCCTGTGCGAATGAATTATTGCCACTTGCCGTAGCACTTTCACCATACGCAAAACTATTCGTTCCGCTTGCAACAGAACCTGTACCACCGGAACGAGAATTTGTTCCGGAAGCAGTATTGCCATCCCCAGTGGCCCTTGAATTAGAACCGCTTGCCACGTTAGCATTACCACTAGCCGAAGACCTATCCCCACTAGTAGTATTTCCGTTTCCTTGGGCAAAGGAATTAAGGCCACTTGCCACATTATTCTGCCCAACTGACCCAGCATAATTTCCCGCTGCCGTAGAACCGCTACCATTCTGCACAAAACTACTCGTTCCGGCAGCGGCAGTAAAGATTTGTCCCCCAAGCAATACCCACACCTGCGCAGCAGTAAGGTCAATAGGAGTGGAAGCGCCCCCTGTATTGTTACCCTTAATCGTTAAGGCAGGCATGGCGGCCAACTGAGCATTAATAATACTCGCAGGAGCTAACCTGTCGGCAGGCATACTACCAACACTAACCTTGCTTCCATCAATACCACTCGCTATCTTGGCATCAGTAACCGCCAAGGCAGCAATATCTCCCGTTTCTATCCATTCCGTAGCATTTGCCGCCGGCAACACAGAAACACTAAACGCAGAACCATCATACACCACCGCAATCACAGCACCCTTCAACGCCTCGGTAGCACTCAACGCATACCCAAATATCGTGAAAGTGTTTACCCCTAAGGTAACACCACCGGGGAAGAAAAACATTCCCACTAAACCCGTAGGGGGTACACCAGCACCGCCATACGCAATCGTTAGCGAGGAAGATAAACTTACCCCAGCAGTAGTCATTACATAGTATTGCAATAAATCGGTTTCGTCTAAGTTCAACGTAGAAGCAGGCGAACCACCCTCTAACGTTAAATTCGCAGCAGCAATAGCAATCGTTTTATAGGACTGGACTATCATATCAAGTTTCTTTTAATTGTAAAGTATTCAGTAACAATGTTACCAGTAGTAGGGATGACACTCTGCAAGGTTACCGCAAGCGCACCACCGCTATCTAAGTTCGTTACAGCAGCAGAAGCAGTATAGAAATTGTAGGTGCTTATGATGTTTCCGGAAACGCTATAACTATCCGACTTTACCGCAATCGAAACAGTAGTGGCAGATAACCTCGTAACAATAGCACTACCCCTCTGCAAAAGAACAGAAGACGAAATACCTAAGTTCTGGAAGTCAAACGTAGTCCCACCAATACCAATACGCAAGTTTCTATTCGCTACACTTGGAACAGTTCTTGCCCAATACTCCAACTCTAACTGAGAACCATCTGGCGCTAACGTGCCTTGGGGCATAGAATACGTGTACAACGTAGTACTTGAAGTCGCAGTTTGCTGCGTATGGTCGTTAAACAATAACGTAGAGCCACTCACACCCGGAGTGCCACTCACCCCCTGCAATCCACCTGGAGATACATTACCCCCAGAAAGAATAGTAGCGCCTGGAGCAGCATTACCAGTATATCCCAAGTTCTGCACCTCAATGGTAGTTAAACTCGGCACGCTTACCACTTGGTAGTATCCACCACCAACAATAAACAAAATCTGACCAACACCCACCCACTTATTATTAAGTTGGCCAAGGTTGGTAGTAGCAATAGTTACATTCGCGCCAACACTAGGTTGAACATAACTAGACGCTAACGTGGTAAACGAGTTCAACCCATCTACACACGAACAAGGAGTATCTTGACAATTACAGCTCATTAGCAATTACATTTTTTGGCACAACGCCGAGTTAATTCAGTTAATATCTTCTTCGCACATACTATGTCGCAACACTCATCGGCGGCCTTCATAGCCTCGAACAACAACATCATCTCCTCCACCTCCGAAGTGTCACACACACACGCATCGTCAACGTTCATCTTCTCAATACAACAATACACATTCCCGTAAAACAATACGTTCTTACGCTCACTACTCAACACACCACTATTACCTCCAAAAACACCCTGAACCTCATAGCGTATATCGTAATAACCATCAGGCAACTTACCAGTATATCCAATCGAACTACCCAATACCGTCAACTCATCGTTTAACAATAAGGTAGCATCAATGGCATAACTACTACCGGAAGGCGTTACTATGTATAGTGTCGCTTGGGTTACGTCTGTGGTGTCAGCATTCGGCGCACCCCACCCAGTCGGATTGTTTAAGGCATCATAAACACCCGTAGTGTCTATGACATCTATATCCTTGCAGTTAGACGCTTGTGAAGCCGTAAAATTTACCTGTAACGCCATTTACTTTCCTTTAACCCATTTCTTAGATGGAGATTTCGTCTTTGAAGGTGACCACTTTACCTTGTCCGCCCAATACGCAGCACTCATCTTGCCCTTTTTAATATCCTTAGCGTGGCGAGATTTGAATGCTTCGCGCTGACCGACAGTTTGGTTGGTCTTTACACCCTGTTGACCAAAGCGTATAGTCTTTACCTTTTCACCCTCCTTAGCCACTACAATATGGCTCTTAGTAGGGTGAGAAGGTGTAGCCTTCGGTTTATTAAACCCGGCTACGCCTGCACGCTCTATGCGAGAGTCCTTCTTCATTTCTTTTTAGACATCATAGCCTTGCTAGCCATTTTGCCAACCTTGGCGCCAGCCATCATACCAGCAGCTTTGCCGGCCATCATACCAGCAGTTTTGCCGGCCATTTTGCCCATTTTAGCGGTCTTGCCGGCCATTTTGCCCATTTTAGCGGTCTTGCTTCCGCCACTTTTTTTCATTCCGTACATAATTAACAGGATTTAGTGTTTACTTTTACTTTCTTTCCAATAGCACCCTTAGTGTGTACTTTGGTCTTAGTGGTAGAACCACCTTTGGTAGTTGCTTTCATAACAATTTTTGTTTCAAAGATACTACTTTTTTTTCTTCTTTCCGGCGATGGCTTTCTTAGCCATACCCTCCTTGCCATATTTCTTGACACCCTGCTTGTACGCAACGGCAGCGCCAATTTCCATAGCTTTCTTTTTACCCTTTTCGGCGTAACCCTTGGCTACACTCTTTTGCAATTTCTTGAACTTACTTTCCACGATATTTACTTGTTTTGGTTGCTATTTTCTTGGGCTGACTACTAAACTGCTTGCCCTTCGCAGTATCACTACGCTTCTTGGCACTCGTAGCAGCATATTCCTTCGGCGTTAACGCCTTACGCGCCGCCTTTGGTAAATACCGCTCACCAGTAGCCTTTGGCCCCTGCGTAGAAGGTTTGCCACTCTTAGTACCCCACTCCTCCTTCGTCCACTTACTTAAACTCTTCTGGGCAGAACTCTTGCCACCCTTGTATCCTCCACCCTTCTTTTCATACTCCTGAGATACAAGTTGTGCTTTCCGCGCTGACCACTGGCCGGGCTTACCACCCTTACTAGAAGCCATTACCCTGTCCTTAATGCTTTCCCTTAATTTTGGTTTGGTGTAGTTACTCATTTTGTTTTTATATCTTCAAATTTATCTATGTTAGGAGATAGATTATTAAACATCCTTTCCATATCCGACTTTACTCGACCAAACGGAACGCCAACACTATTCAATAAAATTCTGTTAACGACCTCCTTTAAGTTGCTTACAGCCGGCTCAATTTTTTCCTTTACCTTTGAATCTACAGACATAATATATTCAAATTCGGAAATCTTTTCGGCCTTATTTAACAAAACTTTAGCAAGTTCAACTTTCTCTTCATCTGTTAATGAGTTCTTGAAATCTACATTGATGTTCCTAACGAACTCGGTATATGTTCTCTTTAACATCTCATTGTATTTTTTTAATTGAGATTGAGTTAAAGTTTTCTTAACTTCTTTATCTTCTTCGTTTTTGTCAATGTAAACACGACCATCACCAGAAACTTTATAGTCATTAATTTTAACCTCAGTCTTAAACCTTGGCTGAACAACAGCAAGCTCCCTCATAGTCCTAAACTCTGGTGAATTAGGAGTAATAATAGTTTTTCCGCCATACTTTGACGCACCCAAACCAAACACCGAAGAACCGGCAATAACCTTTTCACTAAATTCGGAATCGGGGTCAGACATAACAGAAACCATATCTTCCAAATAAAGCGGAACGCTCAATTCAAATAATGTCTGAGTAAACTTATCAAGAGTGGTTCTTTCCTCTTTTGGCACTTCTCCAAACAATGCATTATAGAGATTATTCACATCATCCATTGGACTTGAGCCAATATACCCACGATAAGCCGCAGAAGGAACAGGTGCGAGTTTGTTACTAAAATAATTGATAACAATGTCTTCTCTTGTTTGCTGGCCAAATCCTTCATCAGAAAAACTTTTTACCTCTTGTGTTTTGGTACTCTTAATTCCACCAATCAACTTGGCAACAGCAACAATGGCTTGTTGATAACCACCCATTAGGTCTAGCCTATAATCTTTCCACCTTAACTTCAAAAAATCAGAACTCCTTGGGTCTAATTCAAGACCTTCATCTTCATCTTCATCAAGCATCAAACTCAACAATAAAATGGTTGTAATCATACCACCAAAAAACTTTAAGTATGTTGCTCCTGCCTTTTTCCTTGCTGCTTTTGGCATATTCTTATACAAGAAAGGAAGCATAAACGGATGAAGCCTAGAAGCTATAAGCTTTGGAGAGAAAAAAGTAGAATTTAGTGCCGGAGATAATGACTCCAATTGCCTAGGCAATTTACCCCTACCAGTAGCAGTATTGACAAGGTTTGCCATAGCCTTCAACTCAACATCAGTTTCTTCCGAAGACAATCCCATAGCTTCAACCTCGGAAACGTATTTTTGGAAAACGTCCCAACGTAGTTGATTGATAAATCCAACGTAAGCACGCTCAGAACCTTTCAATAACTGTCCGTACAAAGGAATTTTCTGTAAAAGCTTAATGAATCTTGACATAAACAATTCCTCCCTAGCATTCATCTTGCCAGTTTGGTCTGCTATAAACAACTTATACCTATTGGTGTATTCGTCATACCTTGGGTCTTGCTTTGTTTCTTCTAACCACCTATCATAACTCTTTTGAGAAAAGGCATACCTAAACATATCCTTAAAAGCCTTCAAAAAAATCTTGGGTTCAGCAAAAGCATATACAATGCCTTGGCGACCAGGGGCAGATAAGTCAACAGAAGCAATAAGCGTCTTTGGTAAAGATAGTAAGTTAACTATGGAATCACCTAATTTTTCAAAGAAACCCCTATTCTTCAATCTTATGCGCTCCAACTCTTCATCTATCTTATCCTTGGCAGCACGTATCTTTGAGTTTACAGCACGTATCTCTGGGGTTAAAGGAGGCACAGGTCTTTTCTTCGGCGCAAAATCCTTGTCCGCTAATTTCTTTTCTAAACGTTCAAGAACCTTTTCCCTGCCCGCAAGATATTTTTCAGCCAAAGCTTCCTCCTTGATATTGCTAGGTATTAATGCATCAATATCCCTTTTAAGAGCGTCTATTTGCTGTTGCAAAGCATCGGCCCTCTTCATTCCTGGAAACTTCTTCTTTTTCTTTATCGTAGCAAGAGTGCCTACGGTTACATCTTCGGCGGCAACACCCTCTTGGATTATCTGCTGACGCAAAGCCTGTAACCTATTTATTTCACGCTTGGCAGCGCTATCTAAACGTGCTTGCGCCTCAGACATTCTTTGAATCTCAGACTTACCTTCTTCCCTAGCTTTAGCAAGTTCACTATTTAAGCCTTTCAACTTTTCACGCAAAGCATCTAACTCCGGAGAAGACAACTTTTCCTTTTCCTTAACACTTAAATCTCCTGTGGCTAACTTTGTTTCTGCTTCAGCAATTTTTATTTTAGTTAGCTCTATGGCAGAAGCTATCTTGCGCTCGTTTTCCTTTACCTTTATTTCATCTATGTTGTCTCTAATATCAATAAGCGCAGCCAACCTACCCCTCAAATCTCTTATTTCATCATCATCAAATTGCCTAGGTTCTTTCTTCTGCTTCTTTTCTTTGTTGTCAATTTCAAGCTGCACATTTTCAATGGCATTTTCCAACCTACGCTTATAGGCGTCTCTTGCAGATTGCCACTTGGCAGCAAGCTCTTCATCTGTAAGCTCAGGGGTAATACCTAAATCACTAATTGCCTTTAATATCTGCCTACGCAAATCTCTAGCCTTAGTAGATAACTGGTCTTGCTCTACACCAGTTTTCTTGGGGAGCTTTAGCTTATCAACAACATCTCTAAGCGCAGCCTCTAAGCGACCAATACGCTTTAACTCCCTTACTTTTACATCTATTTCTTCCTTGCTTAACTCCTTGAATCTTCCATATCCACTCATGGCATCTTTCAAGTCTTCAAATGTTAGGCTAGGCATAGAAGGACTTAGTTCATCATATACCTTTTGAACTATTTCGTTAAATGTTTCGGCGCCGGCAGCTACTTCGTTACGGATAACCTGAGCAAAATAAGGACGTAACGAATCTATGTTCATTTCGTTTATTTCCCCTTCGGCCTTTTCAATTATGTCGGAAACTAACTCAGTAGTATTCTTTTCTTTAATCTTTTTGGCAGGAGCTTTCTTTTCAGCAGGTTTCTCTTCGGCGGCCTTCTTTTTAGCCGGCTTCTTTTCAGCAGGTTTCTTCTCAGCAGGCTCAGCCAATTCTTCACTCAAACGCAGTTCTTCCAAAATGAATGCTGCACCGGCATCATCTACCGACAACTCTCCATCAGAAAAATCCTTAACTGCCTTTCTAACTTTAGATATAGTGTTTGCAGCTTGGCTCTTTAGATAACCCAACAACAAACCCAAAAACTTAATATCAGCTTCTGCTTGCGACCTAGGGTCAAACATAATGCCAGAACTCTTCTTAGCAGCAAGCCACTCTTGATAAGCCGCCTTTATATCTTCTTTGGTTACTGTACCTGCCAATGGTTTACGCCTAGCTTCTGCCATAGTACGATTTTGGGCATCAACACGCTCCTTCGCAATTTCTTCAGCAAGACGCTTTTGCAAATTTTCATTTTCCTTCCTTAACGCATCTAACTCACTATGTAACTTAGCAAGCTTAACCTCGTCAGCAGATGAAAGATTGTTGCCACTAATAGCCTTTGCCCTAGCAATAATACCAGTCAAAGTATAAGCCCTATTTGCTAATGCTTGGCGGAAAATACCGGAAGCGCCCCAAGTCCTTCCCATCTTTGCATTGGCAATTTCATTGCTTTCAGTTTGAATTTCTAACTCTGCAAGCCTAGCATAAATAGCCGTTTTCCTTTCATTAGAAGCCGCGTTTGGAAGCTCCTTCAAAAGAATTTCACGCTCATTTTCAATACGAATACGGTCAAACAAAATAAGCGCTTGGTTGATAGGAGTTACCGGAACGAATCCATCTTCCTGTCTTGCCCACTCTTCAACTTTTGATTGAGCAGTACCTGCACTTTCCATTGCTTCGTCCCAAACAGCAGCATTAGTCTTTTTGGCCGCCTTTGCTATTGGGTCTAATCCCTTGGCTTCACGAACCGCTTCGTCGTAAGCATTGGTTATGCCTATTGCAGGCAAGCCGGTAGTTATTTCTTCTTCAACTTCTATGCCTGTATGCTCTGTGAAGAATGCTCTATCTTCGGCGCTATTCGGGTCAACTATTATATCGAACTTTAGCATTTCTTGAACAAAATCAGCAAACGAATATGCTCCTAATTCAATACGAGCCTTTAAGTTTTTTATGACCACGTTAAGCCTTTTCTTATCTAGTTCAGCTAAACGTTGTGCCTTGCCAAATGGGTCTATGCCCTGGGCACGCATTTCATCTTCTCGGAGTTTGTTTAGCCTTTGTAGTTCTGCTGTAGCTTCATCAACCCTTCTTTTGGCATCCGCTTTCTTTTCTTTCAAAGTTTTACCTTCGGCGGGCTTGGGCGCTTCGGCGGTTTCTACCGCTTCGGCAACCTCTACCTCAGGCGCAACCTCAGGCGCAACCTCAGGCGCAACCTCAGGCGCAACCGCACCACCAATAACCGCATCCTCCACCGCCATAACAATAGCGTCCTCAGCCTCAGTACGCTCCTCCTTGCCTATCGCTTCGTGGTAGATACGCGCACCCTCCTCGGCACTCTCTATGCCCTCAGGTAACACCTCTAGCGATTCTAACGCAATACGTGTGGCGTCCTCGGTTGATAAGGCTTCCGCTACCTCAGGAGAAATAACCTCCGTAGGTTGTCCTTCGGCGGTTTCGGGCGTTTGGGTAGGTTTGCCTAACAACTCCTCTACCGCACTAACTAACTCAGGATTGCTTCCGTCCTCCTTCGCCTTGTGGTAGGCTTCGGAGATTACTTTATTTTCTTTTCCTTTTTCGGTAGTCCATTCTCTAAATTTAAAGTTTGGATTCTCTGCAACAAAATTATTTAATGTGGTTTTTTTATCAATAGATACCTTATCTATTGATTTAGGAAAAACAGTAATATCCCCATTATCTGCCTCAAAGCCATCATATCCTTCGTTCTCATATTGTTGTTGGTTATTTGCCCATTTACTTACTTCTCTAAAACTTCCTTTTTTTAAATTCAACCCTGATATTCCAGATACAGTAAAAATATGTGGACTTATTTTTGATTTATCTACTTGAGATTTTCCGCTTCCTAAATGTTTTGGAGCATCTTTGCTATTTATATTTGCATAGAATGGGGCATTAACTTTTGACCTTTTTAAATAAAGACCCCTGCCTTGTTTAGCTGCTCCTTCTCCTGTTCCTATTTTAGACGCATCAAATTTATCATAATTATATGGAGTTCCGTGAAACGCTATATCTTTATCAGTGTTGTCATTATTTGTTGTTTTTGTTACACTTTCCAACGCCGTTGCCGTACTCTCTACATTTCTTAACGCAGGAACCTCAGGCGCAACCGCCTCAGGAGTAACCGCCTCCCCTTCAACTTCCGGAGTAACCTCCATCGCCGAAACGCTCTCAGGCAACACACCACTTTCCTTATACGCCTTATACTCAGCATCGCTTAACTTAACCTCCTTATCCCCTACCTTTGCGAAATAATCAAAACCGCCAGCAGGTACTAACTTAGTCCTGTCCCTATTTAACTTCTGCCTACGCTTAATAATTATTTCAACCTTCGGCGCTTCCGCCGTTTCTGGAATAGGCTCGAAAGTTACCTCCGTAGGAGAAGTAGCCTCAGCAATCTGACGTGTACCAGCACCAACAACACCCCTATCAAACTCAATAGCAGCACGCTCCAACATAGAAGTTACAATCTCCCTTCCCTTACCCTCTACCTTTAACTTAGGTAACTCATTCGCAATAAAAGCACGCACCTTAGAAGGCGACTTCATAACCTCCGTTACAGCGTCCCAAGCACCCTTATTGATAGTCTCAGTAACCTCTTGGTTATTGGCATCCATATACGCCACCGTAACGCCCTCAGGGGCTATTTCACTAATTGCCAAACTGCTCAAACTAACCGCCCCACCAGCAAGGCTAATAGGTAATAAGACGCGAGCAATATCGGCCAAGTTTTCAGTATCTAACTCCCCATCCTTAATGATACCCTCCATTACCTTCGCATCACCAGTAATCAAATTGGTTAAGGGTATGTTTGCCAACTCTTCACCAAACTCCATCAAAAATCCATTCCAACCACCCATTTCCGCAATCTTCTTAAACGCAGTAGGCGTGTCGAAATTGAACTTACTCATATACCAACCCACATACGCTCGCTTCAAAAACTCATTCTGCAACATCTTACTCCCCACAGCTTTCATCGCCCTCGCACCGGCAAAGCCCAACCCCTCAGAAAAATACTCGGAAGCGGTTACACCAAAACCTTTCAACGCAGCCTCAAATCCACCCTCAGTATCGCTGCTATCTAACATAGCAACCAAATCATCACCCTCAGGAGAAAACGCCATAGTCATCTGAGGCGTCATACGCTTCAACGCCTCATCTACATAACGCTGAGGGTTTAACGTGGTTTGCGCTAGCGAACCAATAAGCGTTCCGGCCATTACCTTTAACGACTTGCCAACAACAGTTTCAGCCTGCTTGCCTAACAACTTTACAACAACCTTCTCAGTACCCAACCTCACACCACTACCTACCCCTGCGGTGGCAGCAAACTCCATCATAAAAGGTAAGCTCTGAGCAGTACCCTTACCAGCCTTGTACCAATCCGAAGCCATGTTGTTTAACTCATACATATTTCGGTATGTGGAATTTAATGCTTCGGCGTTTTTCAAATATCGGGCAGATTCAGTGTCCTTACCCACAGCACGATACAACGCCAACGTACCACTTAAATTCTTTAACCCAGAAACAAAAGGCAAATAATCAATAAACTGCCCCGAAGTGAATCCATTCCAAAAATTCGACCACTCACTATCCGACATCGTTTCAGGCATATCAATTATCTCCTGTAACTTCTCCCTCGCCAAATACAACTCACGAATGTCGGTTTGGTCTCCTAATATATTTACCGAAGTGAGGTCATACTCTCCATAGCCTATGGAAACAGCATTCTTTTGATTTTGCTCTTTGGAAGCTTCTTGAGATAACATCAGGCGTTTGCGCTCTTTAATCATCTCGTCAAGGCGCTCAACCTCCTCAATAGCCCTCGTCTTTACCATAAACAAAGAAGGAGTACCCTTCTTGGTAAAATACGTCCTATCCATAAACGCATCGTCAAACTCTGCACGCAAATTCGCAACAACACCATCGTTTATCTCAACACCACTACGCTTTAACTTAGACAAAGCAGCGCCAAACATAGTGTTTAACGCAGCCCTCTTTTGGTCGAAGGCTAAATAATCCCAACCCCTATTATTTACAATCTTGGCAATATCACCCTTTACACCCGACTTGTCAAGCAAAGGCGTTTCACCCCTCATGCTATTCGTAATAGCAGTCTCAATCTTAGAGTTGTACTTAGGAGCAACATTGTTAAACACCGACTGCTGAATTTTTTGGTAATCATCAGAGAAACTCTCAACAACCCCATTACGCAATTCGTTCAACTCGTCCATGTAAGCCTTGAACTCCGGCTTATCCTTAACACCCTTTTTTAACCTTTCGGCCAAGGCGGTAACGCCGGAATTATACTCCTCCAACGCCTTATCATTCTGCTTCTGCAACTCTGCACCATAAGCGTCTAAATCACGCCTCAAACCAGCATTAGCCTCATCAACACTAATCTGGCCATTATTAACCTTCGCCTGATACTCAAACTTCAACTCATTCGCCTTAGTCTCTAATTGCATAGGTAAAGCAAGCGTGGCAGATTCGTACTTATCCAACAACTCCTTCTCGCCAACCTTAAACTCCTCACCCATCAAAGCCTTGAAGTCATATTTCTCATCAACCCCTACACGCTGGCGGTTAAACTCAGCGTCTATCTTTCCCCTTAACGCTACATAGTCTCTGTTAGACAATAACTCTTTTTGTATGGCTTCGTTACGCTCTTTCTCAATGGGAGCATACAACGTTTTGAACCTTTGAAATTGAGTAGTCTTGCCCTCTGCGCCCTTTTCTAAAAACATATTTATCTCTTCGGCGCCCTTCTTATCTCCGGCAGCCTCCTGACTTAAATACGTTGCTAAATTGTTCGTAGTGAAAAGACCACTCAGCGAAGCCTTAATAACAAACTCAGGGTCAGCATCTATTGACCTGCTCAACATATTTACCTCCTTCTGAATACCCTTCGCGGCAGCCTTACCAAATAACCTAGTCAAAGCCGGTATGGTTTCCACCGCAAGCTCCGTTACCCTATCAACCCTCCCCTCACCAAAAAGACGCTCAAAGAAACTCCTACCGTCCTCCTCAACAATCGTGTAAGGGTCTAACTTCTGACCCATCATCGTAGGCTCAACCTCCCCAACCAACGCAGCCGCCTCCTCAACAGGCGCACCCTTTGGCTCAACACCGGGAGGGCCTACCTCAAATTCGCTCGATACGGATTCGGTAGGGGAAACACTTCCTTCGAATTGCGCCCCACCAAGTGGGGCTTCCACCTTTCCCAGGCCAAACGTCTCTGCATTAAAATCCTCAAAGGTCGCATCAGGCATACTCGGCTGAACGTAATTCTCAAATAAACCTACCTTGTACTCCTCATTATCCTTAATCTTATCTACCCAACCCTCAAAGGTTATGTCTTCACGCACAGGAGCTATGTTCTCCTCAAATATGCCTTTTAGTATCTCTTTACTCATTATGCAAAATTAAACAAATTAAACCCACTCTTAGGTTGCGTTTCGGCGCCCTTCGTCGCTGCGCCAAGTATATTAAGTTTATAAAGAATAGTAGGGTCTTCTACTGCCTTTTTCAAATGTTGCCTTATCTTATAATACTTGTTTGAACTCAAAGAACTTGATTTTTCTAACTGCAACAAGTTTTCTTTAGTAGCAGGCACAAATATTGTTTCTGATTTTGCTTTACCTTCTTGATTTAAACCGCTACCAACAATCCAATCACGATTAACAATTTTAGCCTTTAATGCAGCCCTATCCGTACTACCAAAAATTGTTTGAAGCGCATCATCTTTTAATCTATCTATGTATTTTGGCAAAACGTTTCTTACATCATCCGGCAAAGGCATACCTTGTTCCAAAACAACATCTGTGTTAAAATTTATTCCATCATAATCTCCTTTGGGTATTTCTATTTTTTTCCCAGTCCAACTTTTAACACTACGAATATCTTTTACTTGAAAATTGTCTGTTTCCCTTCTAATATCTCCAGACAACTTACTATAATTTAACTGCTCCCCAATTTTAAAAGCACCTCTGTAATTTACACTCACATTAACCTGTGGGAAAGGGATAGCCTTTTCCGAAGACATTGTTTTAGTCCCTCCGAAATTAACATCTATTTTAGGAGAATTCGCTCCATCTAAAACCTCAAAAGTTTCTTGAATCCCTCCGCGACCTCGTCCTGTTGCAGCGGTAGAAGATATACCTGTCCTTTCTGGAGCTACAAACATTTCGTAAACTTTTTGCTTACCTTGTGGTGTTGTAATGTCAATGTCATACTTTTTTTTCCAATTAAATATAGCACTCCTTCCCCCTATAGGGTTTGAAGAAATTGCATCTAAATAATCATCAGACCTTTGTTTAGTTATTACCTGAGAAAGCTCTTGCCGAGTTGTACTCCCAGCCCTAAAACTTTCCGCTAACTGAGGAGCAAATTGGTCTATAATGTCAGCCTGAAAAGTATTGTAATCTTTCCTTACATCAAAACTTTTTATGTCCGAAAAGTTTATGGATACTCTGCCTTCCGAATCAACATTTATTTGCATACCATAATCTTCAAGCTCTTGCTGAACAGCAGGTTCTTTAACCACATCACGAATATCCTTACTATTTAGCTCTCTAAATGTAACCTCTGGACGAATGTATGTAGAAGTGTAAGCAGGCTTTTCCCTTTCAAAAAGTTGATTGCTTGTATTTGCTATCCCAGCCAAATCTATAAGCAGTTCTCGCTTTATATCATTAGCTCTATTTATTCCCCTTACATTATCTTCCGCTATTGCATTTCTCATTTCTGATACCGCTTTAGCAGCCTTTTCCTTCACAAGCTTTTGCATTGAATAGTGATACTTTGAATAGTCAATGTTTATAGACTTTTCAATATCCTCTTCTGCCTTTGCCCTTTGCTTCGCCGCCGCCGCCTCTCCCGCTGCCTTTTGCTTTAGGCCACTCATGTACACGTTTTCGTACACTGGTGCCTTTCCTGTTAATGCTATGCCTGCTACTAATGGTGTCATACTATTTTATCTTTCGGCGTTTTTTATTAACCGGGAAACTTAATCCCACCACTAAACATATTTTTACCAAGTAATGAAAAACCACTACCTTTCCCATATATGTTTTGGAATCCTATCCCTTCAGCAGCAGAACCTCCTCCGGCAGAACCCACACTAGCAGCACCACCACCAGCACCCCCACCACCACCATACAAATTCTTATAGAAATTCATTGCCTGATTGAAATTAAATGCACCAGCCATACCGGTCAAACCAGAACTAATCGCCTGACCTGTTGCTTGCTGCTCCCTATCGTACTGCTGAATATCCGCCTGCGTTTGCATATCCGCCCTACGCTGACGCTCACGAGAAAACTGGTCGGCATACTGAATGTTCTGCCTACGCAACGCAGCATCCTGAGCGGCAAACCGATTATACGCCCCCAACGTTCTCGCAGTGCTTATGCCGCCCAACGCCCTAGACATATTACCTCCGGCCATATCAATACCCCTACGATAATCCCCTGCGGTCTGAGCAGCTATATCACCTTGAAACGCAGCACGCTCCTGAGGAGTATATCCCATACCTGCCATATATTCGGCGCGACCAGCCGCTCCGGTAAACCTTGGGTCTTCCCGAAACCTTGGGCGGTCACCCATTGAAAATGCGGAAACCAAACCACCTATGGCTTGGATACCCCCTAAAACTAATGAACCTATTGCTAATGGTGCTGCCATAATACTATGTTTGTAAATATCGTGAATTAAATTGTAAGCGTACCCTTATGTTACGCAAAGATTGGAATTTTTTGGGAGAAAAGAAAACCTTGACTAACAAGTACCT
>Ga0208898_1001374_pt1 | contig 16141 bp, 7 predicted proteins | sample VirMetDEL_Mar_4_FD_184513 | JGI IMG/M metagenome (GOLD analysis project Ga0208898, IMG submission 184513) | Aqueous microbial communities from the Delaware River and Bay under freshwater to marine salinity gradient to study organic matter... | ecosystem: Environmental > Aquatic > Marine > Coastal...
CGTTACGATAGTGGCGTAAATTGAGTTTTTGTGTATAATCGCCTTAGTAGGAGTTTGCTGATGCCATTTACCAAGCTACAGTTTCGTCCCGGCGTTAATAGGGAAACTACTTCATATGCAAATGAAGGTGGTTGGTTTGATATTGATAAGGTTCGCTTTCGCTCTGGTTTTCCAGAAAAAATTGGAGGTTGGTTAAAGTTATCATCCGCCACATTTTTAGGGACTTGTCGCGCATTGCATCCTTGGGTTGCTTTGGATGGATCAAGATATATGGGCGTTGGTACTCATCTAAAATATTATATTGAAGAAGGTGGGGCGTATAATGACATCACACCTATCCGCGCTACAACAGCCGCAGGAGATGTAACTTTTTCTGCAAGCGCAAATACATTGAGCGCAAACATCACTGCGGCAGATACAACAATTAGCTTAACATCTGGAACTGGGTTTCCTGATTCGGGCAGAATTAAGATAAACAGTGAGATTATTACTTATGCTTTAAAATCAGGAAATGATTTAACAGGCTGTGTAAGAGGTGTAAATAGCACAGTAGCTGCATCTCATACTTCTGGTGATGCAGTTTTATGTGCTACTTTGATTGTGACAGACGCAGATCATGGTGCGTTAGAAGATGATTTTGTTACGTTTAGCGGTTCTACTGCATTAGGTGGTAACGTTACTGCTGCGGTGTTAGACCAAGAATATCAAATTACAGTAATCATAGATTCTAGCAGCTACCAAGTTGAAGCGCGTACTGTTTCTACTATAGCAGACATTACTACGACTTCTGGTTTAAATCCTACATATGTATTCGCTACAACATCTGATTCAGGCAATGGTGGATCTTCTACTGTTGGGACTTATCAGATTAACACAGGATTGGACACAACCATCGTTGGGACTGGTTGGGGCGCGGGGACATGGAGTCGTGGCACATGGGGGTCTGGTTCCGCTTCAACGGCATCTGGTCAAACATTGCGTATTTGGTCGCATAATAACTTTGGTGAAGACCTAATTATTAACGTTCGTGATGGTGATATTTATTATTGGGACAAAACAACCGGGTTTTCCACGAGAGCACAGAAGCTATCTGGGCTGGCTGGCGCAAATAAAACTCCAACTGTAGCAAAACAAGTGCTTGTATCTGATCGTGATCGTCACGTTATTGCGTTTGGTTGTGATCCAGAAACTGATCCGGGAGTTCAGGATCCGTTGCTCATACGATTCTCTGACCAAGAAAACGTTACTGACTGGCAGGCTCTCGTAACCAATACGGCGGGTGATTTGAGAATTGGTTCAGGGTCCGAAATTATTGCAGCGGTAGAAACACGTCAGCAAATTCTTGTGTTTACTGATGTATCGCTTCACGCAATGCAGTATCTTGGGCCACCATTTACCTTTGGTATCAACGAAATATCTACCAATATAACTATTGCCAGCCCTCTTTCTGCGATTGCCGTAGAGGACAATGTGTTCTGGATGGGTGCAGAAGATTTTTACGTTTATGGTGGTGCGGTACAGCGTATTCCATGTTCTGTGCGTGATTATGTTTTTACGGACATAAACACAGATCAATTGGAAAAAGTAACCGCTTCAACAAATACGTCGTTTTCAGAAGTTACATGGTTCTACCCATCTGCTTCAAGCAGTGAGAATGATCGTTATGTGACCTATAATTACCAGCAACAGATTTGGTATTACGGGACTATGGAACGTACATGTTGGATGGATCGTGGAGTAAACGATAATCCTATTGCTGCATCTCCTGATCATTATTTGTATTATCATGAAGTAGGATTTGATGATGGAAGTACAAATCCTGTAAGTGCTATAAGTGCTTATATTGAATCCAGCCAAATGAATCTTGGAGAGGGCGAGCAATTTGTATTTATGCGTCGAATGATACCCGATTTAACATTTAGAAACTCTACCAGTTTAGATCCGAGTGCCATTATGACATTAAAGGTAAGAAATTTTCCGGGTGGGGACTATTTATCATCCGACCAAAGTACGGTATCTAAAACGGCATCAGTTCCCATTGAGCAATTTACGGATCAGGCATTTGTTAGGCTCAGAGGTCGGTCTTTTGCCTTTAGGGTTGAAAGCACGGACGAAGGCGTAACATGGAGACTAGGGTCTCCTCGCGTAGAAATCAGACCTGATGGAAGAAGATAATGTCTAGGAACCTAAATCTTCCGTTTTTCCCAGTTCCACCTACGGAATATGAACAACAATATTTTGCAGAAGTTATACGTGCATATTCCACCTATTTATTAAACATGCAAAATCCGGGTGAAGGCAGAAACACATTTACTGTTTTTACTGAATTGCAGACAGATGATAGCGGGTTGGAAGTTGGCGCTGTGTTTAATCACGGCGGCTACTTAAAGGTAACAGAAGCAAACACGCCACACGTTCGTGGTTCCGCAGGAACTGGCGGCGTTGGTACAGTAACGGTGACAACATCATGAGTGATACAATTCTTACAATGCCAGATGGCTCTACTTGGAAACCTTCTAGTAGCACAGACACAGTACATTGCGTTAATTGTGGCAATGCTGTGGACACGCTAGAAGAGATTGCATCTTACCCTACTGGAAATTGCCCAGATTGTGGAGAAAGTTGGACAGGAACTGAAAAAAGAAGTACAAATATTCGGGTTACGGCCCCAGAAGCTATTTCTGGATCGACACTCTAGTATTTTATACAAACATTTGGTAACTTAATGGCAGCGGTCACGAGGTTTATATGATGCAACAGCAACAGGCATTTCCGGCACAAATGGCTCAGATGCAACGAGGCATTGGCGGACTTGGCGGTAATTTGGACAGAGCGTTTGATCCGCTAAAAAACATGCTGGGGCAGTATTTGACTGAAAATGTGGTTCAAGAAAAGGTTGAGCCTTTTGTCGAAGAAGTTAAACAAATGGCGCAAGAAAGATTTGACTTGGGCGGGGGTTCTTATTCGGGAACGCCTCATCTTTCGCAGGTTGTTATGGCCCCTTTAGGTGGAGCAAATCCACCCAAATCACTGCCATCATTTAATCCCTTCTCCTTCGGGTCTGCACAAGTTGTAGTACCGCGAGGTGGCTCTTCCTTTGAGCAAGAAACCCCTAAAATATTTCAAAAGGGGTTTCAAGGCTACGCGGACGGCGGACCTGTTATGAGAGGCCTTGGTTCTTTTCTTGCATCGAACCTTGATGAGTTTGGTCGCAACGGCGACACTGAGATAATTCACGCTACCAAGTCAGAAGTAATGATGCCGAAGGGCATGATGGACGATCCGAGTGTGCGTCGGACTGTGCGGGACTTGTTTGAAGAAACAGGTCGTGACATGGAAGAGTACACGGTCGGCAGCGGTCAAATGAACGTAAACCCTGTGACGGGTTACGAGGAAGCCTTTGATTTTATTGGTGGAATTAAGGACATCTTCAAAAAGGCGGCACCGTTCTTGTTGCCTGCCGCGGTAAGCTTTATGTTCCCCGGCATGAGTCCTTTTGTTTCTGGCGCAATAGCTGGGGGCGTCGGCTCACTGCTACAGGGTGGTGACATGCAGGACGCCTTTAAGGCTGGTTTGACGGGCGGTCTGTCGTCTGCGGGAACCGCCACGCTTTTCTCGGGTGGCGATTTTGGAGCAGGTTTTAAACCGCTAGACGATAGGTACAGCCCTTTTCAGATGCGGGGGACTGGATCATTGGCGGCAAAAACTACAGGTAGTGTAGACGCTGCAGCGCAGAGTGCGCAGTTAGTGAATCAACCTCAACCTCAAGACGCGTCATTCCTACAGGATCCTGTAAGTGGCGCTAAAAACTTTTTAACAAAACCTCAATTAACGGCAGATTCCGCTGCAAAACAATTAGGTTTTGATTCATATGCTGCAATACCAGACGCTACAGGAAAAGCCGCAGCAATGGATCTGGTAAAAAGTTCTGGCGGAATTAACTATGCTACCGCCATCCCCGCAGGTCTTGGACTTATGGCCCTTGCGGGTGGGTTTGACCCGATAGAAGAGGATCCACCGGAAGATCCGTATCCATACACAACACGCGAATTGTTAGAAATGTACCCTGAACGTTATCGGACCGGGCCTGTTATTGCACCTACAAGAAGACGAAGAAGAGAAGACGTTTACGGAGGTCCGGTCTACGCAGCAAAAGGTGGTGAAATGGAGTTCCCGCGTCGCGAGGGGTATATCGCGGGCCCCGGCACAGAAACTTCGGACGACATTCCAGCAATGTTGTCTGACGGAGAATTTGTAATGACGGCACGTGCGGTTCGAGGCGCAGGCGACGGTAGCCGTCAGAAGGGTGTTGAGAAAATGTACGACATAATGAGAGCTTTTGAAGGCGGGGTGGTTGCATAATGGCTACACAAACAAACGTAAACATTAACCGCCAAGACCCTGAAATAGAAGCCTTTCGCGTTGGTCTTTTAGAAGATTCTCAACAACTTGTTAGAGATCAGATCTTTGGTCGCAATGTACAAAACTTACGTGCACAAGGGCTTGACGACGCTGCAATTGCAGCGCGTTTGGGCAGGGGTGTCGCGGATGTTAGCAACATTTCTCAGGATCAACTTTTTGGCCCACCCGAATATACCGTCGCGGGCATTTCTGGAGGTGAACAGCGAGCGATTGATTTAGCGCAAAGCGGCGTTGGTGCATATCAACCATATTTAGATCAGGCTGGTTTAGGGTTGGCGGATGCCAGCGCGTTGTTAAATGAAGCTGCCGGTGGTTTTCGTGGCGTAGGAGACGCTGCCAGACAAGAAGCGCTTGCGGGGCAGGCGGGCCTTGCAGAAGCAATTCGGGGTGGTCGTGACGTTGCTGCAGGAACACAGGCGGACATTACGGACGCGGTTAATGCGCAACGCGCCATTGCGGGCGGCGCGGGAGAGGCGTTAGTAAATCAAGCTTTGCAGGGGCAAAGAGGTTTGACCGGCGCGGCAACTACTGGAAGCGAGGAATTGGCTAGACAGGCGGCGCAAGGTCAAGCTGGTATTCGCGCAGCTACCGATAAGAGCGCTGCAGAAGCGTTGGCGGGTCAAAGCGCATTAGGGGCAACTACCGATTTTGCAAGAAACATTGCCAGTACAGGAGCTTCGGGTTTATTGGGTGAAGCTCGCACCGGACAGGAAGGCGCTCAAACTGCCGCGGACCGCGCAAGGGCTTCCACGCTTGCCGCGCAAAGATCTTTGGCGGATGCGGGTCAGTTTGGAAGGGGCGCGGCAGAAAGTGGTATCGGACAACTGGCGGGCACCATAGGCGGGTTTGATCCGTCTGCGATACAGGATTACATGAATCCGTATGAGCAGGCTGTTATTGATGCGGCAATGCAGGACGTAGCACGGGCTGGTGCAATACAAAGAAATCAGATGGATGCAACTGCGGTAGGTGCGGGTGCATTTGGTGGATCTCGTCAGGGTGTACAAGCAGCCGAGATTGGGCGCAACGTTATAGAGCAGCAGGCTAAAACAGCGGCGGGGCTCCGTCAGGCGGGATATGAAAGCGCAGCGCAACGTGCCCAAAAAGCTTTTGAAGATCGGATGGGTAGAGGGCAGTCCGCTGCTATGGGGACGGGTCAGTTGGGTCAGGCGGGTGCCGCTACTCAAATAGACGCGGCAGGCCGTGGCGGACAATTGGGCTTGGGGGCCGAATCCCTTGCTCAAACTGGATCGTTGCAGGGCGCACAGTTGGGTCTGAGCGCTGTAGGACAGGGGTCGCAACTAGGTATGGATGCCGCGGGCCTTGGTCAACGAGGCGATATCGCGGGGACTCAGTTTGGCATGAGCGCCGCAGATGCGGCGCGGGCAGGCGCAACCACGGGAGCGCAGCTAGGCATGGATGCTGCGGGCCGAGGTATGCAAGCTCGTATGGACGCTGCAGGACAGGGCGCACAGCTTGGAATGGGTGCCGCGGAAACAGGCGCACGTCTGGGCATGGGCGCAGAAAGTGCCGGTATCTCTGGAGCGGACATTTATGGACGCTACGGTATGGGCGCGGAAGATGCCGCGGCCCGCGGAGCCATAGCAGGAACCGGGTTAGGTATGGATGCTATACGCACAGGCATGTCGGCGGATCAAGGAATTGCCGGTTTGGGCGGGCAGATGGCGGGCATGGGAATGAACTATGCTAATCTTGGTCAGCTTCTAAGCGGATTAAGTGCCTCTGACATTGACCGTTTGATGACCACAGGCGGATTGCAGCGTGGCATTACGCAGAGTGAACTTGACGCAAACCGTATGACAAACTTGCAAAATTACTCACAACCTTTCCAACAGTACGGGTTCTTGTCTGACATTTACAGCCAAGTTCCAACGGGTTCTTCTACGATGCAAGTTTCTTCAATGCCACAAGCTAATCCCTTCCAAACAGCCGTTGGCTTGGGGATTGGGGCCTACGGTGCAATGAGCGGTGCACAACAAGCGGGGATTTTTTAAATGAACGAAGGTTTTAGAGCGCTGCCACAACACGTGCAAAGACAAATTCTTGGCAAAGCTGGCGGCGGCGTCATGCAACGGCCCTTGTTTCGTCAGATGGGTGGTCCCGCAGAACCCATGCCGCAGGACATGTCTCAAAGTGCGCAGCAAGAAGGAGAGATGCTAGGGCAGGAGATTGCGGCTCGCACACAAGAGAGCATTGATGCTGCCACAGACGTAGAAGGTGCAATTAACGCGCTCCGCGGCAATGACATGCCGCTAGACGCCCGCTACCAAGAGCTTGCAGGTCTTGTTGGTGAGCGCGACGCAATGCAGACCCCTGAATCCGTTTTGGCTCTGACGCAACCCGCTATTATGATGACGCAACAAGGCGCGATGGACAGTGGCATAGGGGAACTTATGCAGGCTGTTGCGGGAGATACGCAAATGGACCAAGGCATGGACCAAGGTCTAGGTGCTCTTATGATGCAGGGGGCGGGCAGCACTCCACCCGAAAATTTTAGACGGGGTGGGCCCGTAATGGTCCGTAAGTTTCAAGATGGAACGCCGCCAACGGGAAACTCTAGCGTTCCGACGACAATGGTGAGTCGGGTTCCCGGCATCTACGAAGGGCTTTTGCCTTTGGCGCAAGGAATATATGGCACTGACGAAGAGCGCCGAGCGGAATTTGAAAAAGATCGTCAAATGGCTCGCAGTCAATTAATGTTTGATCTTGCTGGCGCGGGGCTTGCCTTTGCAGGAGAAACAGAAGGCGGGTCTGTTGCGGAAAGGTTGGCAAACGCGTTAAATCGTACTCAATTAACGGATAGATTTGCTCAACGGGCGGCTCAAGTACGGGCTGCAGAAAAAGAACTGAAGAACCTAGATCAACAAGCACGGGCCACGGCTTTTGGCTTGGCAGTACCAGAAGCGTCTGCGCAAACGCGAGCAGCGGAGGGTTTAGAAGAAGCTCTTAAAACAATGAAGCCGACAAATCCGGACGAACTTGTTCTTTACACGGTAGACGCAGCCGGACTTCCTGCAGTTTACAAGGTCTACAACAAAAATAATCCACAAGACTTTGCGCAATATCAAAAAGATTCAAAGAGTTATTACACTAAGGAGACAATAAAACCGTTTATTACTGCAGCGGAAACAGCAAAAAGACTGACAGTAGAAATTGAACAAAAAGGTTTACCTGTCGAGTTTTATGAAGTTCAGGCAGACAAAAAAGTAAGAATAAATGGTGAAACGTATGATTTGAAAGCGGGAAGCGTGATTGCAGCTAACGATGTGCAATTTGCCGATTTCTTAGAAAAAGGAGTGCAGTTTGCTCCTAGACCACAAAATTCCAATTACCAAACTTTCTACAAAAAAGACGGCTCCGACTCTCAAATGGTGGATACTAATTCTGCGCTGGGTAAACAATGGCTTACTGCAAACGTCGGGGAAGACGGTTTGTGGACCGATAACAGCGCGGCATTCGATCAACAATTTGAAGATCCTAAAACACAAGTTGTCTTCAGGAAAGTCACTCCAATTGAGGGCGAACCTTACTACGAAAGAAAAGAGGTTTTTGTATCCTCTCAAGAAGGTAATAAAAAGTTCAGAGAACTTATAGAAGAAGGTCCTTCGGAAGACGATTTTGCAAGTTATTCAGGATGGTCTACAGACAGAACTTTGGTTGATGCCTACATGGCTGAGCAAAAAAGTATAACAGCTTTGATGCGTGAGCGTGAAGGTCAAATGCAGTTGATTGACCTTACAGACGACATTACGCTGGATGATGGATTGTTCTACGCCAAAGGTCCGCAGCTTGTTAACAAAAATGAGCTTATAGCTTTGCAGAAAAAGGCTCCTGCAAATATCAACACAGCGGTTATAACTGAAAAGGACGTTTATCAAAAAACGGGCTTTATGCTTGAAGAGCTAAAAGAACTCCGCAAAGAAGATGAGAACTTGTACAGAGCAATGATGGGTGTTCCCGTTCTTACGGACAAAGACTTCTTGCTGAAGTACAACATGACGATGGATGAATTTTTGGCGCTGGACAAAGATGAGCAAATGTTGCGGGCTGGAATGATCCCAGAAATTACTATGGTTAATTTGACCAATCCAGATACCGGAGAAACGGTTTCAATTAACACCAATGAGAACGGTGCAAGAATTGTAATAAATGGTTTGCTTGACGAGGGGTATGTTGAATCTGGCCTATATAGTAAGGATACCGCAGAAAAAACAAATGGCTTTGTTACTACAAAGTCAATTGTCGTAGACGGTCAAGAAATTCCTGCAAATACTTTTGTGGAACTCACAAATCAACAAGTTTTGAGTTTAAAAGATCCGACGGCGGTGCGGTCACAACTCACAGGCTCCGCAAAAACATTGCTTAAAACTGCAGACGGAACACCTCAAATAGTTAACTTCATGGGCGGTAACTTTTACGATGTAAACGGCAAACCCATAGACTTTACGTTGCCAGAGTATCAGAACGCTATAATTTTAGGCGAAAACAATACTTACGAAAGTGTCAAAAACGCTAGACGAGCGGCAGAAATGCGAATGAAATTAGCGGCAGTAAATGCCGAAGCATATATCAAAATGCACGGTAGCGAAGCGTACAAAAAGTTGGAAGAAAATTTAGGAAAAGAAGGCGTTAAAGAAATGTTTGGAGATTTGGGGGGTCCAAATCTTATCGCAAGAAGCATTGATATGGCGGCTATGGCCCGCGAGGGTATAGGTCCTTATGCCAAGCTTAGGGAATTTGCCAATGCCCTAACAAGTTTAACCCCCGGTTCATGGGGTTGGCGAAACATGTTTGAAGACACTGTTCAGGCACGGGCATGGGTTGACGCACTAAACGTTTCTGTTCGTATTGCTCTGGCTGCAACGCCTCGTATCAGTGAGGGGGAACAAGTTCGTCTAGGAAAATCAATCCCAAGCACAGAGCAATTCCTTAAAAACCCCGAAGCAGCTATTGCTGAACTGCTTGTTCTCCGAAAACGACTCCTTATTGAGCGAGATCAGAACTATAAAACAATAGGTAGTTCAACTAATGCACAGACCATTAAACGTGCGGAAGAACAGAACTTTGCAATTGATACATTCTTAGATCTTATGCATCACTTACCCGACGAAGGATATATAGATACAAAACTCATTGACGAAGCTAATGATAGAATTGGGGGCAAAGACTAATGGCAAATCGTAGTAGACGCACCTCAAACGAACCAGTTTTTGCTCCAACGGACATGCCGCCGCACAAGCAAAATCTTATAGATGCAGGAGTTTTTGTGGAGTGGGAACCCGGTGAGTTGTCAACGGCTTACGAGGTTTTTGAAAACAAACAAAAAGTAACCGATTATCTTGCCCAACAAACGTTGAAAATACTTAACAACAGATCTGAATTTGCGGGTATGTTCGATCCATTAGACGTGCAAAGGGGAACTGCCGAAGGGTTAAAGTTTTTAAACATACCCGCTAGTCAAGCGGGAAAGGGTCTGCGCAATGAAGACGTTTTGCGTTATTTTACAAATCTAAAACAATATGGTGACCCCGGCGTCCCATCCCGTAAAGAAGCTTTTTTTTCTGGCGCTCTTGAAGGCGGCGGTGCTATGCTTGGTGGTGCAAAGGGTGCACGATACGGCGTTATGGCAGGTACTCCCTTTGGACTGCCCGGTCAAGTTGTTCTTGGAGGTCTTGGTTTTCTTGCAGGTTCTGTACTAGGTGGCACGGCGGGAGATGCTGTGGGCGATTTGACAATGAATCAAATTGAAGACACCATTCCTTTGACGCCGGAAACAGAGTCCGCTTTAAAAATTTGGCAGGCGACGGGAACGGCGCTTCCTTTTATATTTAATCCAACGCTTGCACCAAATGCGCGTGTTACACAGGCAAAATATTTACAAACATTACCAGATAGACTTGCTTACGGCCCTGTCACAAAAGAACAGATACAGAATAATCCATATCTGACAAAGTATCTGCAGGGCAAAGCACTACGTTTTCCACGTTTAATTGGTGCCGCGGAAGACCTGCTTATTTCGGGCGGAAAAATGTACAGAAGTGCAGAAACTTTGCCCGGTAAAGTTCTTGCGCTCGGCGTTGAGAGTGCTCAAATTCCTGCCACGTTTGGAGCAACAACAGCAATAGCGGGTCAGGATCCACGGTCTGAAGTTAAAATGATTACTGGCGAAATGCTGGGAGGCATGGCCCCCAGTTTAAGTACTTTGCGCTTCATACCTTCAATAGTTGAGGCCGGAAAAAATTATGTTGCAGCACGTAAAGCCAGTCTGGCAGCGGGCCAAGGACTTGATTTACTTGGTAGGAAAGCACGTGTTAAAGGCGAACAAATACAGTATATATTGAATTTGATTAATGAGCGTGGTGAAAACCCTGCAGATCTTTTAAAAGCTTTAGAAGAAACTTATTTAGACGATAATGGGAACATTAAGCCAGAGTTTTTGACTAAAGACAAAAAAGGCAAAACTGTTCCTCAAACCACCTTTTCAAGTGCATTTGTAGAAAGTCCTGCTTTAGCAAACCTTGACGCTCAAGTTATGAAAATGATGGCGGAGAATGAGGGCGGTGAGCTTCTCAATAATAGCTTTAGAAGAAGCATGAACGCCCAAACTGCACTGGTTAACGAACTCAGGGGAACCGGCGACCCTGAACTTTTAAAAATTGCCAATGAAATTCAAGCCGCTCGCATTGAACTTTTGATTCAAAAGCGCATGGACCAAGCGGTACAAAGCGCAGTTGCTGCCGTTGGCAAAGTTTATCCAGAGGGCGGAGAACAAGCTTCAGAAGCTCTGGGCCAAGGAATTGCAAAAGCGCAACTTAATGTTCAAAACGTTTTCAAAAACATTCAACAAAAAGCTTGGGAAGACGTAGATCAGACGATTAGGAACGATACGTTTTATAGATTTGATTCAGACGGAAACGTAATTCCAGATTCCGCTTCTGACGTGCCAAACATTGTTGAAGCTTGGGACGCGATGCTTCGTGAAATGCAAAACGAAAAGTCCACCTTACTTGCTGTAATGGGTGAGGCTGAGTTCAGAAACGTAAACGAAGTTGTAAACACCATAAAAGAACGTCTTGGGCTTGCCGCGGCACCAAACCCCTTTGATGGCATCACCCCTGCAACAAAAAAACTTAATGACGCTCTGGGAGATGCGGCAGGAGAGGAGTGGTTTGACACTTACAATAGGTTGTTATCCGAGGCGGATCTTGAAATCATTAATGGCGCGGTTGCGCCAACTCAAGAGAATTTAGAAAAATTAGCGAGGGTGATTGAAACACAACGGCCCAACAAATATCGCGATGCTTTTGATAAGGCTCGTAATAAATTGGCGGGAACTAGAGATGTTTTTGGAAACTCTTATCAAGACGAGGCGCTGCGAATAGAGCGAGAAGCTTTAGCAGGCCAAGCTTTGGACGTAAATGAATTAGACAACTTGGCTTTGGATCAGCAATATAATTTAATTGAAGTTTCAAATCAAGACTATATGAGAAACACAGTAGAGCCGCAAGCAAATGCAATTTTACAAATGGACGCGGACGCACTACGTCAGTATTTAGAAGAATTAGACGCTTCTGATCCGCGAAACGAATTGCAACGGCAAACACAAGAGTTCTTTAAAACCTATGCACAAGCGGCGCTTGCTAGAACCGGAGAAAGTTTTTCTAGTGGATCAACACAAGACGCAATCGACGCTTTACGGGCCGCAACTGTTGGTTTGAAAGACTTAGGCGAAGTCGGAAAACTTCGTAAAAATGCTTTAGAGGCACGTATTCAGTATCTTGATAATATGCTTTCTCGTGAAGCTGACGAGGTCGCGGGCCGCGAAACAACCGCGCCCTCTGGTCCATTAGGCAATTTGCTGACGCTTCAGAAAAAAGCAATCACCGCTGAAATGCGCCGTGCAAACGAATTAACAAACATGGCTATAACTCCAGACGAGGGCGGTCTACCGGCCTCTGAACTTATTTCGCTTCGTAAAACCTTGCGTATTGCCGCAGATAGGTTTGGTGCCGTTGGTGGGAACGGTGATTTCTTTAGACGGGCTGTTGATTTACGAAGCGCCGCGTTAAATGATTTGCGTAGTTATGAAGATGTCGGACCAGCTTATCAAAATGCTATAGACGCATCTGTGGCTTATCAACAATTTTTTAAGAAAACTTTCGGTGGAGACTTGTTGCGTAAGAACAGTCAAGGTCGTATCGTTGTAGAGCCTGATTTAGCGGCTATAACAATTTTTTCTGGCAACAAAGATGCCAGCGCTCTTCGTGTTCGTCAAATTGAAAACGCAAACCTTGAGTTAATGAATAGAGCCATTTCAGGGGGTGCGTCGGAAGAAGAATTAGCAGAGATCGGAAAAAATCTTGGAACACAACAAGACTTGTTGGAAGTATCTTTGCGTGAAGTTTTACGAAGAGCAACAAGTACAATAGAAGAGAATGTTAAGCTTGACCCTATTCAAATTAAAGAACGGCAACTTCAAAATATTAAAAACTGGGCTTCTAATAACGCAATGATCTTAAAATTGTTCCCTAATCTTGAAAGGGAAATAGACAATATTAGAGATCCACAAGAATTTATAAATCGTGTGCAAGCCGTTATACCGCGAATAAAACAAACACGAGATTCAATGGCTGCTTTCCAATATGCCATGCGTAATGGAAAAGGTGTATTAACAGAAAACCCAACAGAATTAATTCGTCTCGCCTACACTTCAAAAAATCCAAGCGAGCAACTGAGGGTAATTTATAAAAACATGACAACTCTGCCCACAGAAGAAGCGGCAAGAGAGGCATATAAACGCGTTGGTATCCCTTTTCCAGAAGACGGTGTGCCATCTTTACAAGATGTACAAGAAGGGCTGCTTGCCACCACCATTAACTGGGCGTTTGACCAATCACAGCGCAACATAAAAGGTGCAAATCGTGACGGCGTTTTTGATGCGGGCATCTTGTATAAGTCTCTTTTCCAAAAAATTCCGGGTGCCGATAACGACAACATGACAATGGCAAACTTTTTAAAGAGTGCTGGGTCTTTAAGCGATGAACAACATGCTTCAATGAAGCTTGCGTTGGAAAGAATTATGGCTATGCAAGCGCAGTCTGGTGCACAAGGCGCTGACATGCGAGGTATAGAAGTTCCTGCGCTGTTTGATCTTTATACGCGAATTGCAGGTGCCAGACTTGGTCAATTCGCGGGATCAATTCTGCCCGGAGGGCGCTCACAAGGTTTGGTCGAAGAATCCGCGGGTTCCAAATATGCTCAGATGATAACGCAAGAGGTGCCTTTTTTACAGGCAAATCAAGCCTTTATGGACATTCTCTTAAACCCAGAAGAATTAATGGCAGCTTTGCGCGTTCCACGTAGCGCAGACGAAAAAGAAGCCATTATGCGACGTATGCTAAACTTTGTTAAAAAGACAACGGGTTCAGTTATTAAAGCAGCGACTGGTGCGCCCGGTGTGCGAGCCGTTACCCGCGGACCTTCTGCCGCTATTGAGGAAGTAACTTCTACGGAGGCAGAAGCCGTTGATCGCCGACCTCCGACGGAGCCCCCCACGGCTCAAGAGCGGTATGAAGAACGTAAAAGACGGGGACTTATTGGTCGCAATCTTGGACGACCCCCTCGATCACGCCCCGCGGACCCTGCCGAAGAGCTTTTAAATAAAGCGCAGGAATTATTACGGAATCGGGACGCTTCAAACCAAAAACCGCCTGTAGGCAATCCCACCACTCAGGCGGCTCTTCCCGCTGCCCCCCAGACATCAGTGGCAGCGGGAACCAATAATCCGCAAGTAAGACAAACTTACGCTGCGCTGTTTCCTAATGATCCAATTTCGAGTATGATTACTCAACAACCACGAAGCTTTCGTCGCGGCGGAATTGCCAGTTTAATGGAGTAGAAGAATGCCTATTACCTTTAGCAACGATGATTATAGTGGTCCGTTTGAAAGTCAATATGAAGAGCATGAAGCTTTAGCGGGTAATCGTGGAAGTCAAGCCGCGCATATGGCTGCGCAGGCCCAACATAGTCGTGGTTTGCGGGCAAAAGGACTGCAAGATACTTCTGCTTTTGGAACAAATAAAAGTATTTTTGGTAACAACCAGTACGAAAAGCCAGAGGACAATCCTTTAAATTATGCGATGCAGTTTGCGAATAGGCCGCAAACCAGCTACACGCAATCCAGTGGCGCACAGATGGCTGCAAATCAATTCAGACCGGAAATGTTGACTCAACAGGGTATGCAGGGGAGTGGCGGGTTTCTCCCTTTCATGTCGGGCGGCTCTGGTTACATGGGGGCTTCTCCCAGAGCAAAAACTGGGATTGGACAATTCTTCACAGATATTAGCGACGCTTACCGTAGAGGTAGACAAGATCTTGGCATGGGCGTAGCAAACTTATTTTCGGGCGGTGCTTTTTCAAACGACGTAGATAGAAAGGTGCAGGGCTTAAAAGATTTTGGTTTTTCGGATGCGGCGGCTAGAAACTATGTGCAAGGTACGCTGGACCAGTTACAAAGGCAAAAACTTAGTGACGCTTTGTATGGTATGGGATCTAACACAGGACCCGGAATTGACACTTCAAGACCGGACACCGGTTCCGTAATGCCCGTAATGCCCGTTGATCCTGTAGATCCCGAAGATCCAAATGAAGGCACAGGTGCCATTCACATCGCACCCATTCGCGTCCCTCAACCTTCGGAAAGAATTGTTTACGGAGAACCTGTGCCAATGGCCCAAGGCGGATTAATGTCGCTACGGAGACGATAATGGCAGACGCGATAGTCCCGCCCCCTTCAGAAGAAGAGTACAATCGCGGACCACGGGTTCAGACGGATTCTTCGCCCATGCGTCAAAGATTTGGACCCGGTTTTGAAAGAATTGAAGCGGTTGTCGATTTCTTAAACGTTCCGAAAGATATTGTTTACAATTTAGGCGGCGCGTCTCGACAGGCCTTTGATTCGGATTTGCCAACTGACGAAAGGTTGCGCAAGGGTGCAGAAGCTGGAGTAGGCACTTTAGGTTACGCTTTAGCTGGGCCTGTTTTAGGAAAAGCGTTAGGGCAGAAAGCGTCTCAAATTATACCTGAAATGTTCTTAGGTGTCTCTGGACCTGAAACAAAACCATTAGATGAGCTTACAGACAAAAGCCGCAGAGATTTTATAAAGGGGTTGGGTGCCGCGGCAGGGGTCGCGGCCCTCGCGCCAGAAGCAATAACAGAAGCTTTGGAAAAAGTGCCCGCTGCGGTTAAGCGTGTGAAACCTCCGATTAACCCTATCGACATGTTTGCTAAAAACATCAAAGTTTTACGAGATGAAATGAATGCGGCATACGATGCCGCGGATGAATTGTCCGAAAACCTGCCCGGTGACATCACGTCACGTCCTTTTGATGAAGCAATAGCTGAAGCAGAAAAATTACATAGGGATTTCGACCTAACCACAGAAATGGATATGCGAGAACTTGTCAGCGAAATCGGGCCAAAGGAGATAAGGGGAGCCGCCGATGAATCCCTTGAAGAATTGTCTCAAGCTTTAAGTGATTTTCGCATGTATAGCGAAGAAGAATACATTGAGCAAATGATTCCTTTGGCTGAAGAAATTCAAAAAAGAGGTTTGCTGGAGGTAAAAGACAGAAACGGTTTCAATGAGTATCCTTACGCTCGCACTGTCGTTGAAGACGTGCAGGATTACGTTGAAGGA
>Ga0208898_1001378_pt1 | contig 16110 bp, 18 predicted proteins | sample VirMetDEL_Mar_4_FD_184513 | JGI IMG/M metagenome (GOLD analysis project Ga0208898, IMG submission 184513) | Aqueous microbial communities from the Delaware River and Bay under freshwater to marine salinity gradient to study organic matter... | ecosystem: Environmental > Aquatic > Marine >...
ACATGATTGCTTGTAAACGCTCGGGGGGTAATTAATGGCCAATGATTGTTTAAAAGTAATTAAAGCTGCCTATGGTGATCAACTTAATCAAAAAGATATTCGTGAGCTTGTTAAGGAAATCCGTGATGCTCACGCGGATAAGTCGGGAGTTACCCCAAGTGATATTGATCAAGCATTAGCACGATCGATATCAAGAAAAGAAGAGGCCTTACTGATTAAAGAAGTCCAGAAAAAGGACGCTATTTTAAAAGTACAACACAAGCTTAATGGTGTACTTGACCAGGATGCATGGAAAACCGAGATAGACGGTAAAAAAGTATTCACCGACGGGGTGGACGCGGTCGACTCTTTATATTTAGGGGCCGAACGCCACAATATAGGTGCTCAAAGAAACATCTACTCGGATGGTTTCGCCATAGAGGCCAGACACGAAAATATGTTTATCAATCAACTTGATAAAGAGGGTGTCACTGACTGGACTTTATCGGCAAAAGGCGACGATTTACAAGACCTATTTACAGAGGTTTGGGAGCTTCGACCAGGGGGGAAACCTGGAATAACGGGTAATCAAAATGCAATCAAATCAGCACATGTGATTGCTAACATACAGAAATCATTACTAGATACTATGCAAAAGTCGGGTTCTTCGATTCGTGAAATGCAAGGGTATATAATGAGACAAGCACACGATTCAATGTCTATTTTGGACGTCGGACGTGATTCTTGGATGGAATTCATCGAACCTTTGCTCGATAAGAAACGAACTTTCGGTGAGTTAGACATGCATTCCCCGACAAAAATCAGGGAATTTCTGGAAGCATCCTATAAGTCCATAATATCAGGGGAGTACCATATAGACCCTACTGACGGGGGTTCTAGGCGGGCAATTCACTTCAAAGATGGGGCCAGTTTCTTTCAATATAATGAGAAGTTTGGAAACAATAATATCGTCGAATCAATCCTTGGTTCGATTCGTTCCACGGGTCGTAAAGCTGCGACCATGCAACATCTTGGTGTAAAGTTCGATCAAAGTTGGGAGCAAATTATAACAGGAATGCGCAAGCGTTTAGTTGATCAACTAGACGATCTTTCTAAAACAGGTACGTCCAAACAAGTGGACGCTGCCGCCAAGGCCTTACAAGATTTTGAATCTGCCATGGTCTCAAGATTCCCAAAAATATTAAATGAAATGCGTGGTCTTACCCTTATGCCAGGGCGATCAATTCTTGCAAAAGTCGGTCGTAACCTTAGGGCCCTCAACAACCTTACAAAACTCGGTCGTGCCGTCTTCGCGGGTATCACCGACCTCCCAACCAGTGTTTCCAAACTCAGGGCCATCACCGGAAAAGGTTACTTTGAGGCATACCGTGATCTTATTCAAAGATGGTTCGAGGTCTTGCCCCGAGACCAACGACAGATCATGGGTACTCGTATGCACATGCTCTTGGACGATACTCTGGGAGAAATTCACAACCGACACGGTGGCGATATGAATGGCCCCGGTTGGATCGAGCGGAGTCAAAAGAACTTCTTCAAACTGACCGGTTTTAACTTTCAAACTATGTCCTCCAAGGCAGCGGTAGGGAAACAATTTGGAATCGAACTCTATAACTTCAGAAAAACTAACTGGATCGACTTCGACAAGTCAAACGGTGGAAAGCGATTCAAGTACAATTTACAAAGATACGGGATTGGTGAGGTGGAATGGAATATCATCCGCCAATCGAGTGATGATTTGGGAAATAACTTCCGAGGGATATTCCCAGAATCACTTGATAACTTATCCGATGAAATCTTTGCCGAAGGATTAGAAAAGGCGAATAAAAGTGGAAAAGCGAAACTTTCACTTGATCAATACAAAGACGATCTTAAACTACAGCTTGCCAGTGCTTACTCTTCGATTATCGAAGCGTCAGTTCCAACACCTGGGGCAAGGGAGCGCATCAACTTGTATCAAGGGACAGACCCCGACGATCCGGTCGGAGTCCTCCTTCGATTGGTTGGCCAGTTTAAATCGTTTCCTTTACGGGCAGTTCGCTCCGTTTTTGGAATAGCGGCGGATAACCCAAATATTCATTTGAAAAAGTATGGTGATGTTTTATCGAGTCGCCACGCAATGCAAGATGTAATGATGCTTGCCGTTAACACCGCAGCGTTCGGCTACGCAGCAAACACACTTAAAGATTTGGTTTCGGGAAAACAACCAAAAGATCCAAGCGATCCGGGCGTTATCCTCGATGCTTTCCTCGCCGGTGGTACGGGCGGTTTATACGCTGACTTTATCCTGGGAGATTTATCCAAGCACGGTAGAGGCCCTTTAGAGTTAGCATTAGGCCCTACATTTTCCGAAGCATCGAATCTTATGATACTTATGTCAAAAGCGAGAAATGGAGATTTAAAGGCCAGTCAATTATTGCAGACCGCCGTGCAAAATACACCTTATCAAAATTTGTGGTGGTCAAGAGCGGCCTTAGATTATTTACTATTAAATGAAATGCGAGAAATTATGGCCCCTGGGAGTGCCCGTCGAATAGAGCGAGCGGTGAAGAAAAACCCAGGTCTTTTCTCGAAAAAGCAAGAGTTCTTCCTACGTCCGAAAACGAATGCGGGACTCTTGAAAGAAACTGGCCTTAAGAAACCATTAAAGGCCGTGAAAAAGGGATTTGAAAAAGCAGGTAAATTCATAAGGGAGGATTAACAATGACGGTTTCAAATACTACTGTCAAAACACTGTACAACGGGAATGGTAGTACGACAGATTTCGCCATTGCCTTCAAGTATTTCGCCGCCTCAGAGGTGAGAGTTATTCTTCGCGATAACTCTGTCACACCTAACACTGAGACGGTACAAACAAATGGGGTGGATTATACGTTAACAGGGTTGTCGGGTGGTTTGCCCACTACGGTGAGTATGACCGCTGCCCCGGCATCGACCGAACAACTATTAGTCATTCGATCGACAGGGTTTGAGCAAGACACGGACTTCATCACGGGTGGAAGTTTCCCAGCGGATGCCAACGAAACTGCGCTTGATAAATCTGTGTTGAAACTGCAAGAATTAAACGAAGAGCTCGAGCGTACCTTTCGATTGCGTGAGTCCGACACGATTGCTGCATCGGCGTTGGTGTTACCTTCACCGGTAGCGGGCGCGGTATTTCAATGGAATGACACCGCAACGGCCGTTGAGTATGATACGACATTAGGGGCAGCGTCCGAGAAATTTAAGATTTCATCAAACGACACAGATAAAGATTATGCTGTAAGCAAGCTTATTGGTTCAAGTAAAATTACAATCACTGAAACTAACGATGGGTCCAGTGAAACATTAGTCTGGACTATAACATCTGATTCACTTGTCAATGCTGATATTAACTCTGCTGCTGCAATCGATTTCAGCAAATTGGCTGCACTATCGTCAGGAAATATTTTAGTTGGCAATGGTTCAAATGTTGCTGTATCAGTTGCAATGAGTGGTGATGTCACAATTTCGAATGCTGGTGTCACCGCTATTGCATCGGGTGTAATTGTTAATGATGACATAAATGCATCGGCCGCAATTGCTGCTACAAAAATTCACGATGGTTCGGTTGATAATACTGAGTTTGGTTATTTGAATGGAGTCACATCGGCAATACAAACTCAACTCGATTCGAAAACAGACGAATCTGTTTTGACGGCAAAAGGTTCTATTTATGGCGCTTCAGCAGCAAGCACACCTGTTGAGCTTGCTGTTGGTTCTGATGGCCAAGTTTTAACGGCAGACTCAGGTGAGACAACAGGCCTAATCTGGGCCACGCCTGCGGGTGCTCCCGACCAATCATACGAGCTAAACAATCTCGGATTTGCAACAAGTGTCGCTGCATCGGCACTCACAATCGCTTTAAAAACGAAAGGGGGGAGTGACCCATCTTCTGGTTCGCCAGTAAAAGTTGGATTTAGAAATTCGACTGTTACAACTGGAACTTATTCGCAAGTGAGCATCACGAGCGCACTTTCTTTGACCATTTCCTCAGGTTCTACTTTAGGATTTTTGAGTGGGGCCGAGCACTATTTGTACGTGTATTTAATAAACAACGCTGGGACAGCGGAGCTTGCAGTTTCGATGCAGGCATTCGATGAGGGTGAATTAATAAGCACTACGGCCGAAGGTGGTGCAGGAGCGGCCGATTCAAATCAAGCAATTTACTCTGCAAGTGCAAGGTCAAACGTTCCTTGTCGATTGATTGGCAGGATTAAATTTAGTTTAACCACTGCCGGTACTTGGGATGAAACAGGTGATGAATTAAGTGTTTGGCCTTTTAAAATCGAACCGATAAACCTAGCTGCATATTTAAGTAGTGCACCTACTAGCAATAGCGGTAGCTATACAACAGCCGTTTTAAATACCACGCACAACAATAGTCACAATATTTTAAACACTAGTACAGGTGAGGTAACGATCCCAAAAGATGGTCTGTATAATATTTCGTTTAGTAGCTACATAACGACTAATGTGAGTGGGGGAACAACGTCAGTAGCGACCAGGATAAGGCTAAACGGCAGTAGCAATTTATTGAACCCAGCAAACAATGTTTTAACAAACAATACGAGTTTCTGGTTACAAGCAAGCTGTCAGAGGAAATTGAGCGCAGGTGACACTATTCTATATCAGTATGCGTTTACTGTGGCTAACGTAGCAACGCTACAAAATAATTCTGAAGGTACTTTTTTACATATTTCAGAGATAAGATAAATTGTAGGAGGCCATCATGACTCAAAATAAAGCTATGAAAAGTATGGCCGTTTCTATTTTAACTACTATGTTAGCTGGCCTAGTTCTTTTCTTTTTTGATTTCCATAACAATCAATGGCCTTCAGTTAAAACGAGAATACAAGTGTTAGAGAGTAAAGTACTCGGGCAAAAAGAATATCTACAGCGTATTGATGCTAAGACACAAAAGATTTATGAGATTCTAATCGAGCAAAAATGAAAGTCATACCTAAAGACGCGAGTTACTACCTTGCAGACTACCTTCATCATGAGGAATTTAAGTGCAAATGTACTCATGAGCGATGTTTCGTGACCATAATTAACCCAAAATGTATTATGGCCTTTTCAACTTTGCGCAGTATTTTGGGTAGACCTATCGTGCTAACGAGTGGGTTTCGCTGCCCCCCGTGGAATCAATTCGTCGGAGGAGTCGAACGCTCGACGCATCAATCAGGCTCCGCTATGGACTTTCTCTATCCCAGTAACTACGATAAAGAGGAATTTATAAAGGATTGTCAGGCAACATTTGATGTAGTTTTACCGTATGAAAACTACATTCATTGCAATGTGAGGGGGTAATCATGGAAGAGGTAAAAAAAGAAGAAATCGGTATTGAAGAGCTATCTGAGTTAATCAAAGGACTCTTTGCTTTTTCAGGTCATGTGATTGATGCTTTAAAAGATGGTTTTGACTTAACTGATTTACCCGTTATCCTTTCCAAGTTAGGGTATGACCCTGAAGTCAAAGAGGCCTTAGAAGGTCTTGGCAAAATTGGCAAAGAAGTTAAGGACATTGACCTCCAAGAGGGTATGCAGCTTGGAATGATTGTCATGTCAGAGATTCCCGATCTTTTGAAAAGATTTAAAAAATGATTCCTATAATTGACTCTCTTCTTCAAGTCGTGGGAGCTTCCCTCAAAATATGGGATTACTACAACAAAACGAAATTCTACCGTGAGTACAAAGAGCTCATGTTGGAAATTCAGGAGGAAGCGGGTAAGGGGATTTATAACCGTGACCAGGCCAAAATAGATCGAGCACAATATAAGCTTATGGTTATGCTTTCAAAATTTAACGAGCAAGCGAAGGCAATTCATTATGATGAAAAGGACATTTAGCGTACTTTTTCTTATGATTTCTTGTACCACTATCGGGTATAATCTCCGCTTACAAGATAAAACGCTTTTACTAGATCCAAAATTCCCTGGAAAATTAGTTTACCCAACCTACAAGGAAGAGTGCAAGCACCCTAACAGGCGAATTTTTAGAGGGTGTAAAAGAGTCCATGTTGTGGAAGAATACGACTTGAATGACATGGAAACTTTAAACCTACTTTCCGGGGCCAATTTCCAATGTCAATCAACATCAAGGTTTGAATATTAGTCGGGCGGACTCAAGGAGGAGGAAGCTCTTTTTCGGAGGATTTTATGTTTTGTGATATGGATCGTAAAGACAAATTAGTACCGCTCAAAAAGAAGTCCGAAGACGGTCACCTTGATGATATTATTCCCGTAGGGATGCAGAATTTCAATTTTGAGCAAAAGAAATTCGCTTTACGGGTCATGGACTATATCGAAGTAGTTTTTAAATCCGCCAACTTTTACCATGAAGTGACCAACACCTATATGTCGCAAAGACAGGGCCACTCCTACGAAGAAATCTATAAAATGATTGTTGATGGGGCCTCAAACTTTGATTCCGTTGAAGACGATGTTTTGAAAATATTCGTAGAATTATACGATGGGAAAAGCGGTACGCTGGGATTTACAAGTATGAGTTCCGGCAAGATCTATACAAACAGAAAGTACTTTGAAAGATGTTTAGTTAATGATTGGCCATATGCAATTTGTGGACACTGGGTTCATGAACTTGCCCACGCTCATGGGTTTTATCACAAATTCTGGAAGAAGAGGCAGTCCGTCCCCTACATGTACGGAAAAATCGCTAAACGTCTTGCGCAACGACACCACAATGGGGAAACTCTGACTCCGCTTCACCAACCACCTCATTAATCCAAAAGCCACATTCCTGCAATCGAGTGATTGCCATAAGTTTCTCATGCCCCTCTGGTAAAGATGCTTCGATATTTCTGAGAAGATTTTCTAATTGTTGATTAAAAATAGAGGCCAACCAAATGTGTTCCATTTATTCCCCAAAATAATCCCACTCCTCATAGTCGTATGGACTGGGTTCTTTGTAGGGATCGGCGACGAAAAGTTTCAACTGTTCACCCATTTTATCGATTTCATCCTTGATCCCGAGGTGAATGCGTTTTTGCTGCCGTGCAAGTTTATACTCAATGATACCACGGACTCGCGACCACCCCAAGGTATGCATGGCCTCCATTCCCATAATCATGAGGTCACCTAATTCCTCAACTATTTTATCGGGATTTCTTTTTTCCCGTGTAAGCTCATGGAGTAGTTCGACACACTCCTCAATAAGCTTTTCCTCAACTTTTTTAGGGCCATTAAATTGAGCGATACACTCGGTATGCTTTTTAATCTGATTAAAGTCCACAATAAACCTCTATTTCCTCAATGATTTTGTTCATATTTGAAGGAGTCATGATTTCTGCATAACCCCCGTTTTTTCTAATTTGAGACAAAATTGCTTTCTGAAGTTTATCCGCTTCACCTTTATCAGTCTTGAGTTCAAGCGCAACGAAATATCCGTTTACACACCCAATCAAATCGGGAATTCCCTTGAGTGCTCTTTGTTGTGTTTTGAAAAACCAACCGCGATGGTTTAGTTTGGTAAGTGCTCTAACTTTGAAATTTGTTTCGGGTTGTCTGGCCATGGTAACTTGTCCCCCCAGCTTTTTTTACTATATTCTACTGAGCAAGTAAGAGGTAGGCCATTACGTGGGATATAGGCGTCCTCCATTATTTTTTTCAAATCCGGTACGAGATGAAGTTCATCTTTGTGAATCTCGAAAAGAAGTTCGTCGTGTATTTGAAGGATGAGTTCACTTCTGAAAGGGTCGAGATATTCCCCTGTTTGTACCATAGCTTTTCGACAAACATCGGCACCACTCGATTGAATCAGGTGGTTGACCATGACGAAAGCTTTATCCCTATCGGGTAAATTTAGCTTTCGTCCGATCCAGTTGATAAGGTAACCTTTTCGGGTGGCAGTGCTTTGAACTCGAGCGACGAATTCTCGTACTTTATTGAGAGAAGACAGGTGCCGTTCTTTAGTAAATTTTGCTTTATCTTTTGATACTCCGAGGGAGGCAGCAAGTGAGTCCAGGCCCATTCCATATAAGAGTCCAAAGTTGATTGCTTTAGCTTCCTTTCGGGTGATTCTGGCCATATCGGCGGTGACTTGGTGGGCGTCTTCGCCATTTAAAATCCTTTGAATAACTTCTTTTTCATTGGCGTAATCGAAGAGGAGTTTGAGTTCTTGTTGATCGTAGTCGATCATGACAAAGATGTAGTCTTCTCGTGGGATGAAGCATTTTTTTACGGATAGGTCGGGGTTTCCCTCATCCTTTCGTGGGATGTTTTGTAGGTTTGGTTCGTTTGAGGAAAATCGTCCGGTGACCGTTCCACCAGGCATGAGATTGCCATGTAAAATACCGCTACGACCGTAATGAAGTATTGAAGAGAAGTAAGTTCCGATTCTTTTCTCATGATGCCTCAATTTTAGCACAAGATCCGCTATGGGGTGGTCTAGTTTTTTGAAGAATTTCTCGTCGGTTTTAAGGTTACCTTTTTCGGTGAATTCTTTTTCGATGCCGAACATGGTGAAGACGGCGTCCCAGGTAGCATCGCGGTCGTCCCAGGCGAAGCCACTGGCCTTAATGAACTCGATAGAAAGCTCTTCAACTTGCTGTAAGTCGTCATTTAATGCCCTTTGTGTGAACACGAGATCGACCTTTACGCCCCTCATGTACATTTTTGAGACAATTTTCGACAGTTTATTTTCCACTTCCATGTGATCTTGAAAGTGACAAATGTGATTTTGTTGTTTAAAGTACGCCAATCTTTTTTTCATTACTCCGAATTGGTGTATGCCCAGCTTCCTTGTGATGCGGGCATCCCTTTTGCCGTAGGGAGCAATGACTTCAAGTGGAACTTTATTATAGAATTTTATCTTAGAGCGAGTCTTTTTATACGGCCGTTCCTCCCACTCCCAAAGCTTATGCTTTCGGATAAAGTCTTCCACAGCTTTATCTTTCTCATAACCAATGCGCTTACCTGCCGCATCCAGGGAGTGGCTTGACGCTGTATTCTTTTCGATTCTTGACCCGAGGAAAGTACACCATGCGTTGCCAGAAATCCATAGACTTTCTTTTTTCAACATATTGAGGTCAAAAACCATGTTGTGAGCACAAAATGTCGACGCAGGGTTGAAAAAGACCTTTTCAAGTCGTCGAAGGTGCCAGGGAAGGAGGACAAATTCTTCCCCTACACCCTCATATTCTTGGAAATTGAAGTAAAATTCTTCTTCTTCGTTGGCGAGGATGATTGAAAAGAGGCGGTCGTCGAAGGTAAGACCGGTCGTTTCCGTGTCCAACCCATAGATTCCCGCCTTGCCAAATTCGTTTGCAGCGTCATCGAAAGAGTCCCGTGTTACTATCATCCTTTCTCGCCTTTCTCAATTTTGTCTTTTTTTTAGTGGTTTTCTTTGTAGTTTTTGCCGTTGTTACTTTCACAGTTTTTGTTTTTGTTCGATTCCGAAGGAAAGTTTGAAATTCTTCCGCCATCAATTCAGGGAATACGTCGTTGAGGTATTCACTAATTGATCGACCGTAAAGGTTGGCCTGTTCGGTGACGAAGGCGTGAACTTCTTCATCGACTCGGGCAAATAAGTTGAATTTTTTCTTTTTGACCTTTACTTCCATTTTAATCTCCTAAATGTCATTCGGCTCGGGAGGTGCTTCCCTAACCGGTTTTTGGTTAAGCATGTTAACCCATTCGAGTACTTCTTTTTCCTCAGATTTTTTAATATCTCTGCTTGCGATAATTCCTAATCTAATGAATGTACCTTTATCATTCTTTTCCTTCTTCCCTGTCAACTTAATAACCTTCCCATAGGGAGGTTTGCCCATTTTTTGATTAATTAAAATCTGTGTGGCCAGAGCTTTACCGGCACGAAGGGAGGTTTTTTTGAAACCTAGAATGAAAGGAAGAGGTTCGCCTGGGAGTAGAACGTAAAAATTCATAACCAAACTATATGTGAGTCCATTATCTTGATAAGGTCGGTTAGCGTTCATGGCATTAAATGGTTCGATTTCTTTCAAATCACCATTTGAATCAAATACGTGCCATACCTTGTACATGCTCAAAGGGATGAATTCCATTGGTTTGTCGATAGACCCCAATACCTTGTTATCCATATTTGAAACAAAGTCGCCCATCTTAGCATCACCATCAACTACTTGAGGCGATTGAGGTTGCATGGCGAATATGCGAGGTAGTTCGATATCATTTGCTGATACACCTACATCGGCCATAGTTGGTTCGCGGTAAGTTACTTCACCTGGTTTTTGTGTGGTCACGGCGTTTGTCATTCTAAGCTCCTTTAAAGCGTAGTTGTGTATTTACGATAGGTGCCTCTAATCCTGGGATTTCGTGGTCGAGTCCTTTTTCTTCTTTAGTGTCATTATAAAATTTATTAAGTGCCTGGGAGTTAACGGTCGCGTAGGCGTAGAGTAGCTCTTCTCCTCCCTCTTTGATTAGGTATCTGAAAAGGGCCTTTTTACTGTCCATATCTTTAGGGGTAGGCACTGACAGTCGGTCGACTTTGGTCACTGTTCCGACACCATCGAGAAAGTATTTACTCTTACCATTTTCCTCAAGTGCTTGCAATAATTCATACTCTTTTTGCTTGTACACTTTATGCGCTTCCTTCGAGTCTTTTGAAAGAGCTTCATAGTGTTTCCGCGATTCCTTGTAGTCCAGTACCATTTGATCTAGTTTTTCCAGTTCCATTCCTACCCCCAAATTTATCAATTATGGCATTTGCAACATCTTGCTTATTTTGAAGAGCGTCCATAACAAGCTCGTCAACTGTCCCCTTGGTCACAAGATCTATTCTTAAAATTGATTTGTGTTGTTGACTCCCCCCTCGGTGACACCTGGCCTCGCTTTGTTTGTCCTGCCCAAGAGAGAATGTCCTCGAGTAGTAGATCATCGTATTTGCTTCGACAAGGTTGACACCAATTCCACCGGCCTGTTGACTTGCAACAATTACACGACAATCGCCATTTGATCTGAATAAGTTCATATTGTCGTTCTTTTGAGACTCGCTTTGTTCCCCCGTCAAAAAAACATATTGGACACCTTCCTTCCATTTGAATTTATCCTTTAGCATTTGACCGATTATCTTATGATCTTGTTTGAAGCAGGCCCATACAACGACTTTTGATTCTTGTGTGGACTGTTCGAGAAGTTGTTCGAGGGCGTCCAGGCGGGGGTTTTTATCAAAAGGGATTGTTCTACTATCACTGGTAATAGCAAAGCCGGATATGACCTGCCTCATTTTCATTGACTTGGTTATGGCAAGTTGTGCAACGATATGATCATTTTCATTCAAAAATGAAACAAAATCTCTTTCAAGTTCGCAATAGATTTTTCTCTGTTCGTTAGACATTTCCACCTCAACGCATTTTCTAATGAGAGGAGGTAGGTCAAGACACTCATCTTTGGTTGCCCGTAGGGCCTTAGAATATAATTTTTTGTTGAGTGCTGGAAACATGTCGGATCGTTCGATCCATTTAGGGAAATAGTTGTGGCGACCCACCCATGCGGCGTTTTCGTCGTAAAAGTAAGTTGATCTATATGCCAGGAAATTTCTTCCGAAGGTTTTTCCTCCGTCGAGGATTTTATAGGGTGAAAAAAGATCAATAGCTGAATTAAGTATAGGAGTACCAGACAAGAGATAGCGGTGGTCGCACGGTCGGGCAATCTTTTCAACTATTTTTGTCCTTTTTGCTTGTCCATTTTTGAGCAAGTGAGCTTCGTCACAGACGAGGATTTCTGGTTTCCATTTGAGGAGATAACCGGCAATATCGGTGGTAACGAGAGCTTCATAATTGATGATAATGATGCCGTCTCGATTGAATTCTTTGAGAAATTCCTTTCGTTTTTTCCCTGCTTTGTTGAGGACATGAATATCCTTTTCGGAAATATCTGAATGAATAAGGAATTCATTTTTCCAGTTTTGCAAAGTGATCAAAGGGGAAAGGATAAGAGTTCTTTTAACTCTATTTTCTTTCCAATATTTCAATCTTAAAATCTCGATTGCTGCCTTTGTTTTACCTGTCCCCATTTCCCACCAAAGCGCCATATCCTGCCATTCTTCACTTGCGATAATGGCCTTTAATTGGTGTTTATAGGGTGGTATTTTGAATTCAAGATTTTTTGACATTACTTTTCCCCTTTTGGGAAAAGTTGATAAGCTCGATATGCAGTTCTTTCATCACGATAGCTTGAGTAAGTAGAGCGGCGGCGTTTTGGTGAGATAGATCTTTTTGAAATTTCATGTAGAGCGATTTTACGTGTTCTCGTGCTTCGATTTGTGTAGGTGTTTCTTTTAATTCCGTCATTTCCCATGTCCCCATTTTAACACATTGCAAGCAATAGTGCTAGCAAATAACGCTATGCCAGTGAAGAAACCGACAAGAAAAAAGTTTATGCCGATATTGACGGGAAGTAAATAAAAATTTTAGAGTAGACTTTCCGGGCACTTATAGGCCACGTTGTTGCTGAAAAAAGAAAAGGCCTCGGATAGATTTGGACATCTCCGTAGGCCTTCAAAATCATACCAAACACCCATAGGAGGATGCATGATTCAAATTGAGTACCAAAAGAACGGAAGTAACGCAAGAAAGAAAGTTGAGTTAGTTGAATTTCAAGGACTTGATACACACCTTGGATTATTTACAAAACTCGATGAGTATATTGGTCAAATCGAACCCAGTGAACGTGTGAATCTCCATTATACCGTAGGTTACGTCGCCGAACCACACATGGTCAATGAGAAGTGGGTACACAAAAAATTACGCTATCAGCAAATAATCCCTATCGATATTGATTGGAAAATTAATGAAGAAGTGCAAACTTTGCCAAAAGATAAATGGCAGACTTATCGGGACTTAATCGCAGGAATTTGTGAAATCAATCCCGAATGCATGAGTGTTATATGGTCAGGGCATGGTCTTCACTTTCTTATACACACAAAAAACCATATGACCGAGGCGTTTATCACCCAAACAAGAGATAATTATAAAGTCTTGTGTGATTGCCTGAATGAACGCCTATCAGTCTACCAATTACCTGGAAAGTGTGACACCGGAGTCTACCGAAAAGGGGCCACACTCAGATTACCGGGCACGATCAATCGTAAACCGAATATGCCCGATGCAAAAAGTGAACTCCTTCAAGTAGGGTGGGAAATTGCATGGTCGCTTGATAGGTACAAACCCGATAAAGAGACCTCTTCTCGAAAAGAAGTCCTAACAAAAACCCATGATAAAAAGGCCGTACTAAGTGGGTGTACTTTCCTCAAATATGCAAAAGAAAACCCTGACAAAATTGACCGAAAAACATGGTGGTTCCAAAATACTGTGTTGGCCGTATTTGGTGAAGGAATTGTCCATGAGTATTCTAAAGGCTATAAGACTTATTCCCATCAAGAAACCCAACGAATGTATGAGGATATTGTTGGGGGAAATTATGGCCCTGCTTACTGTAAAACAATTGATAAATGCTGGGGTAGATGCCACGAATGCCCGTACTATAAAAAGGTCAATAAACCTACTGATATTACCTCAAGTGATTTCATATCGACCGCTAGTACCGGCTTTAGAAAAAGAATCTATGATGATCAGGCCAATTTGAAAAAGTCACCCGTTGATATAGAGGGCCTTACTCTGCAATTTAAAAAAGAATACGGCCCTACAACTATTATCGAGGGTCTAGGGTTTTACTACTATGATGGGAAAAGTTGGCTACCTATTTCAAAAGGGTTTATAGCACACTGGGCACAACAAAAGGTGAGCAACCCCATCCTTTCAAGTGGGGAAGCAAAAGAAATCGTCCATTATGTTTACCATCAAGACTATGTAAAACTCGCGCAAGCACTCCATAATAACAAAGGTAAGCTCAACTTTAAAAATGGTGTGTTCGATTTTAAAACCAACCAATTCAGGGAGCATAGAGCAAATGATTATTTCTTCTATCAACTTGATTGCGAGTATGATCCGACAGCAAAATGTACACAGTGGGATAAATTTTGTACGGAGGTCATAGGCGATGAAAAGGTTGTGAGATTTCTTGAGGAATACATCGGTCAAGGTCTGGCCGGAGTCCCTAATCGTGTTCACGAAACCGCCGTCATTTTCAATGGTAGTGGTCGAAATGGTAAATCAACTTTCCTCAATGTTATTCGCTATATTCTGGGCGATAAGACTATTATCGACAATGATGAGGCACCTTTAGTTGAGGGTGACAAAACCGCTTTCAGTGCGGTTACTTTCGCCAATCTTGAAAAGAATGCTTTAAGCATGGTAGGTAAATTATTCAACTTGTCTGACGAGTCCCCTGCTAACGCCGCCAACGATGCTCAACTTCGAGATAAATTTAAGGCCATTGTATCAGGTAACACCACCGAAGTTAAAAAACTTTACCTTGATAGCACTCAACAAAGTCTTAATGTGAAAATGATCTTTTCCATTAATCGCCTATTTTTCAAAGGAAGCGATGATAGGGCCTTTCTCGAACGATTTAAAATCGTCCCCTTTACTAGGTACTTTCAAAAAAGAGCGCGTAATAAAAACCTGGCCGCTGAATTGATTAAGGAGGCCCCTGGTATCGTGAATAAATTTATACAGGGTCATAATCGCCTTAAACTTCAAGATAACGAATTTACCCACAGTCCTATCCTTGATGAAATGACAAAAGAATATCAAAGTGGTGACCCAATTTATCAATTCATTGATGAAATCCTTGAAGTTACTGGTAATAAAGAAAACTATGTCCGAAGTGATGAGTTATTCGCACGGTTTGAGCAATTTAATAAAGGTGGTTTTGAGATAAAAAGACAACCTTTCTTAACCGGATTACAAAGCATATTACAACCCATGCTCCCACAAGATTTCAAAGTTGTTCAACAACCTCGAGAAGAAAAAAGGCATCGATGTTTTTATGGTATCCGTTTTTATGAAGGAGAGGATTTATAAAAGACCGGGGGGAGTAACTTCCCCGGCCTAATAATCGTAAGCGTAGGCCTCGCACACCCCTTGCTTACAGACTGTGACGGCGTCACAACTTTTTTTCATTGAATAATACCCGGTGAGGTGGGTGCAAAATTCATCGTCGAACCCCTCACCTTCATAGGCAAAGAATACTTTATAGCTTGGGTCGTAGAAATTAAAGCGTCCAATCTCGACCTTCATTTTGCAAAGACCACCATCGACTTCCCATTCCCCAGCGGTCTCATTTCTTTGATCCGGGTTAGTGCCCGGAGGTTGGGGGGTGCCCTCGTCGTAAATAAAGAAGGTTTTACCCTTATCGACTCGATTTCTGAAAGTGGATCCAAATAGAGGCACCGAACAATCTTGATGAAAAGGCTCTTCGGTGGAAAAGTCAAGCTCACTTGTGGAATCGAGTATGTCCTCGGTCTTGTCCAAACCACACCCATAAAGTAAAGTTATTAACAGGAAGAATGTTGTTGCTTTCATTTTTCCTACCTCCGATACTTCATTTTAGACGAAAACCTAGCGCAGTGCAAGCACTTTCGCAAGCACTGCGTATTTTTCAATAAAATCTATAGAGATTCTTTCCAAGTTATTGTCGCCTGCGCAGAGGCGTTCACCGTGCCCGAACCCAGGGGCATGACCGCCAAGACTAGGACGTCTCTTGTACCATCGATTGCACTTCCGAGAAGTTGAGCATTATCAACATTGTGCGACCCGGCCCCACCTTTTTGAGCAGAGTTGATAAGGCCGCCATCAATAATTTGACCGGCCGTAATGGTCAAAGTCCCGTCACCTACGGCTTCCTCAATGGCACTATTTGTGTGTGCTGAAAAGCTAAAACTTCCCCCGGAAATCGTCGGGTTGAAATACAACCTCCATTCATAATCATCGGAAGTCCTTGATAAAATATGTAGGTCAAGAGGCCTCACCTCCGTGCCTAGATGTGTTGACTTTAGCCTCATGGCCAATAGAGGATAGACTGTCCCGGCCGTTGCACAAGAGACGGGGGTATTGCCATTGCCGAAAAAGTGGGTAATCCCTGTCCCATTAGTTTCACCTCCTTCACTAATAACAGTCGCACAAATGTGCTGCATGGATGATGCAGGCCCTGTCCCATCGTTTGAAATTTCATATCGAAGGGGAAGGTTAGGGGTA
>Ga0208898_1001379_pt1 | contig 16105 bp, 20 predicted proteins | sample VirMetDEL_Mar_4_FD_184513 | JGI IMG/M metagenome (GOLD analysis project Ga0208898, IMG submission 184513) | Aqueous microbial communities from the Delaware River and Bay under freshwater to marine salinity gradient to study organic matter... | ecosystem: Environmental > Aquatic > Marine >...
AACAGTACCGTCAATCAACTCTTCAGAAGCAAGCTTAACCTCCATGCCTAGAACGACGCGGATTTGGTTTAATTTGTTCTTGTATGAATTCATGATACAAAGTTTTTTTTTATATCGGTAAGTATACGTATATTGCGATGTGACATTTCCTAATAGATAAAGCATGGAAGAATTAAAAGAGATGTGGCTTCCTATAGCCGAGGCACCTGATTACTATATTTCTAATCACGGCCGAGTGTTAAGCAGTAAGTTCGGTAGACCTAGGTTTCTAAAGTTGTATAAAAAAGAAACAGGGTATTTTATCTTTCGAGCCTCTATAAATGGTAAGCAAAAAAGCATGTATGTACATAAACTAGTAGCTGCATACTTTATACCTAATCCAGATAACTTACCCCAGGTAGATCATATAGACCGTAATTCAACTAATAATGTAGTTACTAACTTACGGTGGGTAACGACCAAGGAACAAAATCACAACCGAAATATACCTAGGGGGATCTCTAATGGAAGAGCAATATTAACCGAAGATGACGTGAGAACTATACGGGCTCGCAGAAAAAAAGGCGAAAGCTATGTAGCAATCGCCCTTGATTATCCGGTTAGTTCAACCAATATTCGCTATATCTGTAATCGCAAATACTGGAAACACCTAGATTAGTCTTCCTTTTTTTTAGATAGCGCTGACCAGGCAAACGACACAATCGTCATGACCCCACCCAGTAACTCTAGCATAGTAGACTCGTCAATCCAACCTTTGTAGATAGCAATCGAGCCAAAACCAGACAAGAAGTGTCTGATTATCCCTAATGTTTGTTCTTTATTCATATCGCTGTTTTTATTTTTAGATTTCGTTTAGTATACGAACGAGGTCTTCTATTTTTTGCTTGTCTTCTTTATAAGCCTCGTATTCCGAACGCTCCACGAAATTTCCTTGTAGACTGAGCCCTCTTAGTTCTCCCGTCTTCACCTTGTTCCAGGTGTTCTCGTTCTCCACTCTCATCTTTGTAACCCAGGAACCTTCTGGTACTTCTAAACCGTACTTAGTGTTGGCCTTATCTGTAGCAGCATCTTCTACTATCCAGCTTTCGAAAACATAGCTACCAGCGTCTAGGTCATCTACATGCTGAATGTTAGTGTCTTTGTTACGTAGCTCCTTCATAAATTTCTCGGCCATTCTCTGGATGGTCTCTTTACTAAAGCGTACCCAGTAAGGTTCTCCGTCTTCGCCCTTCCTAATGATTTCTATATTGGGGATAGCAACCGGGGCGACTATAACCTTCTCGTGTTCATCGGCGAACATACCCCGCCACGTCTTGAACTCTATGTTCTTAATTAGTGATCCTGCTTTACGACCTACATACTTTTTAGTAGGCGCCCAGTCTCCGTCCTTACGCTCGTAGATCTCGATAATGTAGCCGGGGTTATCTGGTGTACCTTCGATTTTAAAGTCTACTCCCGGTACACGTCTAGATCCGTCACGTACTATCTCTCTGATCCTACCTCTAGGATTTTGGTCTTCAGCGGTACCAACCTTCCAGCTAACCGGATCGCCTACTTTTAGGTCCTCTACAGCAGCCATATTAACCTTATCCCCGTTAACCTCGGGTAAGCCTTTATTAAGATAGCTGTGTATCTTTTCGATATGCTGAGTCATATAGGCGGTGTCGTAACTCTTACCGGTCCTCTTAGAAATCTCGGCCATAACGTCGTTGAAGTCTTCTAGCAGGACCATCGCTTCTTTCAGGTCAGCAGTAGAAGCAAAGTCGTTATTGATAGCGTTGTGTTCAATAGCAAAGATACCGTCAGCTGCTCTTGCTGCTGCTCTGACCATTCCGTAGTCATCTTCCTGGGCCGAGTCGGCTATCAGTTGCTTAAACTGGGCGGTGGCTGCTGGACACATAAAGAAATGCTTAGTCCTGTAACCAAATACATCTAGTTCCTCGCTGAACTCCATCTTCGGGTCTTTTTCTATAATCTCCTCGTCGGTCTGGTGTACATAAGGAGGTAGAGATGAGGTGTCTATACCAAACTTTTGTTTCCACATGCCGTAACAAGCACCTAGCGCTTGATCTTGTGTCTTACCCTCGTCCATAAGAACAGGGACACATCTACTGATGAAGTCGCTTTCTTGTTCTCCTGACCTGGGCTCTACAAAATCTTCACTTTTAAAGTACATCCAGTACTTACCTATAGCTGGCTCGTCTACGAGTGCTATAGCGTCCACCCCTGACTGCTCGAGGTCTTCTATAATTTCTAAGTCAATAATCTTTCGCTCCATGTTGCTAAATATTCTTTTTTAGAGTCTTGCCAAATCTGAGATTCTCTTGTCCGCTTCCTGTTGTGAACTTACCTCGGAGGCTACTACATAGGTTTTCATAACTGGGGTTTCCTTAGATCCTGACATAATTCCTTTATCGTGTTCTCTCAGAATACCTGTCACGGCTTTTAATCTTTCGTGATCAAACGAGTTTATAGGAGAAACCTTCATGCTGTTTATTTTCTCCAGTAGCTCAAAGTTTTTCTTAGTTGACTCCTTATTAACTACATATTCCCCGCCTTCTAGTTCTCCTAAATTAGTCTTTATACCTCCTTGAGAATGGGAGGGACCTTCAAGTAAACCACCGTTAGCAAACTTAGAAGGTCTTGGACCTCCGCCGCCACCTCCAGCATCTCCGCCTCCGCCACCACCAGCTGGTTGGAATTGTTGTTTAGCTATAGTTGCCACGTTAGCAAGACCAGCAGCTATAATAAGTCCAGCTTGTAGTGCTGGGTAACCTGGGAATAGTATGGTGGCTGGGTTGGCTGATGCCGCCGATAGTACCTTAGTTGCTGCAAGGTAGGTGTCGATAGTAGCTGTTGCTATATTAACACCCTTCTGAACATTAAAAGCTCTTTTCTGTGCTTTTTCGTTATCTGCAGCAAAAGCCGTTACTAAGCTTGCTACAGTTTCTAAGCTTTGCTTTGTGATATCTGCTTTTGCTTCTAGCTTTTGACGCTCTGCTGCTATTTCATCAGCGACATCTTTTTCTCGGTGCTCTTTATTCTTGGCGGCGACAGCGTTATTCCTAGCTTCTGTTAGGGCTGTAGTGTCTAGACCAAAAGCTTCGGCTTCTTCAATAAGTTTATTGTAGTACTCTTGTATCTTTTCTATCTCTAGTTGTCTTTCCTCTTCTTCTGTAGTAGCTGTAGCCTCCCGGATAGTCTTAAGAAGATCTGCTTTTTCCTGAGCTTTGGCCAGCTCTTCCTTATCGGCCTCTTCTTTGGCTTTTTTGGCTTCTTCTTCTTTCTTTTGTCTATCCGCCTCAGCTTTATCATTTATAGCCTTAACCGCGAGCTGATACTTTTCCTCGGCCTCTTCTCTCAGTTTATTCTTTTGCTCCGTAGATGCCTCTAGTCTGTCGATAGCTAGCATCTGCTCGGATAGCTGTATCTCCGCTGCTTTCCTCGCTCTCTCTTCTTCGTCTTCTATAGAGGCCAGCAGGTTCTCTTGCTCAGCTTTTCTGATCTGGTCGTCGATAGCTTGTTTTGCTTTCGCTGCTGCTTCTCTTTCGGCTTTTGCTTTATCACGAAGAGCTTTCTCCTGGTCGAAGAGTTCCTTCTGTTTCTGGAAAGAGGCGAGCTGAGCGTTCTGTAAAGCCGCGTAAGCATCGGCTTCTTCCTGTAAGGCTTCTGCAGAACTATCGCTTAGAGCGTTCTGGGCTTTAATAGCTTCGTATCTTCTTAGAGCTAGTTCTTCCTCTTGCTTGGCGAGTTTAATCTCTGCTTCCCTTACCTCTTCTAGGGCTGATAGCCTATCTTCGTAACTTAGATTCTCGTCGTTAATCTTAAGCTTAGCCTCGGCTATAAGTTTATTCTGCTCGGCCCGGCTATTGTTTAATTCCCTAGTAGCATCATCGATAGCTTGGAGTTCTTTTTTAAGAGCCATCGCTTGGTTAAATTCACCAGCTATCTCCTCACCAATACCGGTAAAAGCACCTTTAACGTCTTCAGCAGCACCAGCAAAATCTCCTTTAAAGAATTTAATTATAGCACCGCCTACTTTTAGTACCCGGTCTCGTAATACATCTATAGCAGCACCAACACCAGCGAAGACCTGCTCCATCTTCTCGGCTCCTTCTTTAGTAGAGGTGAAAGCCTTATAGAGCGTGGTTAAAGCTGCTGCTATAGCTGCTAGGATAAGACCGACTGGGTTGGCTATTAGAGCTTTAAAGGCTGTACCTAAACCCTTAACCCCTTGAGCAACCTGTCCTATCGGGCCGGGGATAGCAGAGAACTGATCTCCTAGACCTTTACCCGCCGAGCTGGCTTTACCTAAAGCTTTCGCGTTTTGTTCAACAGCTGAGTTAAGTTCTTTCCATTTAGCGCTGCCAATATCTGCGTTCTTTAAGGCATCCTGAGTTCCTTTTAAGGCTTCCTCTAGGTCATTAATGTTCTTTACTGTTTTTTCAACAACATCGCCGCTCTCGTTAATAACCTTAACCCTAAATTCTATGTCCTTGGTCTTTTTAGCCATTGTAAGCTTTTTATTTTAAATATACTTTTCCCATTTACTGTTTATGGTACCCATGCAAAATCAATATCGTAGTTATCTGTACCGATTGGTCCATATTCTAGGGTGTAGAATGGGAACGTAGATGTCCCGCCGTCTATATGAATAAGATTTCCGTTTTTATAGAGGGAGTAAGACACTGTACCGCCGTAAAGAGGATCCACGAACATCTTCATCCTCCAAAAGTGCGTAGGATCCCACACCGGGGTATATCCGTTGTTAAAGGAGTTACCCGAGGCTATTTGCTGTCCGTTGTAGTACCAGTTGATTCCATCTGGGCTGGTCTCGTAAGTAAGTACCATTTCGGTATTGGTCGGGCTTGCGTTTTCCATGTTGGTAGCTATAACCTTACTCTTGCCCGGGCATGCTCCTGACTGAGGATCTGGACACGCTCCGGTAGCGCCTGGGGATCCAGCTGTTACATTCTTCCAAGTCTCGCCATCCGATAGGTACATAGAACCTGTACCTCCGACCGGCTGTAGCTTAAATGGGTCGAAGTAATATCCGGTGGCGCCTTTCCAGGTTGGTCCGTCGTAGTAAACATCGTTAAACCCAAATGCCCCGGTAGTGCCGGTTCCACAACAGCTTCCAGTAGCACCGTTGGCGTTTGAGGTGTCGCCTGTTCCAACAAGGGCGTCATCTACTAGGGTGTCACAGATACAAGATTGGCAGTTACCGACCTGAACTATAGTAACCCCGTCCGAGCCTATCTGAACTGAGTTATTAGTTCCTGTTTCTCTATACCAGTTACCAGGAACCAGCGGGTTGTATGATGCGTCCGCATAAGCGAGTGTAGAGGTATCCAGAGAAGTACCGTTGTAGTAGACATCAGTAACGAAAGAGGTGCAACAACAAGATGTACAGAAAGAAGTGGATGTACAGGCTTTAGAAGAAACCGTCGGGGGGAGACAAGAACATCCTGATCCCGTGCCTATCTGCTGTAGCTGGCCGTTATTAGAAATGTAGTAAGTAAGAGCGCCGTCGTAATACCAGCCACTAAGAGCGGGAACCGATAATCCGGTGTCCATAAACCACTGACCCGAAGAGGCGAGTGTTCCAGCGGCCGTGTATATCGTGTATGTAGTCTTGTTTTCACAGCAGTAAGCTTCACACTGATCTGTTGCATCGTAGCAAAGATTTTTATAAGTGTAGAACGTTGGTCCTGAACCCGGCCCGGTTGCTCCAGGTTGGATGTTAACCCCAACAGTACCTAGTTTTAGTAACTGACATCTAACCTCAGCCTTATCCCCGAGGACATAGTCGGTAATCTTTATTGGCTGATACCAGGCGTCCTTAACATAGATGAGGTCGTTAAACCTAAGTTGTGAAATATCATCTAGATCTAATACGAACGAGGCTTCTAAAATTCTAGAATAAGAAGAGTAGGTATCGTTGTACCATTTAGCCCAGAATTCCCCGAAAGCTGTTTTACCCGTCCGGCCCGAGCCTACTGCTTCGGTAACATCTAGTAGTTTCCAGTACTGAGGTACGTTAGTCCAGTTAAAGTCAAAGGCCTGAGTGTTAAATGGGTATCTGTCGAATTGTGAGAATACCGGATACAGCGTCTGGGCCGTGGCTACACCGGCGTCATTCTCCATATACCAGGTGTATGGTGCTGACTGAAGTCCATTGTAGTACATCAGTCGAGGCTTAACCTGAATTGGCTGGCGTTCCTCCTCAGTATCCTTAGCAAAGTGAGGGATTAAGAACTTTTTAGCATTGGCGATAGGTCCTAGTGGAACAGGGGCGAAAATAGTCTTAATGTCCTTAGACCCAGTGATTAGTTCTATATCGGAGTCTTGTTTAAGCTCGCCAAATACCTCTTTGTATTCCTGCTCGTAAGAGAAGTTATACAGGTCACTTTCGTTAGAGTCTTTAAACACCAGCTGACGGGGCTGAGTGTAGAACCTCGGCTGGATAGAGATGTCCTTGTTTTCGTTAAGCTTGCCCGTCCAGTCTTTTTGTTCTCCCTGAGCCACCCAGTCTTTCCAGGGTTCTATAAAGAAGTTCTTAGGGTTATATGGATCTGGCTCCCAGATAAGCTTAAACTTGTCGTTGATGCCCTTGAGGAAATCTATCTGCTTGTAGTTAGCAGGCATAAGACCTGATGGATTAACCGAGTTAGGTGCTAGACCTCTAAACCTCTGATCATAGGTCGTAATAGTAGTAAAGCCAGCAGGTTTAACTAAATGTACTGTAACCTCATCACCAGCATTTAGATTTACACTAAACGGAATAACCGTGTTGGTCCCGTTGTAGTACAAAGGCTGAATACAAGGAGAAGTATAGGATCCGAGCCATTGACAAGGTGAGGAATCATAAGTAGCTGTTCTCGTCTGTACTGTAACACCGTTAACCTGAAGTACTAGGGTAATATATTGCGGTGTGGTAGGTACCGGATAGAGATCTAGATCTAACTCTAGTTCAAAAGTGTAAGGCTGGCCGCTAAACGGGGCGATATACTTGTCGGTGTTTAAGTAGAAGTCGTTACCTGTGTTAATAAAGGCAGTGTCGAATTCTAGCTGTAGAGGTACGCCGGGTGCAGAAAGAGGACCTAGATATTGAAACCCTCCTTCAACCTCGAATTGGGATGCTTCGTTCTGTGTAGGCAGAGAGTCGTTAGTAGAGATCAGATAAAGGTTCCTGAAGATGTCGTCATCTAAAAATGTAGACTCATAAGTAAACCCGGCCTCCTCGAAGATCTTGTCCCATACCGCCTTAGCTCTAATGGCTGGTTTAAACTGGCTTTGTGTTAGCGGGAAAGAAGAGTTAGTAAAGCCGTATAAACTGGCAACACCGTCGTATCTAGAAAGCGTGTTCTGATCTGGTACACCGGAAGTATAACTATAACCCCATTCTGCTAGCGGGTAAACTATATCGCCGCCGAATAAAGTACCTAGCCAGGAGTACTGTATCTGAGCGTAAGTAATGGTGTGAGCATACTGGTTTAGGTTTAGATCCGATAGATCCTTAGGTCCAACAATACTGGCGAAGTTGCTGGTCTCGCCCATGAAGATGAGCTCATACTCTATTTTGCCCTGAGAGTCGTTACGGAAGATCTGGGTGATCCGGATGTTACCGCTGATAAAGTAGGTCCCGTTAACATTGATGTACGCGTCCGCTTTCTGGGTTGCGTCAAAGTCTATAGAGTTCACGTTAAACACGGCCTTGAAGAACTGGCCGTTAACTGAGGTGTTGGGAACTCTAAAAGTACGGGAGAAGTTACTGGCCGTCTTCTGAGGATCTACTAGGTCTTCTACTGACTTAGTGATCTTGATCGGCTCTTCCTTATACAGGTCCAGCTCGTAGTAACTTGAAAATCCAGTCTCGCCTTGTTTCTGAGCAAATAGTTGTATGTTCGCCATTAGAGGTTCTGCTTTTGTTGTACTTTAGTTATGGTTAGCTCGAAAGATGCCTGTACTAGCTTTTCTTGCTTCACTAGTTTATAGCTGTAACTAGCGTTGTTGACCTTGGCAGTGTATGGGATCTTGTTGCTACCAATATAAGCCCACACACTCGGGGATTCTGTGATAGCGCCCAGGAAGTCTACCTTAGTTTGGTCTAGCCAGTTAGACTCTATCAGGAAGGTCTCCGTTACCACCTTGTTGTAAGACTTGTTTCCGCCGCGCTGCCAGTTCTCGTTGGTGTGAGTATCTGAGGTTAGCTGCACTGGTCTAACGCTTGACCAATCTAGGGTTGTCTGATAGTACTCGCTCTCTGTAGAGTTAGTGCTCTTCTCGTACTTCATATCGAAGGTGTAGTAATCCCGCCCGCCGAGGTCATTTAGCCAGGATAGTCTCACAGGTTCATACAGGTCGTTACACTCTGTGCTTAGCGTGAAGGTAACAGTTTCTGAGGCTACCGTATTGGGCGCCGTGGATGGTGTACCTGTTGCTTTGTAGTAAGCCTTAACCTCGTAGTAGGTCGTACCAGCTGGCAGGGTTAACTGGGCTGGACCACAGCCGAATGTAATCATGTCGTACTGCTGTGATCTAGTAGCAGAGACGTAAGAGGCTAATGGCTGTGGGCCTCCGCCGTTAGCTGTGGTGTTCTGGTAGAACGTAGAAGAGATAGAACCGGTTGCCCCGAAGTACTCTACGTTTATACCTTGAACCGGAGATGCGTAAGAACCAGCTGCTAGGTCATTCCAGTTTAAGAAAGCCAGCGTGTGGTAGTCTTGTGGTCTTACTGTGATGTCGTTAGTGTCTCGTTTCAGGAACTGGCCCGTACCGCCCATGATGTATTGATCCCAGAATGGGTAATCATAAGCAGCAGCCATATTAACGCGAGATGTCTGATAGTCCAGGGCGGCCGGGATTACCCTTACCTCTCCGTTGTTCTCGTAATCTGCTAAGTCGAAGTTAGGTGCTCCAGTTGCGCCCGAGCCGTCGAAGATAGTAAGCTGTCCGTCAGCGCCGATGTACTCTTCTCCAGCTTTAACATCTAGCTGGGCTACAATCTCTGAGCTGTCTCTGAAAGGTAAACCCCAGCCACTCTCGGCCGAGTAGTTAGTGAGCGTAATGTAAGACTGCATGATCGGGGCTACATCGACCATACCCGCTCCTGCTGGGTTAGGGCGTTGCTTAATCCTATAGTTGTATGCGGTGGCCCCGTTAACATAGAGGTCGAAGATATACGAGAAGTCTACCTCGGTGTTCTTGTTAGACTGTATTGACCATACGATAGGGTTATATGCTGGTGACCAGCATTTAGGCTCGTAGTATGTTCCTGTAATACTCATAATTAGTTATGTCCTATATTTTTTAGAAATTTCATCCATCTCTCGCTGTTGTTGTTTAACCCGGTCGATTCTCCACGAGATGAAGTTGAAGGCCGCTTTGTGGTGAAGTTTTGTTGCTTCATCAAGTCTGAGGGGATCTTCAGATGCGAGGACGAGGAGAGTTGAATACCAGCCTCGTGCAATTGCCATAGGATCGCTTTTATTCTCTCTATCTGATCTTGAGTCAGCATCTTGCTCTCCCTCATCAACTGTATCGAATATTCCAGAGTATGCTCGAAAGATACCCTTACGAAATCCAAAAAAAAACCTAGCGCCTTTCGCGCCTGGTAAAGATCCATCTTTTTAAAGGCTTCCGCTCTGACCTTAGTAATGGCCGAGTCATAAGGCTGTATTCTGTAAGGGATCTCGTTGGGATCTATAACGGGCCTGAACAGAATAGACATGATCTCGTGTAACCTCGTCTCTACATCGGGCGAGGATAAGATGATATCGAGGTCTACAAATTCACCGATAGTACATTCGTTTAGATCCAGCATACCATACAGGGTGTCTTCGAATTCAAAGCAGGTTTTTAAAGCCTCCCCAGTTTCTGATAAGGCCCGGTTTACTTGTTCCTGTACGTCGACCAGCAGGGTTAACCAGTTCTGGTAAGAGAGAGATCTGAGATCCTCCTCAGGACAACCTGTAATTTTAGAGACCAGGCTAAAAGAAGACTCTAGGTCCTGAACATAGATGTCTCTCTTGAGGTTATAGTAGTCTTGTATCGTTAGCCTACCGATCTTGTATTCCTTCCCGTTTATTTCGTATACTTTCATATCTCGAAGATTATATCTTTTGGGTCTTCCACCTTATCTAAGGCTTTATCTATTTCTTTCTCTATCATCAGGTTTATCTCGGCTATATCTGACTCTGGTAACGCCGTCCATTCCTGGGCGAATACCCCGCCTTCTACTTCTTTATCCCCTTCGTATTTGTCGGCCTCGTCTACACGATAAGGTCCTGTACCTAGGTTAGTGTACATTCCGTACTCGTTGTACTCTACAATAATCTCGTTGTCTCTGACATACACCTCGATAGAGTCTCTGAGTGAACCACTAGCAACCGGTACCTGTAAAAGCAGCCGGGCTCTAATAACCTTGGCCGCTTTCTTTAGTACTGGTGTGAGGTTTATCTTAGTCATTATTCAAAAGCTGCAAAGCAAAGGTTTAGCGGGGCTTTAACCGTTACTGTTATTTCTGCTCCCCAACCGCTGAGTCTATTGTTAAACCTCTCTACAAAAGGCGTAGTGATAATCGGGGTATCTACAGTCATCTCTACTTCTTTCCAGGAGGTAAGGACAATCTTAGCTATCAGGTCCTGTAAAATATCGTGACACTGGCTTAACCTGTTAACCTCGAGGTTAGTACGGTCTTTAGCGATATCGCAAACGAGCAGGGTGAAATCGAAAGAGGTCTTACCCCCGCCGTCTATGCTTCCGTTTCTATAGATGAGGAAAACTAGCGGATACTGGGTTGGCGTTAGTGTCTCTGTCTGGACATCGATATCCGAGATCTGCCCGGTCTGAAACTGCTTGATAGCCAGGTGGGAGTTACACAAGGTTTCGAAGTACTCTATGACTTCTTTGTATGTTCTGATGGGTCCTGAGTCAGGCATATGATTCCTTATTTTTAACTAAATATATTTCTTGGGTTACTTGCCGAGTTATCTTCGTCTTCCTCCACCGGCTGCAAAAAACGGTACTGAGCGTCCACTGACAGCAGCGTACTGACCCCGGCGTTTATTGGACTGTAAAGACTTTAGCGCTAGAGCTAAACTCATAACGATATCATCATTCATACCGGAGGGCGCACTGTAACTGATCTTACCTCCGCTTAGCATCTTGTATGTAAACACCGATAGTTCCGTGTGTAAATCTGGGAGGACCTCTTCTTTGGGTATCTGTATTTCGTGGCGGGTAAAGGCGAGCTTCAGGGCTTCTATCAGGTCTTGCTTAGAAGACTGGGTTGTAGTAAAGCCCTCTACTAAACCCGGCGCTGCTTTCTTCAGGGCTTCATAAACTACCGAGCCGATAGAGTTAAGTTCTACTAAAGTGTGCGCGTTCCACTTTTGGATTCTGTAACTGACCTCGCCGATAATCTCCTCCCAGGATGTTCTGTTCTGTCTAAAGAAGTCTACTAAGTTACCCCGGTCGTCGAAGATAGTAAGAACTGTAAAGTCCTCCTGGATAGCGAGGTCGAGTCCAGCCCAGTACCTTATCCCCGGGGTTGGCTCAGAGGCTAACGAGGATAACGTTGCGCAGGTCCCGTATTCTTCGAAAACCGAGCCCGAGCCATCTATAAACATACCCAGAAACTCTTGGAGGTATGTGTTGGTCGGCACCGTTAACCTCGCCGTTTCTAGGTCTTGTTTATTTAAGTAAGGGTTATCCTCGGGGTTAATTCGGTAACTCGCCCACTCTGGAAAGTTCTTGTCTTGTCCCCAGTCGTAGATCTTCTTAAACCAGTTAGAGCCAAAAGGGGTCGAGATAAACAGTACTTTCTTACCGAGGATCATAGTGGCCGGGCGTATCACCTCTGACCATACGTACTCGTCGATAAAAGCAGATTCATCTAGGATGGCTATACCCGAGACCGTGATCCCTCTAATATTAGAACCTGACTCGGCCGAGAGCATTCGGATGGTACTGCCGTTCTTAAAGGTCATTATGAGTTCCGAGGCGTTAGTAGACTGAATCAAGGGGTTGTTAATACCGCACGCTTTAGCCATGTCTACAAAGGTCTTCTTAGACTGACTGAAGATAGGTGAGCAGAGGATGTTATACGTGCCCGGATAGTTAATGGAGTAGTACAATAACAGGTTTATACTAAGCAGGGTCTTTCCCATCTGACGCGGGGCGAGGAGGACGTGATACTTAGCGTCGCCCTCTAAGATACCCTGGATAATCTCATACTGCTTAGGGTAAGGAACAAAGTTACTCGTTATCTGAGCCACCTGTTATCGTTAGTTTAGTACCATTCTGCGGGGCTACTATACGCTTGGCCAGTTCTTCTTTGTAAGCTTGGTCGTTATTCTTCTTAGCTGTCTGAATCTCCTTTAACATCTGGTCGTTAACCTGATAGTTCTTCATAAAGTCTTGTGTCCACTTTTCATCCTTAGCAATCTGGGCGTTACGCTTCTGCACTCTTTTTTTGTGGGCCTTTTTTCCCCCACGTTTTCTACTAGTCGGCATCTGAGTCTGGTGTTTGGAATTTAAATTGAATGTTCTTGAATAGATCCTCTCCGTCATTGCCCGTGATTTCTTGGCGGGCTAAACGGGGTAAGATATACTCGCTAAGCTTTAACATAAGATCGATAGCTTGCCTTGGATCATCCGCGGCTACATCGGCCAGCCAAATGCTCATGTTGTCTAGGTTATCCTCTAATAGTTTTTTATAGGCGTCCCGAATTTCCTTGGTCGTTTTATTTGGACTTCCTTTAGGTCGACCCTGTCCTAATGTATTTCCCTTTTCGAATGGCATGATTTAGTTTGTTATTTTAACATAGCCCAGCCGTAAACGGTTTTAACTCTGCCGCGTCTTAATTTGCTAATATTAGCTCTATGTACACCTAAAAAATCTGCAGCATCTATTAAACAATCAAAGCGTTTAACAACTTCGTCTTTAGTAAGTGTAATTTTTATTGCCTTTGCATGTCTTTCATTTTCAGAATGAGTAGTCCACTCTAAATTTTCTACGTGATTATTACCTCTGTTCTTATCCAAATGGTTAACCGTACGTTTGTTATCTGGGTTTGGTATAAAAGCTTTTGCAACTAACCGATGTACAGTATATGCATTTGCTTTAGTATTTTTATTTATATGCACGTATTTGTATCCTCCCTTGTCGGTTTGGGATAAAATTTTTGGTTTACTCCGCGGGTTTTTACCGTGATTATTCCAAGACCTAACTCGGCCGAGATTACTAACTTCGTACAATTCGTTAGTACTTACTGGTACCCAAATTTCCTTCATTTTCACTTTGTTTTTGTCTTAATGCTATTTGATACTGATGTTGTAGTGTCTGGATAACGGCTCGTCTGCAGGCATTGCAACCACTATCACTTTTATTCTGCCCGGTCAGTCTGTTGTGCAGCTCGTAAGCTTCCCGAAGATCGGCTGGGCTCCATGATCTTTTAATTCCTGAATACCATTGCGGTTTCGCCAATAACTCTTCTTGTGCTGGTGTCATATCGTATTAAGTGCGTTGTCCGTCCGGTCTCCTATAAAGCCTGCTGCGAGGGCTGCTATAATGGATTCCGCGATAGGATGGTTAAAATAAAGTATGAAAAGTAGCAGAGCTGTCCATACACTTAAACATGTCGGGCAGTTAAAGGGTTTGCGGTCCAGTCTAAGAAATGCGATGATCCGCTGATACGGTCGCAGGTTCAGTAGCAATGCGGTCGCAGTGCCGACTAATATGGTTTGTAGTATTAAGTCGATCATTCTCTCAGTTTATTTTTAATATGCTTACGAATGCGGTTAATGGTAAGTGATATGGACGTACGAGGAATTCCTGTAACGCGGGATAACGAGGACATAGTATGATTTTCCTCTACAAACACTTTAAATAGCTCGGCGTCATACCAGTGTAGCTTATCTAGTTCCTGTTGTATCTTCTTAGCTGTCTCTCCTATCCACTCTGTGTCTTCCTCTTCTTCTGCTGGAACGGAATATTCTTCTATCTCGGAGGAGGGCCGGCGATAAAGGCGATAGAACTCTGAAGTAGTACTACGCCATGAGTTCATCATAATTCGTATCGTATAGAAGTTGGCTCCACCAGATGAGATAATATCCTCCACCTGCTCCTTACCTAGTAGTTGGTCTAGCGAATAATGTAGCAGTTCTTCGTGCAGATCATTATTCTTAGAGATGTTCTGAGCTGCTTCCGCAAGAATCTGGTAATTATCTTTAATCCAGTCTTCGATGGTCAAGTTTTTTGCTAACTATTTTACCTATATATCGTTTTCAGTTTCAAAAAAAAAGACCCCCGGAGGTAGGAGTCTCCGAGGGTCGTGGAAAAGAGTAGTATGATCGACCCCTATGGCAGGTTGTGATCGGTCTTATGTTTTAGAATTTTGTCTATCACTTGTTTCGTCTTTTCCGTTGTGAATTTGCTTTCCAGTCGTAACGCTTTCTTTAGGATAGCTCTAGCAGTGTCATCTGGATCATCCTTTATGTAGTCCTGGGCTAGATGCTCTATCTGGTCGTGTCCATATCCCTGCCAGTAAAACTGTATCCTCTCGCTTTGGGTCGAAAGGAATACGGTATACCCGTCTTTTCTAGATAGCAGTATCCTGATCGGTAGCTTCTTTCCTACAGTTCTCTCTAGCTGAGGACGGAATCCATATTCTCGGCCGAGCATTTCTAGCGATTCACACGCATCTTGTAGTTCTGGCTTCATACTTCAGTGTCTTCTACTATTTGAAATACATCATCAATCTGTGGTTCACAAGGATCTACCCCCGACTCTGTAGGGATAGACAATAACCTAGCGCTGGAGTTATCCGCATACCTTATCCTCAGCCTACCTCTTCCTGCTAGTAAAGCAACCACCGCTCTTGCCTTCTGAGGAGTAGAACCAATTACTCCGGCCAGGTATTCGTCAGATCCGAAAAAGCATTTTCCAACGGATTGGAATTGCATGACTGCGTTTAGGACCATTTTTTCTTCTAGTGATCTAATGCTAGGATCTAGCATGATGTCTTCGTAAATTCTGATGTTTCTGTAATTCATGATTAAAATAGTTTTTTTGGTTTGTGCTTTACTTCCTTCCGGATAATAGCTTGATCTTCATAACTTAGGGTAAGAAACCATTCATCCCTTTCCTTTTTAGGCTTTTCGTGGTATTTCATCAATAAGACAAATACCTTTATCCTTGGGTCTTCTTTAATTATGTCCGACATAATGTTGTACTATTTCTCCTGTTTCTTGATAACGACGCATTCCTGACTCATCGAAGTAATAATCCTCTTGTTGTACCCGAACTGGAGCGGGTTTATTTTGCTTTCGAAGATACCTTTCTTCTTTAACCTCTAGCGAGTCCTCCTGAACACACAAATAATGGTCTAGCCCTTGTTTGTCCCATTTGTACTTACCCTTATCTGGTCCTTCTTTAATTTGCTGAATAATCTTTTTTTCAACCAATGCCCTTACCAGCCGTTTCCTATTGGATTTAGATACCTCCATAAAGGTATCGAACAAAGCATAAGGAATACGGAAGGTATCCTGCTTGTTAATATTGAACGACGCTCTAATGGAGTCTAGCATAACATACTCCTGTTTGGACAGGTAGTTAATAAGCGGTAGGAACACATTACTCGGTATGTTTCGTTCCGATAGCTTGTCCTTAAGTTCTTGTAGTTTTATTCTCTTGTGCATTTGCTTTAGTTTTTTCAAGATTAAGTTTTTTCCGTAAGGAAAAAAAACTTAATCGGGGCTCTTAGATAATCTAGAGTTGTACCTATTTGTGATTACTTGTCTTGTATGGGTGTCGGTATTGACCCCTTTTAGGGTTCGGTATCGACTAAAGTGTAGTCAGTACCGACCCCTTAACCAGTCGGTACCGACTATTACTTAAATCCTGGGTCTGGGCTAGGATTCCTGGTCATCTCGATATCGTAACCCCGCTTGTTGAAGACTATATGATTTTCTTTGTTGTCAAACCAGCTAGCAACCGCACTCCTAGAATAACCTATACTATCGGCTAACATTCGCTGGGAGTTGTATACGGTCTGTTCACCTGTCCTAATGTTGGTTACCTTATAAGTCTTGCCGAAAG
>Ga0208898_1001383_pt1 | contig 16084 bp, 11 predicted proteins | sample VirMetDEL_Mar_4_FD_184513 | JGI IMG/M metagenome (GOLD analysis project Ga0208898, IMG submission 184513) | Aqueous microbial communities from the Delaware River and Bay under freshwater to marine salinity gradient to study organic matter... | ecosystem: Environmental > Aquatic > Marine >...
TATCAGCTTTGATATCAACTGATATGGTATCGGGTGAAGTTGCAGTATTGATGTCAATACCGTCTCCAGCTGTGTATGTTAATTCTGAAACTGCATTATCAACATAAAGTTTGGTTGCAGCGTGAGCATTTGCACTTGGAGTTGCGACAGAAACGACACCTGAACTAAAGTCATAGGTAGCAGTTTCGTCAATTTGTGTTGGGCCGACCGTATTATTTTGTATCTGATCGCCTCTAATTTGAATAGCCATTATAGCCTCCTGTTTTTATTGTTTAATGAGTGGGCTGTAAATAACAGCCAGTTTGTCGCCCGTCAGCGGCGTCGTGGCGATAGTGAATTGTGTTGATGAATTGATTGTAATTTCTGAACCATTTGGTGGCCCTTGAAATAATCCATTCAGAAACACGAAAACTTGTGTAGCAATGAATTGCTCTGATATTGTAAATTGTGTAGCCGATCCATTTATTTGTGATGTTAAGTCTTCCGCTTTCAGGTCTGAACCTTGAGTTGGGATAAAAGGTCCGGGCCACTGTGTTGTAGCTGGCATCTTTTATCTCCCTATTCAAACCAAGCGACCTGAACCTCATCGACATTAAATTCTCCGGTATCGGTTTTAAGAAACAAATATAAATAATCGGCTGCTGAAGAATGATAACAATTAACCAGAAAAGATGCACCATAACTTGTTCCATCAAAACCAATTTCCAATGCTGAAGCAGACGGTGGTAATAATAACTTTGTTCCTGCTTCGTCTTCATAACCTTTGAATGTAATAGTTGTCGGACTTCCCGATGTAATTGTGCCTTTGAATCTGATAAGCTGGATGTTTCCAGAGAAATATCCTTGCCGAAATAATGAATTACCTGATCGTGAGCCTTCGCCCACAATATCGTCGATAAGTCGTATTTCCAATTTTTTATCTGATGCATAAGCATTCGTAAAGTCCTGATCAACTGTTTTTACAATTCTATGAACGAATTGTCCTGTTTTTCCCATCTTCAACCTCCTCAGGGATTATCCTATTATTACACTATTTTTTTCTTTTCTTTGCCGCGTTAATTTTCTTTGCTGCTTTCACCGCTTTATTGTATGCTTTGGATCCCTTCCTTGCAGGTCGTTTTCCCATAGCTCTTTTCTTTCTAATGTTTGCCCATAACCCGGGGCGTTTAGTTTTCTTTTTCATTTCTTTTTCTTTGGCATTGGTTTCTTTGGTGCTGGTTTTTTAACCGGCTTTGGTTTTGGCTGTCCGTATTTTGGCATATTTTCCTCCTGTTATTTATTGTATTTACGACGGTTTGTTTTACGAGAAACCACTCTCAGATTCTTTCTGGAGTTTCCTCCACCTTTCGATAATGGTTTTATATGATCAACTTCTTTACCATCACCCTTTTTTACCCTGCCCTTCTTTTCCATTAACCTGCGGGCTTGGTTGCGTTTTGTTCTTTGTTTGATTGCTTTTTTGGTTCCGTGATATATTTCGTAAATGGCTTTCCAGTTTGGTTTTCCATTTGCTTTTGTCAGGTTTCCGCGTTTTTTGTATTTTCTCATTTTCTTGGTTGTCCTTTTTTAGGGGTTCTTTTTGGTCCGCCAGCTGACCATAAACTTTTACAGGCCCAATAACGAGCACCTAATTTAGAGTTTTTATTTCCACATTTATGTCGAGCACGAAAACTTTTACGAGCTCCCTTGCTATAATTATGTCCGTATCCACTTGCCCCAAAATGGATTATCTTTTCTTTGCCACCTTCACAAGCTTTAACAACCTTTTTCTTTTTAGGATTAGGACTGCGTCTGGGTTTATTACAAGGCATCGTTTTTTTATTTAGCTTTCTTTTAGCCATAGCATCTCCTATTTTGCATATTGTCTTTGTAGTTCAAGTAATTCATTTTCTATTTGTTTTATTCTTCGATATTCCTGTTCTTGCTGAGTTGGAATTCTAAGCGGTCTTCTTCTCATAATTAGGTAATCTAAAGAATCAACTAAACCCGGTTGTGCATTTGGACCATAATAAGTAAAGTCATATCCGGGAGGTGTTTCAATAAAGCCACCTAATCGTAATGCTTCTAAATAATCATTGAATCCTCGTTTCAATCCAAAGTTTGCCATAATCATTTGGTCATAGACAAAATTACGATAGCCTTTATCGCTTCTAAAACGATATTGCTGTTCGTTTATTGTTGGTTTTCCCACAACTCTTCTTTCTGGCTTTACAATTTCAATGTCATATCTTTCAAAAAGATAAGGTGTCCATTGTTCATTTTGCATTAAATAACCGATATACGCACCTGGGTTCTGAATAAATGTCATTGGATTGATTCCAGATTCTGCTCTTGGTTGTGCTATCTGGAATATTTCTTTTGGTGGCACACCTCGTTTGTATTGAAAGTCCAGTTGCTTGTAATAATCAAGAATTGGAATATACATTTGTTCAAGTATCGCATCGGCACTGAGTTGTGCATTAAATGGTTTTCGGCCTGAAATAACACCTGCTGACCAGTCAATAAAATTACCCATTCTCATCAATTGTCCTGTCCAAGGATTACGAAGACGACCTGCAACAACACCTTCTTGATCAGTTTCAGTTATGAATATATTTTCCATTGCTCTTTCACCATCGTATGTCCAAGCACCTGCACGACGAGCCAATTGACGACTGAAGTTTGTCATTGCTGCGACACGGGCTGCACCACCTGGTGTTCCTAAAGCACGAAGCATTTCAACTCCTGTTAGCCATTGGAATGACATATACAATGCAGCTTTTGCGAATCCTTGACGAGCCCAAGGTGGCATTGCTCCATAATCAAGTGTTGTTGTTCTGGCTAAATTTGCTGCTGATTCGAATGATTCACCGTTTTGTAAAGCTCTGATAAATACATTTTCACGAAATGCCCGGTCTGCATTATCTGCCCATCTCATAAAAGGAGGTGTTTCTTTAGTGAGGGGTTGATAAAAACCTTTGACAAAACCTGTCATTGTATCAGCTAAACCTCTTTTTCCTGTTCTGCCTGCTTGGGCAATAAAACCAAGAAATTTATCTCCAAATGCTGCACTATATCCAGGAGTTCCTTCAACAAGTTTTTCAAAGCCTTGTGCCACATTTTGTATATCGGCAAAAAAGCTATCACCTAAGTTGATTCCTGATTCTGATACACCAATATTGTATCTATTCATTGCATCTTGTATTTCACGATAAGTGTAATTTGTATTTGGTAATTTAGTATTGGGTTCTCTTTGCGCCATTTCACGAAGTATTTTTCTGGGTGTTCGACCAACCATTACATTTGGCACATCCATTATCATTCCACCTGCATATTTTGGATTAGTGATGTATGCTAAAAACGGAGCGGTAAGAATATTTTCCATTTGATAAGGAATGTTTGGTAAAAACTTTCCACCTAACTGACCTGCGACTAATGATCGACGAAGACCGTTAAGTGTGTAGCCGGCATAATCTAAAGCTCTTTCTCCAGCGCCATCAGTTCTTTTACTCAAGTTTAGAAGGTTTTGCTGGACGACTTTATCATTTCTGCTTAGGCTTGTCTGCACATCAGATAGCATTTGTCTTGTCATTGGATCAACACCATAAAAGTCTTTCATTCCCAATTCTTGTGTTTGCACACCAAAGCGTTGCTGAAGTATTTTTGGATCGGCAACTCCTTCTTTTGCCATCGCTGCAGCAAATTGTTGTGCTTGAATAATTGGTTCATCACCTAACAAGTCTGTAATAAAACGAATAGCAGGTTCATTTTTGTATATTTCACCTATTTTGGATTGTTGAGACTTGAATCTTTGTTTTCTGGCAAATAATTCATCTGCTTGTTGTTGTTGTGCTTCTGCTCGCAGGTCTTTAATTCTTGCTTTTTCTATCTCAATTAATTCATCATATTCAAGAACCAATTCATCTTGTGCTGCTGTAAATTGTTTTTTCTTTCCAGAAATATATGCCCGTCTGGCCAATGATGATTGTGCTTGTCTTTGACGATCAAGTTCTCTAATTTCATCAATTCTGTCAAGATAAGGAATGAATTGTTCAATATCTTCAGTTTCTCTAATTTGTCGTAATGTTTCTTGTCTTAGCGCTTGTCTATCTTGAACAAACTTTCGACGCATTGCTTTGTCATTTTCAATTATGTTATCAATTAACTCTTTTTGCCGTTCAGGTGGTAAAGTATCAAAATTAGGAATATCTTCACCTGGAAATAATGCCATTTGTTCTGATTCACCAAACCTTCCCTGTTCTAAGTCTTGTCTGGCTTGTTGTCTTGTTCTGACTTGTGCTCTGGGGTCTGTATATGGTAATTGTGCATCAACAGCTGCTTGTAGTCTGTTTGAAAGTTCTTCACCTTTTATGCGAACAGGTTGTGGAAATTCTGCAGCAATATCTGTTTTAATTTCTGCAACAGTTCTGGGCTTGTAAAGTGGTGGTGCATCTTTTATTATTTCATCATAATTGGCACGAATTGTTTCTCTTTTAGGAATGCCTAATGAATCTGCTATTTCTGACTTTTTTGGAATAGGAACATCAGGTATTTCTGCTTTTACTGCAGCTTTCATTCCAGGAAGTGCTTCAGACATTTTTGTTGGTGCTTCTAATTCATCTAAAACATTAGTCATCTGAATAAAGTTGTCCAATTCTGACTTAAGACCTGCTCTGGAAACAATATTTCTGGCATTTGCAAAAACAAGGTCCAATGAAATATTACCTGTATCATCAATTTCTGATAGCATTTCTCTTGTCAATGATCGATTCAATCTTCTAATTTTTTCTGGTTCAATCACATCGCCTGTTTGATTAGCATATTTTTGGCTTTGAATTCTGTAATCAACAGCACCAGTTGTTGATTCAATATTGGCATTGAATATCTTTTCATAATGTGCCATTCTATCTTCTTCAATCAATGAATATATCATTGCTTTTTTTATTTCACCTGGTTTAGCTGCATCTAATGCCAATTCTGGGAAATTTGCTTCTAATTCTTTTGCATATTGTGGAACATTAACAAAGTCATCTGCTTTTCCTGTCAATAATCCGACATCACCAAATTCAGGATCACCTTTCAAAAATAATATTTGGTCATCTGATAATTTTTTACCGAAATAAACTTCTAATGCATTTACTGTTTTGTCAAAATTTCTTTGCTCAGCTGTTGCCCGTTGTGAATAAACTGCGGCAGGGTTTATTTCATCTGATAATAATGCTCTTTGCATCATTTCTGGCGTCATTGATGATATTTCTGTGAATGTATATCCTTTATTCTGTAATGCATTTATTGTTAGAAATGTATTTGCTTCTGTCGCACCTGGAGTTCTTGCAAAACCTTTAATACTTTTAGATGCATTAGAAAATGTTCTCATCGTTAGGTTTTGTAATCCATCTTCATATTGTCTAATTTGATTCTGAATACGATAAGCTTGCGCATTTGTTTGTGCTAATTCACCAGGCACAGGAAGTCTTTTACCCATAGCCCTTGCAGTGTAATCCTTGACAGCTTTTATTACAACAGGTGGTGTTATTTCATTGATAACTTGTTTCACATAAGGTAATGGAATCGGTAATGTCCGTCTTTCAAGTGGAACCTCTGCAGCTTGTAATACTTCTGCTCTTTTTGGTTTCATTGCACGAGCTGCTGGGTCTGATAATGCAATATCGTCAATAGCTCTATTTGTAATATATGAAGCTTCAAATGACGAAACCGGTGTATCTAATCTTTCCAGAATTGTCTTTAAAAATTCATCATTTCTGCTTTCAGCGACTCTTGCAACAAGTTGTTTTCCGTAATCTGTTAGTCTAAAGTTTTGATTATCTAAAACTTCGAATACCAAAGACTTTCCATTAGCATCATATAGTTTTGCTTTTGCTTCTTTTAGAATTGGTTCAAGTTTTGCTTGTGAAACAACCACCCTGTCGGTCAATAAAACTGTATCTGCCATATCTTGTGCTAACATATTTTCTTTGGCAGTTTTTGCTATGTTATCTCTAATTCCCATCCATTGTGTAGAATCAGGTATTTTATTTCCCACCAATTCAAGTTCTGCAGTTTTGGCCATATCACTGATAAATGAACCTTTTGCTTTTTGTGCATCTAATAGCACACTTGCTGCTTGTTGAGAAGTAAGACCTTGCACTTCATTAAAAGTATTTGATGAAAAGATAGATGCCATTTCATCAGTATAGTCAGTAAATTCATTACCGGCTGCTCGTAGTCGTAAAGCAAATACTCTTCCTGCTAAGTCATTTGCGACAACATCTTGAACTTTGGCTGTATCCATTGCAATTGACTTCATAGCAGATGTAGATAATTGACCTCCAATTGCACCGCCAACTTCAGGATTAGTTAATTTATTTATGTCTTTTGCTGCCTGTAAGACAATAGGAATGTTTTTACCTGATAACTTTAGGCCTCGAGATATTTGGTTTCCTAAACCTGCGACATTACCACCACTTCTATATAAGTCGAATGCAGTAATTGCTAAATTTCTGGTCAATGGATTCTGTATCTTTTCCATTGCCATTGATAATCTTCCAAATGGTGTTATTGCTTTTTGTTTTGCACCCAATGGAATAAAAAATTCTGCAACTGTTCCGGCTCCAACAAGAAAGTCTCGAGCATTTTGATTGGTTAGTAGCATTTTATTTTTTCCATCAAATGGAATATCAACTTCTAATTCTGCCAAGTCATTTCCCAAACCGCGCATTGTTGCTGTTTCAACCAATAATTCTCTTAGAAATTGTTCTGATAAGTCAATTGGTGATAACCAATCAACATCTTTTGTTAATTCAACTCTTTTTGCACCTAATAGGTTTTCTAATCCACCTTCAGCTTGTTTTCTGACATAATCTTGTCCGGCTGTATCTTCACCTGATGTTAATATTCCACCAGTTATATTTCCCATTTGTGCCAGCGTCGGATTGATTATTGCTCGTAAAAAGAAGTTAATATCACGGAGGACCATCATTGGTGCTGATTCAACAATGTCTTTTTCATCTTCTATTAGGCCAATTTTCTTCATTATCTTTTTTGTAGGTTCAGATGCTGTCATCATATAACCTAAAGCTTCGGCACCTGTTTCCAAACCGGCATCATAAAGTTTTCCAACTTCTTCTTTAAATAAGTCAGCTCCAACTTTTCCTGTGGGTAATTCTTTGAAGTCATCATCGCGTAATAAAAAGTCGTGTTTTACTTCACGATTGAATTCATTTCCTGCCAATATTTCATCAATCATTGTTCGAGTGTATTTTCTGGCCAGATGATCAGCAAGTTTTATTTCTTCATCGGTGAATTTAGTCATTGATGTCAATTCATCATCCGGAAATAATATCTTAATTCTTGCTTCATCTTCCATTATTTGGAAATATTCTTTAGCAGAAGCTCTAAACATTTCATCCATTTGTTTTTCTAATTCATCTTTATTTTCTGGTTTCCCCATTGCAGGGTTTTCGTTCAGTATCTTTTGTTTAGATAATTCATTGATGTTTATTAGCTGCTGATAACGACTTTCTTTTGCTTTAAGTTCTCTGGTTTTTACTTGTTCTGCTGATTCTATTATTTGTGGCCCTAAAGCTTCTTTTGCTAATTCACCTAATGACAATTCTTTAGCTGTTTTATCCAATTCTTCCTGAGTCATAGATGCCATTCTTTTTCTTCTTGGCTCTATTCCTGAAGCTTGTGGATCGTATGCTCTTGTAGTTTTTGGTTGTCTTGGTCTTTGAGGACCATAAAGTAATTGTTTTGCTTTTGCTTGAGCAGTTTCTTTTCCTTTAAGTAATTCTTTTAGTTCTTTTTCTGTCTGAAGAAAAACTTGTCCATATTCTGGATCACCAACACCTGGCTTTTTTCCCATTCTTCTAACAACATCTTGGTCAATTGTTTGTCGTAATGCTTCTTCATCTGGGTATCCTTCACTAACAAGACGATCAACAATTGTTTTGTATGTTTTTTGTTCTTGCTCACTCAAAAAAATAGGCGATATTAACAATTCTTGCTGTTGTTGCTTTGTTAAGTCATATTGACCTTTAGCCCTGGGAACTTCTGCTGTTGTTCTGTATCTGCCGGTTCCTGATGTTTTTGATTGTTCTTTTATGCCAGGAATTTGACGATCAGGTGTTGCACCTGGTATTGATTCAACTGGATCATCTGTAGGTTCAGCTGTTTCCATTTTTTGATAATGTGCTGAAGCTTCTTCTAAAAATTTGGCTGCTGCTGCAGGGTCTGATTGTATCAGTGTTTCATAGACGAATTTATCGTCATCATTTAATAAACCGGGATCCATTGATTATTCTTCCTTTTCGGATGGTTGCGTTTCTTTATCGACCTCTTCCAAGTCTTTTTCGCCTTGTTGGTCTTCATAAGTTTTTAATAATTGTGCTGACTTTTTCTTAGCATTTTGTGCTAATGTAGATGTGCCAGACATATCAAACTCTTTGTCTTTTTTATTTCCTGCTTTGTAATAAGCCTTGATAATTCCATTGCCTGCTGCATCATAACCTGTCAGCATATAATAGAATGTTTTTGTTTCACCAATTTTGACAGGTGTAAATGGTGTGTTTATGCCTTGTGATTCTAATAATGCTGGATCAACACCTTGAGGAGTAGAAGGTTTGAATTCATCTGGGATATCTTGTTCTTCGAGAGGAACCGGTTTTTTGTTATTGTCTGTCTTTAATGGTGTATCTTTAGCTTCTTGTTCAGCTCTCTTTTGTCGTCCAACAGTGTATTCTTCAGGGACGGGTTGGCCTATTAATTTCAAAAATTCATATCCAATATCAAATTCACCTGATCCTGTTGTATCAAGTCCCATATCTGGTGTCAGATAAGTTTCAGGTTTATCTGTTGAACGAAATACTTCATTAAAGTCATTTAGATTAGAATTCATCAGTTTGTCAATAGCGTTTTGTTCTTTTTCGTTGTTAGCAGCTTTTTTGAGAGAATTGATTCTGTCTTTTCCTTCATTACTAATAGATGATAATACATCTCCAACATTTTTAATACCAAATGGATCCTGAAGTTTGGTTTGCTCTTTCTGTTGTTTCTTTTTTTCCATTGATAATTTTAGTGCTAAACCAACAGCAGTTTGTCTTTGTTCTGGTGTTAATGATGCATTAGCATCAACAACTGACCAAGCATTACCATCACGACTATTTCGTTTATGTTCAATAATTGCAAGTGCTGACTGAAATACAGGATCATCTTTTACTGATTGAGGAATTGTGGCACCTTTTTCCAAATATTGCCATCTTTTGTCTGTAGGGTTAATTGACTTCAGTGCCAGATAATTTCTTTTACCGCCATCTGATAAACCGGACAAAACTTCTTGCCGTCTTGCTTGTTCTTTTTGTTCATCACTTAGGGGTGCATATTGTCTGTTGTAAATTTCACGACCTCGATCAATAATGTTTTCAAAATTTACATCTGCAACATCAGCACCATACAATTCTTTTACTTTAGCATCAAATGCTGCCAGTTTATCTTTTTCATCTGCTTCTTTTGATTGACCAAGTTCGAGTTCTTTTTGGATGTCTTCCATACTTTTGTATGCTGATCCACCGCTGATTGTTTTTGCAATACCTTTCTGTCTGGTAGATATTTCTCTTTCTTCAATTTCATTCATTGACTTGGACCAAGTATTTTGGTCTAAGCCTAATCCTGATGCAATAATAATTTTTATTTGGTTTGCTGGAAAAGATGATGCTGTTCCTCGTCCTTCAAGATGTGCTGCTTCTGCTCTTTGTAATAAATTTCTGGCAATAACTTCTCTTTGAAATTTACTTCTTCCGGCCGATGCACCACCCATTGCATCAATTGCTTCTTGGACTGCTCTTGTAATACCCATACCTGCAGACTTCTTTTGTGCCATTGCACCTTGAAGACCAGGTAGTCCTAAATAATCAATATTGTATTCATCTCTGATAGCTTTCTTTTCTTTTGCTAATGCATCCTGTTGTGCTTTATTTACCTGATGTTGTAATCTTGCCAACTGAATGGTTTTTGAAGACCTGTCTTTTGCATTAGCATCTTTTAGTTGTGTGTATGCTTTTAATAATGCTGCCCGTCTTGCTTCTAAAGTTTCAAACTCTTTGAAAGCAAACTCTATAGACTGCTGCAAATAAGCATCGTGTGCCTGACCATATGAATCGACATAAAGTTGTGCATTTGTTCTTTTACCCGGATCAGCCATTAGAATTCCTCCAAGTTTTGTAAGTCTTCATCGTCAAAGTCTTCATAAGTTTCCCCTGAAGTTTTTGTATTTCTGCGTTGTTTTGCATCTTCTCTGGCTTTTTGTTTTTGGGCATAATCACCATATGCTGCTAATCCACCACCTAATAACCCTGTCAAACCTGCTTGTAAAGCTGCATCTGAAGCTGCTTCTGCTTGTCCTAAACCTAACATTTCTTTTTCTAATTCTCTTCTTCTTTGTAGGTCTAATTGAGCCATTTGTTGTGATGCTTGACGAAGCATTTCATCTTCTTTTGTCTGTGCCATCATCATTTGTTCTAAACCGCGACCAGATTCTATTTGACCACCTAATAAAGCAGCTTGTTGTTGTTGCCTTTGCTTCTGAATGGCTCTCTGTGGGTCCAGAATGGTTGTCTGTAATGATGCTTTTTCTTCGTCGGATAAACCTAAGGCATTCATTTCTTCTAATCTTCTGAGTTCATTCAGCCTTTTTTCTGCATCGGGTGAAAAGCCGGCTTTTGATTGTGCATAAGCTCCTCCACCTTCAATAATGCCTTTGCCTATGGCACCTAATAGTAATGCTAAACCTGGATCCATAAATTTCTCTCCCTAATAATACAAAAATTTTTACAGTTGATAATACGCCTGAACTGAATATGAATAATTTTCGAGTGGAACATATTGTGCATTTGAACCACCCCATAGTTGAAATGTATGACTTCCTGCTGAAACAGATTCAAATACTGTTGAAATGCAATATATTCTTCTGCGATAACATCCAGGTAAAGGATTACCTGCACCGGATGATTCAACATTTGTGTCTTTTTGGAAATAACCTGCCGAATAATTGTTTGTTGCACCATCTAATCTTAATTCAAGACGAAATGATTCTTCTGTATTATTATCTGCTAAACCACGAGAACCAATAGAAACGGTTATCATTACATCAGCAACGCCGTGATCCAAGAAAAAATTACAAGCTGTTCCAGGAATAGGTGCTCTATCATCAGATAAACCAGCAACAAAATTGCCGTGATAACCAGGATTCCATTCTGGCAGAGATGTTGTTGTTGGACCGGAGATAACCGCTGAAGCCATTTCGTAAGTGTTAGTGGTGGGAATATATAGCCCTTTCATTATATGTCTTGCTTCACACCACAGTGATGCTGCTGATATATCACCTGCAACTATTCCACCATTTATGTATTCTTGTAAGTCATCAATGTTTTCTTGCACAAGTGATGCATTAATAACTGTTCCATCTGAAAATGTATTTGGTGCTGTGTAAGCCATTATGCCCCCTTGTTTGATTGAATAACACAAGATAATTGAATTCGTTCTAAACCTAAATATCCTGAAATACCGTATTCCACAGCAGCGGGATTACCACCACCTGTTGGATTACATTGTTCATTTTCTAAAAACATTCCTGCAGTATTAGGACCAGAAACAGGATCAGTTCCACCCTGGTTCGCATCCATTCGCCAATAACCTGAAACATACAATTGAATACCGTAAAGTTTAGATGCAGGTGATGCTTTTGTTTCTAATCTTAGAGTTCCGTGATGCATTAGGGGTTGTCCTAATTTTGTATTATTGTCAGGTCCTTGATAACTTGCATATATCATTTCAACAGGTCCAGTTCCAACATCTGTTGCTGATAAAAAATGTGCTGGAATAACAATTGTATGATCCCATCTTTCTTCATTAAAACCAACAAAACCACCTTCACCACCTGCATTTGCACCAGGATCCAAAAAGTCTGTTCCTGACACAATACCTGCAGTTTTTGCATCTGTAAAGTCATTATCGTTTAGTGCATTTGATGTTGTATTGAATTTGGGATAGATTAACCAACACCATTCACCAATTCCTGATCCATAAGGATGTGTTGCACCGGCACCACCGTCTTTTGTTGTTGTATCAATTAGGGCTGATTCCAATAGGTCATAAGCCACATCTGTAAATTCTCCCCATTGCATTACATTCCATTTGATTGTAATGAATTCACCTTCAGTTAAGTCATATCCTGCAGCACCACCGACTTGTAATTTAGTTCCTTTACCAATTGCTGTTGATGCTGTTCCTGTATTATCGTGATTGATAGGTGCTTCTTTTACTGTGTAATTTGCATAACTGGGATAACGAGCATCTGAACTATTTATTGTATTTAGTGATAATTGATAACCATTTGATTGAATTGCTATTTCTTTTATTGTCAAGTCGCCAGTTAATTGTTTATTATCAATACCTTCTGTTCTAACATTTTCTTCATTTATTCCTGATGTGGATCCATTTAGTGCTGAACTGTTTTGATTGACACCAGCTGCTGTTATTGTTCCATTTGTAGGATAAAAAACATCTAATCTAACATTTCCCATAATTTACCTATATTGATTGTGAATAGTCAATTGTCCGCCCCAATATTGTAATATTACCTGAGCGTTTGTTTCTGCCAGTTTATCTCTAACACAAGCATAAACTTTGACTGTATTATTACCTTTTGAAATTGGAACTGCAACATTTATCACGTGAGTTTTAAAAGCTTCGAATGATTCTGGTCCAATATAAACAATAACATCATTTACACGAATTTCAAACCAACAACTTTTTAGTGCAACTTTTGTTGATGTAAAACCAGCATAATACGACCAATACATCGGAATGTATGTATTACATCGCCATTCTATCAATGCCATACCTTCTTCACAATCTATAGACTGTGTTGTTATTTCAAATGGTGAGCCACCTTGATTGACAGGTGTTCTATTATATGTCAAACCTGCAACACAGTTTCCTCGTGGGTTTTCATTAGATGGCACAAAACCATAATTTGTATCCTGATAAGTTGTTTCATCCGGATTCGCAATATTATTTCTAATAACAGTTTTTCCAAATGTATTGTCTTTACAGTGTGTTTCATCAATACAATTGTAAGGTAAATTATCTCGGTCAATTCCACCATTTATTACAGATGTAAGATTACTGTATGATTGATCCAATTGACGACTTTCAACAATTGCATTATTTTCTATTTTAGTTTTTTTCCATCGATAAGGCATTATGTCTTTCCTTGTATTATTCTTGTTCCATCAACTTCGTATTCTATTGCATAACCAATAAATTCTATTTGTGATGATGTATCAATTTCAAAAGCAAAGTCTGTGCAAGCTGTATTAGCGATATCATAACGAATAGGTGTATATAGTTTATCTTCCCATACAGCAGTTCCCCATTTATTTATGCCATAAACATTTTGGTCTGCCTGATCGGCTCTTTGCATAACTTGACCTTCCGTTGTGATTCCACCAGCCCAGTTTCTATCTTTATATGCAGTCAATGAAATGTTAAAATTGCCTGTTGTTTGCACATACAGATAAACATACTTGATATGTTTTTTTGCTGGTCCATAACCCATATCGTGCCAAGCACTTCTAAACTTTGTTGGTGGAGCAGGACCATCAGATATTCCACTATCTTCAACATATCCCATTTGTCTGGCACCACTAATTACAAATAAACCACCTTTCCATTCTTCACCTGCGCTTTTTGCGGGTGCTCCTGCATAGACATTATTACCATTGTATCCTGCGATAATGTTTCCGTCTTTATCGATTGTCAAGTCTTTTACTGGAAAACCCACACGAGTTGTAAATTGCATATTATCGATATGAAATACAATTCCTAAGTTTAGGTCTGGGATGCCATCAATACTCAAATACCAGTGTGCTTCTCTTTCTTTCTGTGAATAAACCCCAACTGCACTGGGTAGCATATCGATAGACGCGCGGTCAAAGTAGTCCTGCAGTCCCGCACTAATTTTTTCTAATGTTAAGTCGGCACCACCATCTAATCCACCTTTCATTAGATAAATACCATCTTGAGATAAAAATGTCAAACCCAAATTAGGTATTGGCACCATAGCGTGAAATGATAAAGTTCCAACGCCCTGTATGAAAGGCACCAGTTCGAAACCATTCAATGCATCACCTCGTATTAGGTCGATTGCATTTTCTCTGAAAACTAATAGTGAATTGTAATAAGGAACTAAACCTGTAATATCGCCACCTGTTCGACTGCCCACATCGAAATATGATGATTGTCTGTAAGTGTCAGGTTGTAGTGGTTGTGAATAAAATAAACGGGTAGGATCCATTGCACCACCATCAACAAAAAGACAGTTTTTAAATGATGCTGAAAACCTTGCACCGGGTGCTGGAAAAACGATAGAATCTGCTATCGATGGGGCTTCTGCCCCAAGTTGTGAATCAGCCACAAAGTCTGTAATAAATGTATCAGAGTTGTTGTTTATTTCTTGACAAAAATAAAATACATCTGTGCTATTTGTTGTTCGATAAAGCCTTCTGGATGTTGTTCCTGTCGGTCCTGTAGGAATATTTACAATCAAACCAATTCTGGGCACAAATTTAATGCCGCCTCTTGTTTGTTCTTCAGATGTCCATTTTACCGATGTTGATGCTGATGATAAAGGTGATTCGGATCCGGCTTCATTTACAAAACTAACTTTGTATGAATAACGATTCTGTGCTCCATCTGTTGAGGATCCTAAACCACGATAATTTGTGTCTGCCATTGCTGTTAAACCCACTTGGGCTGATGTAAATGAATCTGTAGATTCTAAATAATTATCTCCTTCATAATCACCTGGATTACGAACAGTTGGGGCACCAGGTTGTGATCGCCATCCTAATTCTTGTAATGCTTCAGCTCTGACAAGGCCTCTAAATTTTACCGGTCCATCATATCCATTTGTTATTATTACATAACGCCCAAAGGGTTCGTAGGATGTATGAGGTTGGCCAGGAGAAGGCACCAAACGATTATCCTGTAGTTCCACAAAGGTTTTATTCGCGGGGTTCAGGTAGTTCAATCTGCCATTCGTTTCAAATAAAAACCATTGTTGGGCACCGTTATGCCTTTGGAAACAATAAACAGAATCGATTGCTCTAAAGTTTGCGTTATTGAATGGATATAAACCAGATTGGTTAGTAAAAAACTTTTCGTATCCTAATATTGTATTCCAAGACTTTGTTTTCGCATCATAACGCCAGTTTTCCATTTGATTAGCCGACTGTTCAGGTGCCGGTATTCCAATAAAAATACCTTGTTGTGGGAAAACTTCAAGTCTTTTGTTTGTTTTCATCTATAGCCTCCGCCATCAGTTTTAGTTAATGTTCTGTATGGCTTTATTCTTAGCGGTCCAAATTTGTATGATTCCTTGATGTAAAGTGCTGACCTTTGTGTCAAGTATCTTTCTTCTATTTTTTGTAATTCTTTTTCAGCCTTGCGTTCAAAATAAACTGCTCGCTGATCATTTCCGTGCTTGAATAATGCTTCAGAAACTGTTCGATAAACAATATAACGATGCGTATCTGTTGGTGCAGCAGGTGCATCATAATCATCTTCCAGTTTAGCAGGATAATGAATATATCTAACTCTAATTGGTGTTGATATTGCAGGATGTGGCCAGAGACGAATACGCATTTGGTCTGTGGTATCTAAAGTTTTTCTTGGTATTGCCATAAGGTCGGCAAGAGAACCAATCTCTGTTTGCGTCTGTGTCCAAGGTGTAGATGTATTACTATCATTTGCACTAAAAAATGGATAATTGTCAATTGGTGCAGAATCATAAAAAATACCAGAAATGTCTCGATAAAATGATTCTTCAAATGTTGTTGCACCATCTTTTCCTGTGATGCTTTTCAACTTGACATAAAACTTCTTTTTTAAACCAAATTCACCGTGTCCTGTAGTATCATTTGTTAAGAATCTGGGTATTTGATTAACTCCATTTAGCGTAATACTAACAGCATCAGACATAGGAGATTCAATGCCACGATAAAGAAAAGACATATGAAATTCGTATGTTCCGGCTGGCCAAGGTGTT
>Ga0208898_1001386_pt1 | contig 16075 bp, 27 predicted proteins | sample VirMetDEL_Mar_4_FD_184513 | JGI IMG/M metagenome (GOLD analysis project Ga0208898, IMG submission 184513) | Aqueous microbial communities from the Delaware River and Bay under freshwater to marine salinity gradient to study organic matter... | ecosystem: Environmental > Aquatic > Marine >...
CGAGTAAGGATGCGTGTCGAAAGTCACGTAAACATAATATGGAGAATGTTTGATATGTATATCAAAACACTTGACCAAGTATGGGACAATCTATATGACCTTGAACTTGCACGTTTACTGGATGCGGGGGAAGCATATGAGGTTGCCCTAGTTGGTGCCGCTACTTTCGCCGACGATTATTTTGAGGCGGAATGGTATAACATGAATGCAGATGCAGATGATTATTATAAAGATATGGAGCTTGACCGATGAATATGATCACTAACTTGAACGCTACTATTCGTAACCCCTTTGAGGGAACCTTTGACAACGGTCCTTTAGACTTCGCCGTTGATACGGATGACCTGCACATTAGTCGTACTGATATGCCTACATCTGAAAAGAAAGCGGCATTACGCCTTGATGAACATGGCAACGTAGTTGATTGGTGGGTAGTGGGTTCCGACTATCCCCTTAAATCCCATCGCCAATACTATGATGCTATTGAGCGTGAGATTATCAATAACATGGACCCTAACCATGTTAATGGTGTTACTGTTAAAACCAAGGTCGCCCGCAATGGGCGTTGGGGAATGCGTGATTATCTATTCCCGAATGTTGCCGTTCCAATTAAGACTAGGGCAGGACATGAAACTACAGTTTCGCTGCGAATTATCGCATGGTCGGGATTGGATGGACTGACTGCTAACAACTATATGTTGGGTGCCATCGACGGGTTCTGTACCAATGGGATGGTATTCACCCAAGCGGCAGATAGGGATAGTGCCTACGTTAAAGTTTACAAGCGCAACACCAAGAACTTTAACCTTGATGCCTTTGCTGTTCATTTGCGTAGTTCCGTAGAAATTTTTTACGAGCAGGCCGAACAGTATCGCAAGATGGCATTGCTGCCGCTGTCCCATCAACATGGCATCAAGTTTATTGATGAACTTTCCATGTCCGAAAGCAAACGGGATGGCATCAAATCAATCTATGGTCATGAGATTATTGACCGTGGCGAGAATGTATTTGCCTTGCATAGTGCCTTGACTAACTATTCAAGTCACCAAAACCCCAACCTGTTTAAAACCCGTTCTACTAAGAACGATGTCCTCGCCGAGACTATGTTCAAGCGTGAAGAAGAAGTTGCCAACATCTTCGCCAGCAATCGCTGGTCTGAACTGATGGCGGCTTGATACTATAAAAGATGATATATCTACAGGGAAACGTAAGTGACCCTGTAGATTATCATTTTTATTATTAACAAGGTAACACTCTAATGACATACCCTCTCCCAGTTGCATATGATCACGATGGTCAGGAAGATTTAGATAAAACTTTCCGCAATGCTATTTTAAATGTGAGATACTTTGTCGAAAAAGAAAATATGGATTGGCGTCTTGCAGTTGATGAGGTTGCGGATATAATGTATTGCTCTTGGCCAGAGCGTCAGAAACTTTATGATGGAGCAAAGAAAAAATATGACGGACAATCTTGATAGTCTATTGGAAATCCCTGATTTTCTTAAAAGAAAACCAAGCGATAAACCTATCGTTTACAAAGAACAAAAAAAGAAATGGTGGATGCCCGATCTTCATGCTTATAAACTTGAGCAGGAAGAACGGGAGAAACGTAGAAAAGAAATTGAACAGGAAAACAATGAGCGTGAAGAACGTAAGGCAAGGAAGAGGCGCATTCAAAATTATGTGATTGATGCCCTTGAAAAGAAACACGATACACTAGGTAAGATGATGAAGGTCATTCCTAATGTTCAGGAAAATGAAGTTAAGAATGCTATAAGAAATCTTATAAATAATAATCGTGTTGTAAAAATATCACGTAGAGTTTATGGATTGAAATTGTAATGTTATTTGAAATCCTTTTAACAACTGGCCTATTGATTTCTCCAACGCCAAATGAAATTACATGCTTGGCTAAGAACATGTATTTCGAGGCCCGCAATCAAAGCTTTGCGGGTATGTTGGCAGTAGCCAATGTAACAATTAATCGGGTAAAAGATAAAAGGTTTCCCAATACTATTTGTAATGTTGTTAAACAAGGCCCGACCAGAGCTTCGTGGAAAGGGACTGGAAAGTTAATTCCCATTAGAAATAAATGCCAATTCAGTTGGTACTGCGATGGGAAACCAGATACCCCAGCCAATAAAAAAATTTATGAAAAGATTTATAATCTTGCATTTCTAATCCTGCATGATAGGATTCCTTATCTAGATATAACAGATGGTGCCACGCACTATCATGCGGATTACATTAATCCCTCATGGGTATCATCAAAAGTTAGAACAGTTGAAATCGAAGATCACATATTTTATAGATGGGAGTAGTTAAATGAAAATTGCAACAAGACTACAAGAAATTATGCCGACACTTGCAAAAGATTTTGAGTGTTATATGAACAAGTCAAGTGAGTGGGGGTATGATAATGTTTGGGATGAGATACAGTCATCCTTTTATTTTCTAAGTGTAAAACAACAGGCTGGTATCGTTAATTTAATTAGGGATGCATATGCCTCTGGTAAGTCAGAAGCATTATTCAATAAGATTAAAAGTTTAGAAATTAAATATGAAAGCATGGATAGCGATGGCGGTAGATATAAAACTGCCTTAGATGTCTTGCGAGAAGATTTAGTTTAATTCTGGAGAAACAAGGAAATGACAACTACTTTTGATTTTAATGACGGTAACGGTCCTGTTCCAGTTCATAAACACCCTAATGGTGGTGGTTGGGTAGCAGATACAGCTGAGGTTGATAAGACTGCATATGTAGGGCGATATGCTATGGTCTATGGCAGTGCTAGAATCTATGACAATGCTAGGGTCATAGACAATGCTAAGGTCTATGGCGATGCTATGGTCTTTGGCGATGCTATGGTCTATGACAATTCCAAGGTCTTTGGCGATGCTAAGGTCTTTGGCGATGCTAAGGTCTATGGCAATGCTAAGGTCTATGGCAATGCTATGGTCTATGACAATTCCAAAGTCTTTGGCGATGCTAGGGTCTATGGCGATGCTATGGTCTATGGTGGTGGTTGGGTCTATGGTAGTGCTAGGGTCTATGACATTAAGGTCTATGGCAGTGCTATGGTCTTTAGCGATACATGTCATCGACCCTCTGACCGTGCAGAAAAATCTGATACCAATGAAGACATCTTTATTGAAATGAATGGCAAGCGATACAAACTTGTAGAGGTAGAAAAATCATGAACATCTTCTATTTACATTCTGATCCTGTTACGTGTGCCGAATGGCATTGTGATAAGCACGTAGTCAAGATGATCCTTGAGTACGCTCAGTTGCTGTCTACAGCGCATCATGAACTCGATGGTACCCCGGCAGTAAACTGCTACAAATCAACGCACAAGAACCATCCTAGTGCCATCTGGGCCAGGACTAACCGCAAGAACTATCGTTGGCTATGGCGTTTGCTTGATGCTACAGCCACTGAATACACCCATCGTTATAGTAAGGTACATGCTACAAAGTTAAAAGGTATTGTGAATAGTCTTGAGTATTGCCCATATGAATTGCGTGAGGGGAGTGACATGACCCCAATGCCACAGTGTATGCCAGATGAATATAAAGATCAGTCCTCTATTCAAGCGTACCGAAATTACTATCTTGGTGACAAAGCTTATATGGCTAAGTGGACTAAACGTGATGCACCATACTGGTGGAATAGTCATTGACATGAATAGCCTTGGCGTGATACTATTCACTACATTCGGATTTGGAGTTATTATATATTTGTTTATGTATATAACACTCATATCATTGTTTAGTTTATTTTGGAGTAAGAATGAAAATTAAAAATAAATTTTATATGCCAGATGAAGATACACATTTCACTGGAGAGGATTATCAAATCCCCCATCGTTTAAATAGTATGCGGCATGTAAAAGAATTTAAAGTTGCAGTTGATGTAGGTGCACATATAGGAACTTGGGCAGTTGATCTGGTTAGATATTTTGAGCATGTCTTGTGCTTTGAGCCTATCGAAGAACATCGTAAATGTCTGATCCAAAACTTATCTATATTTAAAAAACAAAACTATACTATCCTGCCATACGCATTAGGCAACGAGAATGATAAAGAGGTGAGTTTAGATTATGTTGCGGAAGGCAATAGCGGAACTGCATCCATCACGCCCAATGGTAAATATACCGCAACGATTAAAACATTTGATTCTTTTAACATACCTAGAATAGATTATTTAAAAGTTGATATTGAAGGATTTGAATTACAATTTTTAGAAGGAGCCAGAGAAACAATTAAAAGAACTAAACCTGTAATGAATATTGAAATCAAAGATACCTGTGAAAGATTTAATGTATCACCAGAGCAGATTAAACATTTCATTACAAAAGAATTAGGAATGTTCTGCGTAGGACAAACAGTTAAAGATTTTATTTATCTTTATAAATAGGGTTCAATATGTACTACTATGAAACAAAAAGTGACATACCTGAAACAGTGCAAACTTATATTGAGTTTGTCTCTGAGAAAACCATCGATGCTCTTGATTTGCATGAGATTACTTTATTCCTCAACGATCTTGAGGATTGGTATGACAATCAAGCGGATCAGAAAATATTGCCCCTTCTTTAGATTCAAAGGACCATATAAAAAATGGAACAAAAAACACCAGACTTCATGAAGAATGTCTATGGAATTTTCTATCTTTCGTCTACAGATAATAAAACAAATTACTGGTTTAATCAGTTTAAAGATAAGATTGAAGAGAATAAAAAAACTGGTGAATGTGATTTATATTATTCGTTATACAATCAAAAGAAAAATGCTAGAGAATATTCGAGTATAATTAAAATTAAAAATTTTGATGTTGCAATTGAAACTTTAAATCTTATTAAATATTCAAAGGATAGAGATGATGACTCCTGAAAATAAAATCATTGTACTTGAAAAGAATGTGAGAGATTTACAGGAACAATTGTGTAATGCATATAAAAAAATAACATCTTTACTTGAGTATATAAATAATTTAGAAAAGAAATACAATGGCTGATAAAGTTATAAGTTTTTATGATAATGTCATTACAAAATATCAAGATGGAAAAGTTACATTAGATAAACTTGTAAGAGTTGAGATGTTACGTTTAGGATACGATCCTAATAACACTGATGACATAAAGACTTATTGGGAAGATAAGTTACCTGATGACGACCTACCACCCGATGTTGCATAGGAGAATATAAATGTCGGAAGTTATAAAGAACTTAGTTAATCAGTATATGATTAATGATAAAGCTAATAATAAATACTGGTCATTACAAGAAATCACTATGAAGATTTCAGAAGAGTATGGACAGGATGCTGGAAATACTGCTAGGGAATACATTATTAAAGATGTTATGAATATAGAAAATGAAGAAGAATATATTAACTTTAATCTAAAAGAAGTTAAAAGAAAGAAAATTATTGAGAGTATTTATGATAATAATAAATCTTTAGTAAACACAATAGGTGATGAAAATGTTTGAATTAGTTCAGACAAATTTTAAAGATACTAAAGTACATGAAAGTAATTTACTTGAAGATGATATAACAGATGTTATTGATAGTTATGATAGTCTATTTCATTCTATGGGATTTACAACTGTTGTATCCGTGTCTAATCAAACAAAACTTCCAATTATAAAAGTTGTTGACAATGGTAGGATTTGCGCTAAACTCTGGTTCAGAAAGGAGCAGACACATGCAGACTCTCAAAAGTCACATGGAGCATACTAACAGTACGTACATAAAGAAAACAGCGTGTACCAACTGTTCGTCGTCAGACGCAAATGTTCTATTTAGTGATGGCCACTACTATTGCTTCTCTTGTAATTCATATACACCGCCATCTGGAAACAACAATACGGAGTTTCGTATTCCAATGTCCAACCCCTCTAAAAACTATGGTAAGCGTGAGTGGAGCCTCAATGCCCTAACTGATCGTAAGATCAAAATCGAGACGGCCAAGCGTTATAATGTTATGTCTGAGCTTTATGGCTCAGATGTTAAGTTTCATTCTTATTCGTACTATACGCCATCAGGTGAATATGTAGGCTCGAAGATACGTGACGTTGACACCAAGGACATGTGGACTGAGGGTGATACCAAGTCTGCTGGGCTATTCGGTCAGCATCTGTTTCCTAAGAAAGGTAAGTTTATTACGATTACCGAGGGTGAATGCGATGCGATGGCAGCTTATGAACTGTTGGGTTCAAAGTTTCCTGTGGTGTCAGTTAAAACTGGTGCAGCCGGTGCAAGCCGTGACATTAAGCAACAGCTTGATTACCTAGATACGTTTGATACAATCGTCCTTTCCTTTGATGACGATCCAAACGGCAAGAAGGCTGCACGAGACGTAGCATCCTTGTTTGAACCGAAGAAAGTTAGGATCATGAAGATGAATGCGTCTGATGGTCTAAAGGACGCAAACGATTATCTACGTGCAGGGAAGTTTGAAGAGTTTAACAAGTGCTGGTGGAGTGCAGAAGTATACACTCCCGCTGGCATCATTAACCTTGCTGATCTAGGTGACGATCTTTACGATGATGGAGATCAGGAAACTTGTATGTATCCTTGGGAAGGTCTTAATGATAAGCTTTACGGTATTCGTACTGGTGAGCTTGTGACATTCACGGCTGGAACTGGTACGGGTAAGTCGAGCATTCTACGTGAGTTGATGTATCATGTATTAACTAATACAGATACAAACATTGGTGTTCTGGCTCTTGAAGAAAACGTAAAGCAAACTTGCTTTCACCTGATGTCTGTCCCGGCTAATGATCGTCTATACCTAAAGGAAGTCCGTCAGGGCTATGGTAAAGAACAGCTAAAACAGTTTGAAGAAAAGACAATTGGCACTCGACGTTTCTTTGCGTTTGATCATTTTGGATCAATCAGCAACGAAGAAATTTTGCAACGTGTCCGCTACATGGTGAAGGCTATGGACTGCCGCTTTATCTTTCTAGATCACCTGTCCATTCTTGTCAGCGGTCAGGAAGAGGGTGACGAGCGTAGGTCAATTGATTTGCTGATGACCAAACTACGGTCATTAGTAGAAGAAACAAATTGTGCTTTGCTTCTTGTTTCGCATCTACGCAGGACTTCTTCCGACAAAGGCGCAGAGGATGGCAAGGAGATTTCCCTTGGGCATCTACGTGGCTCGCAAGCCATTGCCCAATTGTCTGATGCTGTCATTGCGCTTGAACGCAATCAGCAAGCGGATGATCCCATTGAAGCGAACACAACGAAGGTACGTGTTCTGAAAAACAGATATGCTGGTGACAACGGTATCGCTTGCTCATTACAGTTTGATAAGAAAACTGGTAGGCTAACTGAGATTGATCCTGAAATTGAAGTTGACTTCAACTACCAGAATGAGTATGCTTCCCTTTACGGAGAGGAACCACATACAAAAGCTTAAAAGGAGTTTGACATGCGAGTAGTGGCAGACATTGAAACAGATGATCTAAAAGCTACAAAGATACACTGCATTGTATGTAAGGACATCGAAACAAATCAGATTTATAAATTTTATGGTAATACTATACACGATTTTAATCAGTTTGCTGCTGGCGTTGAACATTGGATTGGGCATAACTTTATCTCTTTTGATGCTCCGGTGCTTAACAAACTTATGGGATTGTCTATTCCAGTAAGCAGGGTAACAGATACTCTTATTTTATCTCAGATGGATAAACCAGATAGAGAGGGGGGACACTCCCTCAAAGCCTGGGGTATCAAAGCAAACTCAAATAAGATTGACTTTCATAACTTTGAATATTTTACCGAAGAGATGCTTGAATACTGCATTCAAGATGTCAATCTTTGCCATAAAGTTTACAACTTTCTAATTAAGAAGATGTCTAAGTTTTCTGAACAGTCAATTCGTATGGAGCATACCGTCAGGTATCTTGTAAACGAACAGAAAACAAATGGATTTAGTTTTGATTTTCCAAAAGCAAACATGCTTGTAGCTTATCTAGAACAGGAAAAGATAAAGGTTGAACGTGAAGTTCACGAAACAATGAAGCCACTGCCCGTATTTCTAAAAGAAATCGAGCCTAAGTACAATAAGGATGGACAGCTTTCTAAATCCAATTTAAAAAGATTGGGCGATAATATGGATTACGTTGCCGGAAAGTTTTCTTTAGTTGATTTTCCTGATTTCAATTTAGGTAGCAGACAACAGATTGCAAAGCAACTTATCTTCAAAGGTTGGAAGCCATCCAAGTTTACCGAAAAAGGTAACATCATTGTAGATGAAGAGGTTTTGGAAAAAGTCAATTTTCCTGAAGCCCAATTGATTTACAAATTCCTTTTATTGCAGAAGCGAATTGCACAAATTAATAATTGGATTAATGCATACGATCACGATACTGGATGTATTCACGGCGAAGTAATTACTGTGGGTGCAAACACAAATCGAATGACGCACAATTCACCTAACATTGCTCAAACGCCAGCATCGTACAGTCCATATGGAAAAGAATGCCGTGAGTTGTTTAAAGTACGCTCCACTGATCGTGTCCTCGTTGGATGCGATGCTAGTGGATTAGAATTAAGATGCCTAGCCCATTACATGAATGACCAGTCCTTTACCAAGGAAATTTTAGATGGGGATATTCATACTGCCAATCAACAAATGGCTGGACTACAGACCCGTGATCAGGCTAAAACATTTATCTACGCTCTTATCTATGGCGCAGGACCAGCTAAGATGGGCAAGATTATCGGCGGTGGTAAAGTTCAAGGTCAGCAGATGCTTGAAATTTACTTTGAGAAGGTACCAAAATTAAAACAGCTTATTGATAATGTTCGCAGGTCTGCATCATCTGGATACATAAGAGGCGTAGACGGTAGATTATTTAATGTTAGATCAGAACACGCTGCCTTGAACCTTTTATTACAAGGCATGGGTGCTATTGTTTGTAAATACTGGCTTATTGATATTATGAAAAATGTCCATCTAAACAAATTAGATGTAAAGCTTGTTGCGTCTATTCACGATGAATATCAGTTTGATGTAAACAAAACTCATGCAGATTTATTTACAACCATAACAAAGAAAGCAATCAAGAACGTCGAACACATGTTGAACCTCAACTGTCCTCTTGATAGCGATTTTAAAATTGGAACAAATTGGAGCGAGACTCACTAATTGATAGGTGATAATAACTGTAAGTGTAACGAAGTGAACTTACAGATTATCACTATCATATGTAGTACAAACAGGAAAATGAAACTGAACATTGGAAAGGCTATGGACTTAGCTGAGATATGGGCTAGTCTGTCGGACAGAAAAAAGCATAAGACAGGATGCGTCATTCTGGACAGAGGAAACAGAGTTATCTCTGCCGGGTCTAATTCAGACAAGACGCACCCCACACAATGGCGATACGCTCGAAAGGCAGGTAATGAAAAGGCATGTCATCTCCATGCGGAAATAGCCGCTATTATTAAACTCAGAGACGATGACCAACCTTATTCGATATTTGTGACGAGGTTGCTTCGCCACAATAAAAGAAGCATGGCTAAACCATGCCCCATATGTCAGGCTGCATTGCTTGATGTAGGAATATCACAGGTCTACTTTACAAATAAAAATGGAGATATTGAAAAAATGTATTGACATTGATTTTGAAATGTAAGATACTACACAACATCAAGACAACAAACCATTCATATATGAAAGGATTTATAATGAACCGTACAAGTGAACAAAAAGTTTTATCTGCGCTTCGCAAGCGTAATCGTGTAACTCGCAAGACTGCCATTGAACATGGTTGGTGCGAAAATCTAACTGCCACGATTTCTGATCTTCGCAAAAAGGGTTTTGTAATTGATGCAGTACATGCAACTACACCAGAAGGCTCTGGCTATACTCGTTACCGCCTAACTTCAGAACCCCAGCTTAACGCAGCTTAATTTTATAGAAAGGATTTTTTACAAATGAGTATCATTCAAGGAACCGCTTTTTGGGCTTCGGTAACCCAGCCAAACACTAAGTTCGAACCCGTTTGGAGCATTGACGTATGTAACCTATCAGCGCAAGCTAAAAAGACGCTCAAAGCTGATGGCCTATCAAGCAAGATTAAGAACGATCCTGAGAAGGGTGACTACATTACAATTAAGCAGAAGGTACATCGACGCGATGGAACGGAGTTTGAAGCTCCGAAGGTAGTTGATGCCATGAAGCGTCCATTTACCGCTCTTATCGGTAATGGCTCTACTGTCGCTGTAAAGTATTCAGTACGTGATTGGGAGTACGCTGGAAAGTCTGGCGTTGCCGCTGATCTAAAGGCAGTACAGGTTATCAATTTAATTCCTTATGGTGACGACGAGGATTTTGACGTTGTAAGTGGTGGCAATCTAGATGATCTAGATGACATTCCGTTTGATGACGTTCCCATGACTGCGGCTGGTTAAAAATTAGCAGTCATTAGTGGCATGGGGGGATAGGGTTTTGATACTCCTTTTACCTGTCCCCCCATTACTACATCCAAAAGTATCCAATTAGGAATCCAATATGCCAACCAAATCAAAAGCTAAAAAATTAGATACTTTGGTTGAAGATATTTATGGTGTTTTTGAAAACTACGTAGAGCCTTCCACAAAAGATTTAAATATCTTTGCCAAAAACCTAGCTGAAACTATTCGATCTAGAATTGTTGAAAGAAGGGAAGGCAAGCAATCACTTCGGCTATCTCAAATTGGAACTCCAGTTCGTAAATTATGGTATTCAATAAAAGATACCAACCAGCCCACACTATCTGGAAAAGATAGGCTTAAATTTTTATATGGAGATATTTTAGAAGAACTACTTCTGCTTCTAATTAAAACTGCTGGACATAAAATTGAAGATGAACAAAAGGAAGTCCAGATTGATGGGGTCGTAGGCCATCAGGATTGTCGTATTGATGGAATCGTAACTGATATTAAATCAGCAAGTTCATTTGCATTTAAAAAGTTTAAAGACGGATCATTGATGAATGGCAATGATCCATTTGGGTACATACCACAAATATCCGCATATGCCGAAGCGCAAGGAGAAAACTCTGCAGCCTTTCTTGTAATTAATAAAGAAAATGCAGACCTACATGTTTTAGATGTTGATTTTTTTGATATGATCCATGTACCAGATAGAATTAAAACGATAAAAGAGGTAATCAAAAATGACAAACCACCTGAAAAATGTTTCGAAGATGAGGCCGAGGGGGTTTCTGGAAATCGTGTTCTTTCCATTAATTGTTCTTGGTGTCCTTATAAGTTTCCTTGTTGGTCTGACAGTAATAATGGTCATGGACTTCGTATCTTTGATTATGCGAAAGGTAAAAAGTATTTTACAAAAGTTGTTAAAGAACCGAACGTGAAGGAATTATCATGTTAGAGTTCGATAATCGACAAAAAGATTTTATGTTTTCAGATGAAGATATAAAATCCATAACAGATTTTTGCAATACGATCTATAACAACAATCGCAAAGGCAATGTGAAAGATCGTAAAAAAGATAGTAGTCGATCTGGCATAGATATTAATTTACAGGGAATCTCTGCTGAGATTTGGTTCAAGGAAAGATACTCACTTCCTTATACTCTTGATCTAGATTCACCTGATACCAAAAACAGAAACTATTTAAAAGACATAGATGCAGAATACAGCAATCTAGTTTTTGAAATTAAGCAGACCAAGCACGATAACGGATGCTTCTTTATTTCTGGAAGGGATTGGTATGGAAAAGAGCGTAAATTAATTTCAGATATTTATGTGCTTATTGTTGGAGAGTTTCCTAACAATTATAAAAAGTGTTTATTCATAACCAAGAGTAAACTCATTAAATTAAATTCTGATGCGGCGGGTAATTTACAGCCATCAATACACAAACGTATTGGGCAGTACGGTTATCATGTTGAGCAGTCTGATATGTATTCCACTCTAACAGATTGCATGGCATGGGAAAACGAAAGCGCCGCACAAGCAGCTTAAAGTTTCGTAGTGGATCAGAACGTAAGTGTTTTGATTTCCTCTGCCAACGGGGTGTTGCTTACGAGTATGAACATATGAAGTTTCCATATGTCATAACTAAGACATACCTACCTGATTTTTATTTACCTGAGTATGATTTTTATATTGAGGTTAAGGGTAGGTTCACAAGCCAGGACAGATCAAAACATTTGTTTATACGTGAGCAGCACCCTGAGTTGGATATTCGATTTATGTTTGACAATCCAAACTCAAAATTATATAAAGGTTCATCTGCCACTTATGGCGATTGGGCAAATAAACATAATTATTTATTTTGTAAAACAACAGAAGGCATCCCGAAAGAATGGTTTAGAAATGTCAGCCGTAAAAAGTGAAATCCATATCTTACTAGATGATTTTTTAGAAAATTCTGCTGAGTCATCAAGCCCAGAAAGAACTTTATTTCTAGCTGTAATTTTACAGGCATTACTTGACGCAACTAAACCATCGTATACCGGAGAATCAGAACAATCTGAATTAGACAGACGATCAGCAAGGGCTTGGTTCTCCGCATCTGTTGGCGTTACAGCAAAAGATTTTTCAGACGTATGTGACTTAGCGGGAGTTGATGTAATGTATACAAAAGAATTTGCCTACAAAATTATACACTCTCAGGAAGTGACATTTATTCGTAAACGAATTAACGCATTATTAACTCATGATTAAAGGAATTTAATATATGAAACCGAAAACAATTTTAGTTAACGGACATCCTGTGGAGCAAGTTCCAAATTATTTTAAATCAAATGATCAATATGAGTTTCCTACAATAAAGGAGTTTGATTATGTAAATAAACCTAAACACTATAATTACTCTGGTATCGAATGCCTTGATGCTATTCAAGCTGTAACAGGCAAGGAAGGATTTGAGGCTTACCTACAAGGCAATATCATGAAATACCTTTGGAGATACCGTTATAAAAATGGTGTTGAGGATTTGAAGAAGGCCGAGTTTTATTTAAATAAATTAATTCAGGTTACAGAGAATGCACATGAAGTATAAAACTAGAGAACAAAAGGTTCAAGAGTTTCACGAGGCTTTCAAATTAGATGTCAACAGCCAACCAAGAGTATCTCTTCTTGAACTTCGAAAGATTTTAATTATGGAAGAGGCTCGTGAGGTATCGGAAGTCTTAGATGAAATGTCTATGTCCCTGTTTAGAGAAAAGCCAATTACACCAGAGCAATCTCAAAAACTTTTAAAAGAGTTGTGCGATTTACAATACGTTCTAAGTGGGACAGTTGTTGCATTGAGAAACTTATCCACAGAAAATTTTGATGCTGCATTTAATTTAGTACATAAAAGCAACATGTCCAAGCTAGACAAAAATGGAGATGTAGTGTATGATTCAAAAGGTAAAGTTCTTAAAAGCAGCCAATACAAAGAACCCGACCTTTCATTATTAGTCTAACATAAAAGAGGGATAAATTTAACCATGACTTCTAACTATGAAGATTTCATTCATATCAGCCGCTATGCACGTTTCTTAGAAACAGAAAATCGTAGGGAAACCTATCAGAATACTGTTGATCGTTGGTGGTCTTATATGACTGATAAATTTCCATCTCTATCTAAGTATACGGATGTAAAGACAGCCATTGAACAAAAGCAAGTTATGCCTTCTATGCGTACCATGATGGCTGCTGGAGAAGCTTTGGATCGAAACCATATCGCTGCATACAACTGTAGTTACATTGCCATTGATGATCCGAAAGCTTTTGATGAAGCTCTTATGATTTTAATGTGTGGCACTGGTGTTGGTTACACAGTTGAGCGTGATGCTGTTGATCGCCTACCAGAGGTTCCCTGTATCATTTCCCGTACAGAAGAAGTTATTCAAGTTGCAGACAGTAAGGAAGGCTGGGCTAGGGGATTACGTCAACTTATTTCCCGACTATATGCTGGCGAACATCCAACTTGGGACTTGTCTAAAATCAGGCCAGCAGGTAGTCGCCTTAAAACATTCGGTGGTAGGGCAAGCGGTCCAGAGCCATTAGATAATCTATTTCGTTTCTGCACTTCTACATTTTATAAAGCCGTTGGACGTAAGCTAACCAGCATTGAATGCCACGACATTATGTGTGCCGTAGCAGCCGCCGTTGTTGTCGGCGGCGTTCGACGTAGTGCTATGATTAGTCTTTCCAATCTAAGTGATGACCGGATGCGTCATGCAAAAATGGGTAGCTGGTTCCATGAAAATGTCAATCGTAGTTATGCCAATAACTCTATTGCCTTTTCCACTAAACCCGACATGGGTACATTCCTACGTGAGTGGTCTGCAATTTATGAATCTAAAAGCGGTGAGCGTGGAATCTTTAATCGTACCGCTGCCATTAATAAAGCAAAAGAAATTAATCGGGATTTTGAACATAGCTTTGGAACAAATCCCTGTGGAGAAATCTCTCTACGCCCGAAGCAATTTTGTAATTTAAGTGAAGTTGTTGTCCGTCCATCAGATACAAAAGAAACTATTAAGGAAAAGGTTCGAATTGCAACCATCATTGGAACATACCAATCAGCCCTTACTGATTTCAAATATCTTTCAAAGAAATGGAAAGACAACAGCGAAGAGGAAAGGCTCCTTGGTGTTTCCCTTACTGGTATCTTTGATAATAAGATAACCTACAGACCAGACCCGGAGTTCCTTACCAGCATTCGTGAGTATGCTCGTAGTGTAAATAAAGAAATTGCAGCGGAGCTAGGTATTCAACCATCAGCGGCAGTTACGACCATCAAACCATCCGGCACCGTATCTCAATTAGTAAACAGCGGTAGCGGCATTCATCCTAGGTATGCACATTACTACATCCGCCGTGTTCGTGCAGACAATACCGATCCACTAGCACAATGGATGGTTAATGAAGGTATGCCGTATGAAATTGATGTATATAATAACAAGAACTATGTTTTCTCGTTTCCGATTTCATCTTCCAAGAATGCTGTAACTCGAAATGACATTAGCGCAATTGAACATCTAAACGTATGGTTGGCTTATCGGAAGTACTGGACAGACCACAATCCCTCAGTTACAATTTATGTAGGTGAGGACGAGTGGGCAGAGGTTGGAGCATGGGTTTATAAAAACTGGAATGAAGTTTGCGGTATTGCCTTTCTTCCCCGTGAAGATGCCTCACACAGTTACGTCCAAGCTCCATACGAAGAGATTACCGAAGAGAAGTATAAAGAACTTGCTGCAAACATTCCACATATTGACTATTCTCTTTATCGTGAATATGATGACAACACAACATCCTCACAAGAACTAGCTTGTACTGCTGGAGTGTGTGAGATTTAAAAATGGTTGATCCTGAATTTTTTATTATTAAGAATTTTTTAGATGACTATACGTGTAAATCTTTAATTAAAATTTTAGATAATAAAATTACTGATGGAGAAGCAAGTGAAGCCGGTGTTCTTTCTGGAGTATCTTCAATTAAAAATAAAACACAGAGAGACACCGATCTTTTCTTTCTTTCTCCCGACTCAATGTTGGGAACAATATTTTTTTATGCTGCCAAGACAATTAACTGTGATTTAAAGTGGAACTTTGATATAGACCAAACCGAATCAATTCAATTACTGCGTTATAACATTGGAGGATTTTACGTTCCACACATAGATGTACTGCCCACTTATGTCAGGGGAAAACAAAGAAAGATTTCTATTGGTGTATCTCTAAATGATCCTGCAGAGTATATTGGTGGAGAATTTAGAATTTATCCTACGTCACAGAAAGATCATATAGATTTTAGATTACCTAAAGGAGATGCAATTGCCTTCCCATCCTTTCTATGCCATGAGGTTCGACCTGTTTTAAATGGGGTCAGGTATTCATCAACAGCCTGGATAGAAGGAACAAACTGGCGATGACAAATTTACAGTATTGTTTAGTTTGCTGGTTAGATGCAGCAACCGTAAATGATTGGCATGATTCAAAAGATGACGGCCCAACTATTGTTTATAGCTGTGGCTTGTTAATCAAGGACGAGCCAGAATATATCACTCTGTCATCCTGTCAGGAACAAGACGACATGACAGTCA
>Ga0208898_1001387_pt1 | contig 16062 bp, 26 predicted proteins | sample VirMetDEL_Mar_4_FD_184513 | JGI IMG/M metagenome (GOLD analysis project Ga0208898, IMG submission 184513) | Aqueous microbial communities from the Delaware River and Bay under freshwater to marine salinity gradient to study organic matter... | ecosystem: Environmental > Aquatic > Marine >...
CTCAGTTGGTAGAGCATCAGCCTTCCAAGCTGATGGTCGCGGGTTCGAGTCTCGTCTCCTGCTCATAGGTCGAAAGTCCTTCACCTACAGGCTAGCTGGGCCCTTCCTCTTCTGTGAAAGGGGTTTTACTGGGCCCTTCCTGAGGTGTTGGACCCGACCTTTTTTCTCCCTTAGCACAGTGGTTAGTGCATCTGACTGTTAATCAGAGGGTCCTAGGTTCAAATCCTAGAGGGAGAGCTATTAACTATATCATTATAACTTGGGGGTATCGCATAGTGGCTATTGCAGCTGACTGTAAATCAGCCGTCTCTGACATCGGTGGTTCGAGTCCATCTACCCCCACGCCGCCTGAAGACTGCGAAGGGAGTTCAAACTTTTTGTTTGTCTCCCTTTTTTTATTTGTGGAATTGTAAATTTTGTTGTATATTTGTCTTATGAAAAATCTTATTCTTTCCCTTTTTATGGTTGGACTGTCAACCACGATGTTTGGTCAATATAATGACCCAGTTAAGAACCTTCAGTATGCGTCTAGTAAGATGATGCAAGCAAACACAGACCAACTACTCGGTTTAGGGTTTGCTGTCGGCTCATCCCTGTTTTACTCTCAATATATGAAAGATATGAATGATAGTAGGTCACTGGCGACTAGTGGTATTTTTGGTGTGTGTTCTGTTGGTTTTTTGATTAGTTCTGTAGTTAATGAACGGAAAGGTAGGAAAGCACTACAGGTAGGTGTGAAAGGAATTACAATTAAATTTAATTAATGTAATATCCGGCTGAAGACTGCGAAGGGAGTTCAAACTTTTTATTTGTCTCCCTTTTTTTAATTAAAATAAAATACTTATATTTGTGTTATGACAAAGAAAGAAATTATTAATAAGATTGAGGATAATCGTACATGGGACACTGCAAAACATCGTTACGCTGAAAAACTTTTGAGTGAGTTTAATGGTAAAGATGTTAGAGACTATCTATGGAATAAGTATCGTAAAACGAACGATTATTTTTACTGTAGTATTCTTAAAAATAACTGATGAAAATATAAATTAAATCGACGATAAACAGATAAAACTTCGACAAATGGATAATACAGAAATCAGACTTATGGCTTCAGAACTTGTTTCTGATTATGGTAAACAAGGAGGTGTAGACACTTGTTTTGATTCCATTAAACAAACTGAAGATGAAAGTGAAATTGTATTTTGGGAAAAAGTATTAAAGTATATTGAAGATAATTATGACGATGATGTATCGTTTATGATGGGAGAATTATGATTACACTTTTTGTTTTATGTGTAACAGTAATAAAGAAATATCTTTTAGATATATTTTTAAATGTTTTAGTTTTTATTACCGCAATGGGATTATTAATATTATTTTTTGAGTGTTTAAACCTGTATTACGACCATTTAGAGGATAATGGTTTACTGTATTAATTTGTTTTTTAGAATTTAAATATGAACCAAGTAGATTTACAAAGATTAAAAGATAATATTTCAGAATATGGAGAAGATGAAAGATTTGAAAGACCTTTTGAAAATGGAAGACAGGGTTACCGTAATAACCCCTTTGTCCCCATGTCTTGTTTTGGAAAACAATGGACGAAAAATAGTTAAATCATATCAAGTCTATAAGACTTGGATTATTGGTTGAATTATAAATTATAATATTTACATTTCATTTATCGGGATGTGGCGCAGTTGGTAGCGCACCTGCTTTGGGAGCAGGGGGTCACAGGTTCGAGTCCTGTTATCCCGACTAAGAAAGGGTTCTTTGACATAAACAATTTTAAAATTAGAAAATATGGAATTATTTTATTTCGCAGGGGGTATTCTTTTGTCAGGTCTTATAGGTCTGGTTGTATGGGTATCTTCAAACAAAAGAGAAATCGTAAAAATTAAAGAAGAAGACAGTGAACTTCTTGAATATCTAAAAGTTTTACAGAATGAAGTAAAAGATTTGGAATTGAAAGTTCATAAATACGTTGATAATATCTACAGAGACACTGAAGATAAGTTCAACAATTTTGATAGAGGATTGGATAGTAGATTAGATAAAATGGAAAACCGTCTCCACACTATGTATGAAGACGGTTGTAAACCAGTTGATAAACTTAAAACCCAAATAAACGGGTAAATTAGTTAAAGAACTCTTTCTTAATCTGATAAGTTCCATCGGAGTATTTTATTTTCTTAATATAAATTCCCGATGAGGTTATCTCACTTAAATTAATCTTAGCACCGTAGATATTATAGTATTCTATATTTTCTACGGTGTTTTGATTTTCAGGAATTTGTATTCCTCTCGACCTTAATACACCTTTTACCCATTCAGGTATTTCTTCACCTGTTGCCATTAATGTTTCATCACTTCCACATACTAAACCCCATAAAGAAAGTAACTCTAATACATCGTCAATTCCCACGACACCATCATCATTAAAATCTATCTGAGCACAAGGTTCGACATTTTGTCCAAACTGATTTAAAAGTAATATAATATCAGAAACACCTACCAACCCATTACCATCTAAATCTAATCTACATGGGTATACAGGACAAGGTAAAACAGGAGGACCTACGTAGAGGGGTAAAATCTCCTCATCACCCCAATTACCAGTTACATATGTTAATGTATCGTTTCCTGATGTCACAGTAACTGAACCTGGACCCTCATATACTTGACACCAATAATGTAACCCATTACCGAATATATCTTCTAATATAAGTTCATAATTACCTTCAGGTAGACAATATGAATTAGAAATAGATTCACATGAATATTCTGCGTTTTGATATCCACCACCTCCATCGATTAATTCACCTGTATCTAGATTTGCCAATATCCATGTAAACCCATATGGTAGTGCGTCAAAATATATGTTAATATCTACTGTTGTACCTGGTTCATTCGTAAAATTTAAAATAGTAGTGTCATTAACAGTATATGAATCTTCTATTCCATTTGGTAACTCAGTCCAAATAGATAATGTGTGGTCACCAAACGGTATTCCAATAGTAGGTAAACCAACTGTTTCATAATTTCCAGTAGTTAACAAACCATTCCATATAAAACTATTAGATGGTTCATTATCTAATTGATAATTTACTGTGACATAATTAATAGTGTCTAATGTATTACTCGTTAATGTGAATGATACATTATCGAAGGATTCAGTACATTCACCTTCACTTGGTATTGTTATTGAACTTGTCCCAACACTAACTCCGTCTAAAGGAGTACAATTACCATTATCAAGTAACCCCGACCTATGTTGTAATAGTTTACTTCTCATTCTAGTTCTACCGTCAGGACTAAATCTATCCATACAATCGTCATTAGAATAATCCATAAAATTTTCTGTCATAGTTTCATAACATGTTAAAGGACCACACCCTGCAGAACCAGTCGTAGGTGGGGTATCACACAGTGCATCACCTTGAGCCGCACAGTTTGTTTCAGGACCACATCCACCGGTATTATTAAATGTATGAAATAATCCTAGATAGTGACCCATCTCGTGAGTTAGGGTTTTATTTTCGTTAAAATTATTATAGAGTTGATTATCTTGATTACCGTTGTTATTAAATCCGAAGACTCCACGAAATACAACAATACCATCTCTAAGATTACTAGTAGGTGGTAAATACGCAAATCCCAGTGGTGAACCTCCTCCGTTTAATTTATGAACAACGTAAATATTACAATACTCTGCAATTGGCCAATAACACAAAGATTTAAGAGCAAACTCAGAGTTTTCAGCTAAAATCGAATTGGTTACCATACCATTTTGAGTATATCCCGCAAGTGAATCAGGATTTTGTCTTGTAATACCATTTGTTGGATTACCGTCAGGGTCTACGGTAGCTAAACAAAATTCAATGTCTACATCAACAGGAGCATTAAAGAAAGGAGCACCGGTATTATTAGCAGGAAAGAAAGACTCTCCTATAAAATCTGCGTTTAATGCTGCAATTGCATCATAAATTATCTCATCTGAAATGTTACTACCCTCCCCTAATGGGTCTCCATCATGGAATACATGTACCACAACGGGTATGGAATATACTTCATTAGAAAACGACCTAGGTGTAGGTTCTACATTCTGAGATATACCGAATTTTTTTTGTAATTCAAAATATGAGCGTTTGTACTCATCATCGTTCTGGATATTAAATTCATGAATCTCATCCGTACCGCATCTCGCGGGTTCTTGTGAAAGAGTTATGTTTGTAAAAAAACTAAGAAGAAAAACTAAACTAAAAAATCTGTTATATATCATTTACTTATGTGTGAGTAGATTGTACTACTCCCCCATAAATATCTTCTTAACTTCCCTTGTACCGTCCGAAAACAAAGTTTCCTGTAAGTATATTCCGTTACTTAAACTACGAGTGTAAGTAACTTCAACACCCCTTAAAGTATAGTATTTTGTACTCATAATTTGTTTGTCTAATATTACATGGTTAATATTAGACAAATCACGTATTTCATATATAACGGTTAAAGGTATTGAACCAATCTTAAAGTACTCATCAGTACCACATATTAAACCTAGTTTAGGTAAAAATTGTAAGACATCTTCTGTACCTACGACACCATTATTATCGAAATCATAGGGTGAGCATGTCCCAACATTACCTATATTATATAGTAAGTCCAATAAATCGGTAACAGTTACAGAACCATCACCATCAAAGTCTCCCTGACAGTAAACTTCAGGACAATTATTTATACAAAAATCAAATGTTAATTCTGAACCGAAGTCAATTTCACTAGGGTCTGATAAGTCAAATATTAAATTATTGTTTGAAATAATGTTTACAAAGGAATCATAAGAACCATCACATATACCGTCATTATCAAAATCAAAAGAACACATACCATCACCATTCGCATCGGTTATAACAAAAGTGTAACACCCCTCAGTTAAACAAGCACCCTCATAGAAATCTATGTCGTTAGACCCAAATGGGTAATCTCCACCTTCCATTGTTAGTTCACCAAACTCGTCTATAATTTCCCAATCTATTTCATTTGACCAAACATCGGGAGATATTATTACTTCCACCCAATTAGATTCTGAAGGTTCAACATAAGTTGAGTAAAAATTATTATCAGTGTACTCATCATCAAGATATATTACTTCAATGTCAAAATACCCTTCACCCAAATTATAATCAGTAAACCCAAGATTAAAAAACTCACCAGCGTCGATAGGGGGTAATGGGTATGTAACTCCATTTACTTTAATTGATGCGCCTGTAACATCATTCCCACCATAGTTAGATATTTTAACAGTAAAACTTACCTCATCTCTACACCACTCTGAGGGTAAAGAAACACTCGTTATTGCCAGGTCGTTTGAATTAAGTGGTTGACATTTGATATTATCAATGACCAACCCCTCAAGTTGAGTTAACAACAAATCCCTCATTCTTTCAATCTGATTTTGTGTAAATGCGATTCTACATGTTTGAGGTGTATAATCCATATAGTTTTCAATCATCGCATCGGGACAATCTACTGTAGTGCAACCTATATTATTTGCACTTGTTGGTGGAGTATCAGGGCATTGGTCACCTTGTGTGCATCCATTTGTTTCTGAACATGGGTTAGAACCCTGATTTGAGAAAGTATGGTATAAACTAAATGCATGTCCAATCTCATGAGTTACGGTTGCGTTTAAGTTATGACTAGTTTTAAGATTACCTACAGTACCTGAAACATTATAAAGACATACAGGACCATATAAACAATTATTACCTGTGGGTCCTAAGTAAGAATATCCTTGTATACCATTACCTCCATTATTACCGTTAATTTCTGAAACTATCCATAAGTTAAAATATTTTTGGATATCCCAACATCCTACGGTCTCCTTCATATAGGATTCACTTATCCCATCTCCATTACCATTAGTAACACCATCTAAAACATAGGATTCACCATTATTAGTTAAATTACTACCATCATAACGATGAATACCATTGGTTGGGTTATTATCGGGGTCTCTCTGAGATAAACAAAACTCAATTTTAGAGTCCATAACCAACGACAATTCATACTCGTCATATTCATCTGTTAATGCCGCCAAAGCTTCTGTATCACCCCTAAATCTATGATTTAAGTTTTCTATCATACTATATACCTGCTCATCAGATATATTTGTTCCTTCCCCTATGGGTTCACCTAAATGTACTATGTGAATAACCACAGGTACTGTGAGGATTTCTGCCGTTTCTAAGTTAACCTCAGGGGCACAATCAACACGTTCTGCATACAATTGTTGTAGAAATGGATTTCTACGTAAGATTTCGTCTGTACCACATTGTTCTTGCGAAAAAATGTTTGTATTTAATAACGATAAAACTGTGAAAAACAGTAATTTAAATGTTTTCATACCTATAAATATTAATCCTCGTCTATTTTTATTTGGGTAATATATGTTATGTCACATATTTCTTTTATTATATGTTTGATGTATAGTTATTTTTTATTATATTGTAATAGCTACGATTTATAGCATAAATTTTTAAAAGACTTAAGACCATGAAAAATTTAATGTACTTATCAGTTGTTTTAATTTTAGCCTCTTGTGGTACAACAGAGGAACCTGAGATTATTATTGCTGACACAACTACCGATAGTGTTGAAGTAGTTGTTGAAACTAAAGATACAACTACTTTTGACGTTACCGGTATTGATAATGTTGGAGATTTGTTAGATACTCTTGAAACTATCGGAACCGATGTTACTGAATAATCAAGGTAGGAAAAAATCTCAGATTGTGTTTTCTACTAAACTAGTCACTGTAGGTTATTACGGTGTATTAGCATGTATTATTTTATTTTTAATATCTGAATACTTGTTATGAAGAAAACAAAAATCGTAAACTTGTTCGCAGGACCTGGGGCTGGTAAATCTACCATTGCCTCAGGTCTTTTTCACGAATTAAAAAAACGTCATATAAAATGTGATGCACCATATGAATTTCCAAAACAATTAGCATGGAATGAATCTAATAAAGAAATAAAAGACCAACTTTATGTCATTGCAAATCAACACCGGGGTATTGTGAGGTCTTATGGTATTGTTGATTACATTATTTTGGATTCTCCTTTATTATTATCGTTAGCCTATAGAGATAACTATACTTCAGAATATCCCGCAAATTTATATGGTGATAGTTTTGAAATGATGATGTTAGACATTCATAACAAATATGATAATATAAATATATTTTTGGAAAGACCTGAAAAACCTCATGAAAATGAAGGAAGGTTTCACGATGAAGATATGTCGTTAAAGTTGGACAAAAAAATAATGTCGATATTAAAGAACAACAATATTAATTTCATTAAAATTAAAGTTAATGAACAAACAATTAATTCGATATTAGGTTTGGTTTTACGGAAATAATTATTTATATTTGTATTCAACCCGCGCTTATAGCTCAGTTGGTTAGAGCATCGGACTCATAATCCGCAGGTCCTAGGTTCAAGTCCTAGTAGGCGCACAAACACCTTACAATGAATATTTTTGTTTTAGACACCGATGTTAAAAAATGTGCAGTGTATCATAACGATAAACATGTTGTTAAGATGATACTCGAAAGTGCTCAACTATTGTGTGGAGTTCACCACATGACAGAATCCAATGTAGATAACGTACCATATAAGTTGTCTCATAAAAATCATCCATGCTCAATATGGGCTCGTGAAAATATGTCAAATTACTTGTGGTTGTGTGAACTTGGTCTTGAACTATGTAAAGAGTATACATATCGTTATGGTCGTCGTCATAAATCACAAGACGTTATTGAATGGTGTATTGAAAATCATCCGTCAATACCTGATAACGATTTTACTGAACCTCCAAAAGCAATGCCTGATGAGTATAAAGTAAATGATGTTGTTCAGTCATATCGTAATTACTATTGCGGTGACAAAAAACATTTTTCTAAGTGGAAAAATAGAGAAGTTCCTTATTGGTTTAATTAATTTATTTATTATACTTGCGTTATGAAACAGAAAATTATTAACGTGTCTTACAGAAAAGAATCACAGACATTTCCTGAATGGTTAAAGTATGAGGTTACTATCATGAATGAAAATGGTAGTGAAGAGTTAATTCCGGCATATGGTAAAGATTTAGAGGATGCAATCTCAAGAATAAAGCATGATAAACGTGTTCAAATTGTTGAAAGAACTACACGTAAGATACCTGTGTTTTTTTGGTTGTGTATGTGGGTACTTTACATGACTGGAATAACCGCTTTACAATATGAACTCGACGAACCAATGATTATTATCGGAGGTTTGGGTTTTGCCGGATTTTTTCTTATATTTGTTATGTGGTGGACACAAAATAGAAACGTAGATAAAAAATAAAAATTATGTTATATTTCGCTTATGGCTTTACAGGTTTATGTGTAGCACTTATGATTTACTCAGTTATTAAAATGATTCTAAAAAAATGAAAAAGTATTTTGAATTTTCAGACACAATTAATGGTACTAATTACTTCCTACGAAACTTACTGTCTACATTCCTCGCATTTTGTAGTGGGTGGATAATTGGATTCGGTATAGGTTCCGAACAAAACCTTTTGGTTATGATTGGACTATTAACTATAGCCCCGACAATATGGTTTAACGTGTGTACCATTTTTAAAAGGTCTAACGCACTTTTTCCTCAATACGCGGTTTGGATTACTGTCGGTATGATTGTATTTCAACTACTCGGTGAGGTAAACCAACTATTTTCAATATTTCCTTTGGTGATGGGGTTGATTCTTTTGTTTAAGAACTCTAATATTGAAAATCACGAGGGTTGATAACCTCAGGAGAGATGGCAGAGTGGTCGAATGCGACGGTCTTGAAAACCGTTGTACCGAAAGGTACCGGGGGTTCGAATCCCTCTCTCTCCGCTTAATTTAAATATTTAATATGGATTACGGAAAAGACTTTAAAAAATATGCGATGAGTGACTTTAACATATCGTCACTTAATATGGATTACTACACAAAAGAAATTGAATCTTCTTTAACTCCCTACATCTTAGAAGAAAGAGAAATGAGAGTCACTCAGATGGATATATTTTCACGTTTAATGAGAGATAGAGTTTTGTGGGTTGCAGGTGGTGTAGATGATAGAATGTCTACAGTTGTTCAAGCACAATTAATGTACTTAGATTCGGTAGATAATCTTGATATTACAATGCATATTGATTCTCCTGGTGGTTCTGTTAAATCAGGTCTATCGATGGTAGATGTGATGCAGTATATAAAATCTGATATTGTAACAGTAAATACAGGAATGGCGGCATCTATGGGTTCTGTATTGTTAGGTGCTGGAACAAAAGGTAAAAGGTCTTCACTAAGATTTTCAAAAACTATGTTACACCAATCAAGTGGAGGGGCTTATGGTAATATTCAAGATGCTCGTATTAATTTTGAAGAGTGGGAAAAAGTTAATAATATTTTATTTGAACTTTTAGGTGAGTTTTGTGATAAAGACCCGAAAAAGGTAATGGAGGATTCCACAAGAGATTTTTGGATGTCATCTGAGGAAGCGCTTGAGTACGGTATAATTGATGAGATTATAAAAACTAAACGTTGAAACATAAACCCGTAGTGTCTTATAAACGTCACTTAATGAAGACATTAACGTGGCGTTTATTAGGTACCACTGATACTATTTGTGTTAGTTGGTTAATAACTGGTGACCCGTTAGTAGGTATAAGTATAGGGTTTGTAGAGATTATAACTAAGATGGTCTTATATTTTATACACGAAAGAGTTTGGTATAAATCTTCTTTTGGTGTTAAAAAAAAGTAACAAAGTCATAATTACTCTATATTTATTTTAAGAATATTAAAAAAATATGGATTGGGTAAGAATTATTGAAATATTATTAACTTCAATTACTTCAATAGTAGTTGCTTTAGTTGGTGCAGGATTTTTTAAAAGATACAATGATAAAAAGTATAGTAATGAATCTAAAGGTAAATTAATTCAACAGATTAAAAAAGATGAAATTATACATTTAGCTATTAGAGATGTTAGACGTAGATATTCTGCAGATAGAGTCTATATATGGCAATTTCACAATGGGGGTTCGTTTTATACAACCTCACCGATGCAAAAATTATCTATAACTTATGAAAGATGTTCACAAGGGTTAGAAAGAAAAATAGATAAAAATCAAAATCACCTTATTACTAATTTTACAACATATATAAAAGATGTAATGGATGGTAAAATGTTTTTTTCTGACATCATAAAAATGGATGATATTGGTTTGAGGTCGCTAGCTCAGTCTAATGGGACTAAGTCACATTGTGCGGTACCGATATATGATAAAGAAGGGCATTTAGTTGCTATGTTGTGTTTGGATTGGGTTTGGAGTGATATACCACAAGAGTTTTTAAAGAAAGATGGTAATTTCACACAAGATTTTGTTGAGGAGTTTAGTAAGGATGCTGATACTCTTGATACTTATTTATGATGGGACTATTAGATAAATGTAAGAAAAATAATAAGCTGTTAACTTCGATAGTATTTTTAGCCTTATTATCAATAACCAATAATTTAGAAGGTTATATACTTTCTGAATTTGGTTTTAGTTATATTTTATTAGGGGCTGAATTTTTATCCTTAGTGTTAACTGTTATGTTCCTACACTTTTTGATATGTATGATTGATGAAGGTAGATGTACTACCGTAAAAAAGGTTAACGAGTAGTTAATGCTGTAATTTTACCGGTTCGCCCAACCCTGTAATCGCCTAATTTATTTATCCTTAAATTCTCAAACTTGGCTTCCTCATCACCTACTTCCCACTCATACTCATACTCAATAGTGTCATCTATTTTGTCAGTTATAAGTATTTCATTTTTGTAACGGTCAACCCATTTATTAAAACCGTCAATAACCTCTTCTCTTCTGTCATTAGTTCTTCTATTTAACTCCTCAATCATTTCTGTACTCTGAGTTATAATAGTACCGTACTCAATATCAATTTTTTCAATACTTCCCTCTACTTCACCGTTACCATCACATTCACTACAGTTTTGATTACCACTTCCGTCACAATAAGTACAATCCGTGGTTGAGTCACCTTCACAATCATCACAGGTTATACTACCATCACCTTCACAATACGAGCACGTGTCCCCATCCTTATCTACTCCTTCACCATCACAGTCTCCACACTCTTCACTACCCCTACCTTCACAATTACCACAGTCGACATAACCTAACCCATCGCACATATCACAGCTCACTTCACCATTACCATCACATGTCTCACAATCCTCATCAGGATAATATTCATCACTTTCAGATTTCATATAATCGATAGTGTAGATTGTATTTGTTTTTTGTAGTGCAGTTTTGTCGTCATCCCCATTTAGAAGGTTATACGCAACGAATAACCCTTTAATCAACTCATCACCATCCAAGGTACTTAAAATGTTCTTAGTGGGAGGATATGAAAGTGCTGAAGACTCTATATAGGATATCGAAGGTTTTTTATCCAATAAACCTTTGTGACTTAGGTCTAAGGTTACCCACGACTCTAAAACTTTTCCGACTTTTAAAATATTTTCACTCATATCACTGATAATACTATAAATAGTAAGTATTTATGTAATATAACATCAATTATCATGAGTGATAGAAAAATAATTAAAAACGTTTTAAAAGAATATACCGAAGAAGAATTATTCGATTATAAACCTAATTTTAGTGCTGACGATTTACTAAAATATATCGAATCTGAATGGGATGTAGAAATGTTAGAAATAATAAATTCAAAAATTAATGAAAGAATTGATTTCTTAACTCATGTTACAGACATAGGTTCTAGAAAAGAAGTTAGAGGTTTTAAAAGATACGATGAATAACTTATTAGAAATATTATCTCATACGTTAAAAAAAGAATTAATTAAAGAAGAGTATATTTTTCCTTTGTCTTCTAAAGATTTTAAAACTTCTTTAAATCCAGATAATAGTATAAGTATTACTGTAACTCAAGACACGCCCGTAGTGTCTATAATCGACGGTCAAATAGAAAATATAATGAACAAGGGTACTACCCTTAAATTAGTAGATAGTCAAGGCGTTAATTACTTTTATAGAAATATTATAGTTTCAGATAACCTAAAAAAGGGAGATATCGTCGACAAAGGTCAATTAATTGGTAGAGTCAATAACCGGTTAGATTTATCATCCGATAAATTTGACTTAACTCAATTACTAACCTCCGGTATCGAAGACGTTCAATTCCCTGAAGATATTGAAGGTTTATTTACCTGATAAGAAAATATCCACTTCTTTAGGACTTGGTACTCCCATCTGTTTTTCACAATCCCGACAGTAAACTCGAATGGTTGAACAGTCTCCTTCAAATTTTAGATATGTATTTTTATGCCGACAATCACTTTGAATTTCTTCTTTGAGCTTTTCTAGCCTCTTAATTTCACTATTAAGAGATTTAACTTTTCCAGTCTTATCCATGGTTATTATTTTAAATAAAAAGTAAAAGTACGAGTATTCCTACTTAAAGTTTGTTCGGTAAATATAGGGGGTAATTTAGTTATAAACAAATTAATTTTAATAATTGTTATAACCGATAGTTTTCACTTTTTGGTTTATGCCATCATAAAATAAATAGATATTAAAAATGAAATAATCATATTTTTATATAAAATATGTGATTTTTTATTCAAATCAATCTTCATTACAATCTACTTTTTGTATGTTTTCATTCCCTCCTTGAATAAGGACGTATACACCATAATTGTCTAATACTTCGTTTGGTGAATCATCATTTTCTACATCTGTTTTATTATAATCATAATTGGCTATATTACCATTTTTAATCATTATACAACAAGAGTCTTCCTTTAATTTAAAATTATTAGATATAATATTAAATGGTATTTTTAAATCGCTAAATGAGTAGGATTTTTTAATTCCGTTATCACTGTCCTTTTTTAATTGTTCTAGTGCCGATTTAAGTTCGTTATTATCAACGTCCTCCATATTCACACCAAATAACTCTTTCCATTTTTTGCGATTGAGTAGTGAATTATCTGATGGGTTATCCCCATTTATACCTTTATATGCAACCATATCAATAAATCTATCACATGGTATCGCTCTTTTTCCTCTCTCCTCTTTATCTTGAGGTTCTTGCTGAGGTTCTTGCTGAGGTTCTTGCTGAGGTTCTTGCTGAGGTTCTTGCTGAGGTTCTTGCTGAGGTTCTTGCTGAGTAACACTACCACCACTTCTACTTAGTAATATATCAGGCAAAGTAGGATTATTTAACACTTCACCAATTGTTAATTTTATCTCATAATCTTTAGCGTTTGACCCATCAACTAACAATCCCATTGACCGTATTTCCTCAGCACTTACATCTGTAAATTTAGATAAAATAATCATGTTTTTAGCTTGAGATAATTTTGTTCTATCTCCAACAACATTAATTTTTAAAATATTGTTTTCATCCTCACAATCTAAACTCACGTTTACTTTTGCAGATACCACAACCCCAAATATCTTTTTCTCAGCAGAAAAAGTTTTTGTTTCATTACATTTTATATAACCTTTTCGTTTACAGTTACCACTGTCACAGATATAAAATTCTAATTCTAAAATACTCTTTAGTGTTTGGATGTACTCGTCTGTTAAATCAGTTTTAATTGCAACAGTAACTGTAAACGTACTATCACCTTCCATAATAATAGTTTTATAACCCTTACTTACGTGTTGTAATAAAATGGATTTTTTTTCAGATTCAGAAATTAATATTTGTTTTTTACTCATCATTATATAAGTATTCAAACCTATTATTTTTACCTTCTTTAGTGATTTTAGTACTACTCTTTATAAAATATTTTAATTCTTCAACCTCTTGATTAAATTTATAAATAGAGTCTTCTAAACGATATATTTGAGCCTCATATAATGCAGTCTGCTCTTTCATTTGAGAGTTTAAGTAGTATTTACTCTCTTCTAATTTTTTTATTTGGTAACTCAAATTCTCAACACTTAATAGTAAGGTTTTATTTATACTATCTTTTTCTTGGCACTCGGTTATTAATAATTCTATTTTAGAGTTTAATAAAGACTGCTCTTTTTTATCAAGTACTATAACATTCTCATATTCCTCAACCCTACCTTCTAACTCGTTAACTTTTCTGTTTCTTACTTCAGAATCATGTATAATATGCTCAAATTCTTCATCTATTATATTTAATAAACTATCCGTTTGTGATAGAATCCTACTGTCTATTTTTACAGTATCCTTATTAGTGTCTATTGTTTCTCCACAAGAAAAAAGTAATAGAGAAAATAATACGATTATTGGTTTTTTATAGCTAAACATTCTACAAGTTTTATATTCACTTCTTCAAGTCTTTGTTGATAGAGTTCAACTCTGTCTTCGAGTTGTTCGATTCTCTCGTCTTGGTCTTCTAATTGTTTTTCGTGTGATGTTGTGATTTGATTAAATAAATACCCGACAGTTATTATCGCCACAAACGCAATAGCAGTTATCGGATTGTTTTTAAATTGTTCGAAACTGATTGGTGATGCCATTTTTTATTTATAAATATCACCGTAAAAAATAAACCCCCCACTATTGTGGAGGGTTTACGGTTAACTCAGGATATTCTTACCTAAAATAAGTGGAGACTCATCCTTATTTGCTTTAATTCTGAAGTGGTTGTCTCGTTCCTCAACCATCAACTCTTTTTTACCGTAACGATTAGGGTAGTTCTTGTAAACGTAATCCTTAATCAACTGCTCTTTTTGTTTGTCTTCCATTTTATTTAGTTTAATATACTGATGTTTCAATTACTTCAAATCCTCCATACTTACGCCATTCTTCATTCGGTTTCCCTACATCCAACCACATAACACCTTCTTTACTCCGACTATCGGAGTAAACCTCCATCTCAGGTTGTTCATCGAAGATAAGTTGGTATGCTTCGTCCTCATCTTCAAAATGTTCTTTGTTCTCTTCATACCAATCGTAATCGCCACGAATATCCTCCAAATACTCAAGTAGGTCAGCCGCAGTTTCTCCTTCATACGTAGGAGTACATTTCCGTAGAGTTTCAACATCAACCTCAATGGGTTCAGATGCTTCCCAAATGGTGTATCGTTCACACATTCGGACATAAAGTTTTTCTTCTGACATTTTTGTTTTGTTATTTGTTCAGTACAAATGTAAAACAAAAATTCTATTAAGACAAATAATTTTTAGGTAATTCCAAATCTTCCTTTCTGTGCGTTATAATTTTGAAGTACTTCATCGTCTGTTAATACGTCAGAGTAATATTGCACCGTAGAATATTTAAAGTCGTTGAAGGAATTGGCTAATGGGATAACACTTCCACCTATTTTAAAATCACCTTCACTATCTACACTATTATTCTGTGTGTAAGTCTCTTCCAAAACACCATCTAAATATAGTCTGAAGTCTGTATAAAAACTCAACACCGGCGGTACACCTGCCGTATACCCATATGATGTTAAAGTAATATAATGCCATTCGTTTGGGGTTACCAAATTACTATCACTACTGAACTGTATTGTACTACTATCAGAATAAAACTTAATTTGATAATTACTATCTGTGGTGTTACTTGTTAGTGCTAATGTTCCTTTTCTACCTATTGAAGTTCCATAACTATATAATGCTTGTACTCTATTTGAACCGCTGACGGTATTTAACTTTACCCATACTCCTACTGAATTAGTACTAAGATTAGTAAAACTCATAGAAAAATTTTTGTCATTTAGTTCTAAACAACCTTCTCCATCGTTAGTAATATATAAAGGTTGAAAACTAGGACTACTATATGTTATTTGTTCTCCATTACCTGAGATATCGTTCCATTCATTATTAACTCCACCAATTATAAATCCATCCTTAAAGTTATATGAGTACGGTTTGATGCTAGCATCAAATAAAAACTTTAAATTATCTGTTACAATAGGTTCATAGTCCCTGTTTACAACGGCTAAATCGGTTTGTAAAGTTATT
>Ga0208898_1001388_pt1 | contig 16062 bp, 27 predicted proteins | sample VirMetDEL_Mar_4_FD_184513 | JGI IMG/M metagenome (GOLD analysis project Ga0208898, IMG submission 184513) | Aqueous microbial communities from the Delaware River and Bay under freshwater to marine salinity gradient to study organic matter... | ecosystem: Environmental > Aquatic > Marine >...
TAAGTTAGTGGGTATATAGTGTGTCAAGAGCAAAAATCAAGTAGGTGCGACATTATGTCATAGGCTAACCTTATTTTTTATTTTGGAAACTATAGTGGCTACGCCAGGATTTGGCCCTAGCCAGTATCCTAGCTAGGGGCCCCGTGGTTAATAGCCTAGGCCAGCTCCGATATAGAACAAAACTAGGATAATTGCGACAAGCGAGGCGGCCCCTAAGACCGCCCCTAAGACCTCGAAAATCATGAGCTGCAGGCCTCAGCAATAGCGGCCTCATATGCAGCGACGATATCCTCGCGCTTGGTATCGCCCACTTTGATGCTCATGTACATGGTCAGCGCCTCGGTTAAAATTTCGCGCTTTTCCTTGTCTTTTTCCGCAGCGATATATTTAGCGCATACCTGCACAAGCGCGCCGTGAGCGGCGTGGCGGAGTTCTTCACGAGATACGCGGCGGGTTCCAAAGTAGTTTGACATGGTGTGATCCTTTCTAAGATCTAAAGCTATAGCGAACTTGCTATACATATTTAATAGCAGAGGCAGACTAGGTACGCAAGAAAAAAATGCACTAGGAGATACGATTTATTTGCATGGCAGCTATGCGCTAGGGTTATAGCTAAGGCCAGATCTAAGGTATGCTCTAAGGTCATACCTATGTTGCGCTCTATGCATAGCTCTAACATATTCACTAATCTAGATATATAGATATTCACATATGTAAGTATTTAGATATTCAAATATATGAATGTATAGCTATGCGCCTAGATCATGTCTGGTATGCGCCCTATGCATAGCTCCAGGCTAGGTTCTAAGCTTAGACCTAAGCCAGGCCCCACGATGGGAAATAAGCCAGGACCCAGGGTAGGAAACTAGCTAAGGCCCAGGGTAGGAATTAAGCCTGGCTCCAGGCCTGGCTCCAGGGCTAGACCCTGGGTAGAAAATAAGCCAGGCTCCAGGGTTAGCTCCAGGCCAGGCCCCAGGGTAGGAACTAGCCCAGGCTCCAGGGTTAGACCTAAGCCAGGACCCTGGATAATAAATAAATCAAGGACTTAGCCAGGCTCCAGGGTTAGGCCCAGGGTAACCCCCAGGATGGGAAATGACCTAAAGTTTTAGCCTCGGACCTGGCCAGGGCTACACCTATGTGATCACAAAAGAACCCCCGATGGGAAACCTAAGATAAACCTAAGCCAATCCCACCCACTCTAACCATAAGAAAACACTAGACTTTTATTGCAGCTAATCATTTGTGATCACAAACTAGAGCCTCCCTATAGAAAAAACTATGGGTTTGACTTAGACTATTTTAAATGGTACTCTCTTAGTACGGGATAGGTGCGCCTAGTGATTCGTGCCCTAGCCTGTAACTTAGCCGCAGCTTACGCTGCAAACTGTAACCGTTACTTAGGAGGTAACTATGAGGGACTATGGAAAATCTCTCGAAGGTCTGGAGATAGAAACTTTCTATGACTCCAATGGGCTTTCACAAAGGTGTAAGACTTTCTTATACGAATACCTAGCTAGAAAGATAAAGAATGAGGTAGATTGCTCTGACAGTCTTGATACTAGCTATTACTATGAACAAGCAGCTAACGTCAGTAAGGTCTTAGATGTCTATTGGCCTAACGTAGACAAAGATGAGCCTAATGCTCTATTTATCTACCCTGACTTAGTAGCTAGGGATAAAGGTCGCAGCGGACGCAGAGGAATGCGTATAGGTCGTGCCATTAGGAAGATGTTTCCGGTCTTAACCGATAGTGAAATTGACAGCCTAGTGGATACGATAAAGTCTACGATGATGCCTAGAGAATATACCATTCACACTGGCACTAGCGCTAAGGACTTTGCCAAAGCCTATTCACATACTCAGGTATCCCCTGAGAATTTGGATACGGGTTGGCATAAGAAACATATGGTCAATAGCTGTATGCGGTATTCCTTCGACCATATGCCTAATCACCCAGCTGAGGCTTATGCCTCTGGTGACTTCGAGGTTATCTGGTTAGAAGATGCCGGAGGTCGTATCGGTGGTCGTGTTGTTGTAGCCAAATCTAGGGCAGGTGTAGAGATAAAGCCTAAAGCTGGGCCTATCTATGCAGTGTCAGAAATGGCCTACAAGAAGCTCCGCGAGTTTATTTCTTTCGCTGAAATAGACCTTGGAAACAACAGAGATTGGATAGGGTGTCAGCTTAAAGCCATACCATATCAAAGTGGCTACATTGCTCCCTATCTTGACTACGAACCCAGATGGTTAGTGGAAAAGTATGCCGGTGGCAGCTCTGTTACCAAGCTAGAAATTTCTAGTGATGGAGAAATAGACGCCAGCCAATACAACGGCTTACTTATGACCGGAGGTCGTTGCTGTTGTTTAGAGTGTGGGGACGGAGTAGACGAAGGCTACGTATATACCCGCGATGGTGACAGCTATTGTGAAAACTGTTACCACGAGCTATTCTTCTGCTGCGACTATTGCGAGGAAGATTTACCTAGAGATGAAGCTACGGATGTACACACAGTTAATCGCTGGGGTAATCAGCATATGGTCTGGTGCGAGCATTGCTCTAGTCATCATGCTGTAGAAACCGAGTCAGGTGAACTCTGGGATGAAGACCATGTCTATACCACAGGTGATGGCATAGTTATCAGCCAAGACGAATATGACGAAGACTACTTCATGTGTGATATCGTAGAAGAAATCTATCATAACGATCAGAGCGTTGATCTACAGTGTGGAGCTATAGCCTCTGCTTATGGTATTACTTGGTATAACGGTAATGATTTTAGCGATAGGTATGTCTATGACGCAACCAACGAACATTGGGTATTAGAACCCCGAGAACAGGAGACTAAAGAAAGTGCATAGTTTAACATCAATGCTTAAGTTTAAGCGCAAGCATGGCACAGATTCCATAAAGGATTTCTGTAGCCGTTTTCTACACCCGACCTTCGGGCATCCAGACAAGCATGGTAACTATGAGCTTGTCATAGGTAACAACCCTAAGCTCTGCTTTGCAGCTCACTACGATAGTGTGCATAGCTCTGGCGGTATGCAAAAGATCCAGATCAAGAACGATATCGTTAGCTTAGCAAACGACAGCGACTCTAACTGTCTGGGTGCAGACTGTGCCACCGGTATATGGTTGATCTTAGAGATGATCGACGCAGGTATCGAGGGTGTCTACGTAGTCCATGCCGAAGAAGAAAGTGGATGCATCGGCTCTAGCAAGCTTGTTAGCGATAATCCACCATGGATGGATAGCCTCAAGGCTGTGATATCATTCGACAGGAAAGGCAAGGAAGATATCATCACCCACCAGTCGGGGATCAGGACTTGCTCTGATGCCTTTGCAGTATCCCTAGACAGTATCCTTGGCTTAGGTATGCGACCTGACCCTACGGGTTCCTATACCGACTCCAACGAATACTCGCAGCTAATCTCAGAGTGTACAAACCTCTCTGTAGGTTACAACGCACAGCACACTAAGGGAGAAACGCAAGACTTGTTCTTCGCCTCAGCCCTTAGAGATTCCCTCATAGCAGCCGACTGGTCAAAGCTAGTATTCGAGCGCGATCCTACCGTGCTAGATTACTACTACGACCGTCACTGGGGGTATCCCCAACACGGAAGCTATAGAAGCTCCTTCGACTACTGGGACGACGACGGCTACTACATACCGTCTAAAGTGGTGGCAGAAGATACTGAAGCGGACGACTTCCTAGAGCTTGTTTGTAGCCATCCCCAAGCGGTGGCTCTATTGCTCAAGGACTTCTACGGGAACCCCTATGATCTCGTAGACGAACTCTATGAGTACGGTGCCAACGTAACCGTTACCAGTCGCCTAGCCTAACAGCAGGGGGCTTCGGCCCCCTCTAACTCTAACAAAGGAATAGTTATGAAAAACTTAGACCACCTCTTAGAAACCTTCAATAACTTAAACGATAGGCTAAAGATGTCAGCCATGCTTATGAGCGTAGATAGGCCTGACACAGCTCTTACTATCTTATGCGAATGCATAGACAATATCGAAGAAGCAAAAGATATTATTAGCTTAGAATTACACAAACAGTCTAACACTATAAACTAAACTAGACCCTAGCTTAGAAATAGGCTAGGGTTTTTCTTTTGCCCTAATCCAGGTTCCAGGCCAGGGACCAGGGTTAGAGCCAGGGCTAGACATAGGCTAACTCCCTACGATAGAAAGCCCCCTGGGATGGAAATAGGGCTACGTGGGAAATGGGGCTACAGTGGAAATTGTTTACAAAAGGCCCCCGATAGAAATAGGGCTACGATAGAAATCCCTAACTTAAGTGTTACTTTATTTATAAATACTATAAGTTATTATTGTCTTTCGTAACACTATAGTGTATTATAGTGTTACTTCTCGCAGCTGAGAAGAGTGATATGACTAAAAAGAGGAAAAAAGTTATGCCAGAGATAGGTAGACTACCTTGTCCTAATGTAGAGGGTTGTGGCAGCTCTGATGCCTACAGCTACAATACAGATGAAGGAATAGGTCATTGTAAGTCTTGCGATGACTGGTCTTTCGCAATAGATAAAGTGGTGAAACGTAAAAGCAATAGGAGTGATGAAGAAGTGGCTTTTGATGTAGATATCCCAGAGATTAAAGATTATGAGTATGTTGCAGCTAGAGGTATCTCTAGTAGTGTAATGGAAATGTATGATGTACGCAGCTACAAGAATGCCGCAGGAGACGTGGTAAAGCAAGAATATGTCTACCCCTCCGGTGGAAAGAAGATAAGGGTACTACCTAAGACCTTCTCGGCTAAGAACCTTAGTCAGGATGAGCTATTCGGTATGAATATATTCCCTGCAGGTTGCGCACGTATGGTAACCATCACTGAGGGCGAAATAGACGCTCTCTCAGTGCAGGAGATCATGGGTGGTAAGTCCATCACCCCTGTGGTGTCTTTGCCCTCTGCTACGCCTTCTAAGAGGCTCTGGGAGAAGTGTACACCTTGGCTTGATAGCTTTGAGAAGATCGTCCTTAGCGTTGATAATGATGCAGCTGGTAATGCAGTGGCTGCTAAGATCTTCAACATGTTCCCGAATAAAACCTATAGGGTTATCCATGACGTCTACAAAGACGCTAATGATTTCCTTATGAACAATGCACGTAAGGAGTTCAGTAACGCTTGGTGGAATGCTAATAAGTATACTCCTGAGAATATCCTAAATACTGCAGACCAGTTCGTTAAGCTATTCAAGGAAAGCCCTGAATATAACTATGTACCTACAGGTATCGAAGCTCTTGATGATAAGATCATGGGTTTGATGCAGGGTCACTTCACTGTGATCAAGGCTCCTACTGGTATTGGTAAAACCGAAGTTATGCGTTACCTTGAGTACAACATGATTAAGCGCAAGGTTCCATTTGCTTCTTGGCATCTTGAGGAAACTAAACTACGCTCTCTGTTGGGTCTTGTGTCTTACCACTTGAACCAGAACCTGACACGTAGGGATATCATTGATGCTCTTGGTGTTCACGACTTAGTAGAAGACGCCATCAGAGATCTGACCAAGGACGAGCTGATCTATCAGTTCTACATGCCTGACGGTAGCGATACTGATGACTTCATCGAGCAGATCCGTTATTTGAGCCAAGGTTGTGAGTGTAAGTATATCTTCTTTGAGCCTATCCAAGATGTAGTCGTAGGGTCTTCTGAGGAGAGCAAGGAGCAACAGCTTGCAGACCTATCTGTGAGGCTCTCTAAGCTTGCTGCAGAGCTTAACGTAGGTATTGTGACCATTGCACATACAAACGAGAATGGTGACCCTAAGTACTGTAAGATGATCGGTCAGAGAGCTTCTGTGATTATTGACCTGTACCGTGACAAATTGTCAGAGGATGACCATGAGCGTAACACTACTCAGCTACGGGTAGAGAAGAACCGCCCTTGCTCTGAAGAAGGCATGGCAGGTACTTTACTGTTTGACTCACATTCGTTTACGTTAGAGGAAACACATTCGTGAAACGTATACCTATGAAGGGCGGTGATGAATACGATGCCCTAAGTAAATCACGTAAGTTCCTACGTTGGAGAAGTGGACAGGTAAAGAAGATCAAGAGGGCTTACAATAAAAGATTCCGTAGATACAGCAGAAAGATAAACCATGAAGAATGACACAATCAAAATAACAGAGATAGAAGAGCATGAGGATGGCAGCGCTACATTACAAGTAGAGTGTGACCCTGAGACCTTTATGGCTATCTTTAATGCAGGGTTTATAGCTTTAGTTAAAGCTGGTTTAGATAAGGAGAAAGAAGATGGGTAGATACGCGGTTCAAATAGAGATTGAGAAAGGTGAATACACCTTCGTCAGAAAGGAGAACCCTTGGACTTACGATACTAAGGTATGGGTCTTTACTGATCGTGAGGAAGCTGAGAAGGAAGCCAAGAGGTGGAACACTGGTGTAGTAGTGGAGTATCTATAATGCTGTTCTATACTGTCCTTGTGTTGAGCTACACACTGAACGGGGATCACTTACAGTCTAAAGTGATCTTCCCCAGTGCTAGGGCCTGTGGAAACGCTCTACCAGCTTATTACGAACCTGTGTATGCTTTAGACAGGAATGCCATAGGTCAATGCCTGAAGACTGATACATTATCAGGGTCTATTAAACCTAAGAGGAAACCAAATGTCAGTGGTTAAATATGCAGTGCAAGTTTGCTTTGGTGGTACAGAGTGGGTCAATGAGGTTGCTGATGATATTCTTCATCCCAACAGTAAACCAAAGCTTTACGATACCCAAGAAGAAGCTGTAAAACGTGCTAAATCTTATGTAGTTGCAAGGGTGGTTCAATATGTCGACACATGAAATACATGAACACGCTTTAGGCGAAGCTATCTTTGACTTCGAGGTAAATCAAATAGAGTTAGGTCTGAGAGGACCATTGCCAAACACCCCTTCTATCAGCCAAGGTTGTGAAGGTGATTACATAGACAATGCTTTGTTTGAAATTGAGGGGTTGTACGGAAGAGTAACAGGGGGTATACTCCTACACGCTACATCACTAACGCCTAAGAGTATAAATAGAACTATGGAGCGTTGGTATAGAATAAGGGATAGAAATAAATGTACGTTAAGCAAAACATTCTCGTAGCCTGTGAGTTCTCTGGCACTGTCAGAGAGGCTTTCAGAGCTAAAGGTCATAACGCTGTATCTTGTGACCTATTGGATTCAGATGACAATAGTCCATATCATTACAAAGGAGACGTAAGAGATGTTCTTTACGACACTTCTTGGGATATGGTTATAGCTCACCCACCTTGTACTTACTTGACCAATGCGGGTGTGTCTTGGTTGCACAGAGATCCATCTAGGTGGGACAAACTGAGAGAAGGTGCAAAGTTCTTTAGCTTGTTCCTTGATTTAGAAATCCCTAGAATATGTGTAGAGAACCCTATAATGCATAAGTATGCAAAAGAGTTGATTGGGTTTAGGCACCAAAGTCAGACTATCCAACCTTGGATGTTTGGTCATAAGGAGCAGAAAGCTACCTGTCTGTGGTTAAGAGGGTTGCCTTTGTTACAGGAAACGGATAATGTAAAAGAGGATATGCTAAAGCTTACCAAAGCAGAGCGTAACAGGATACACTATCTTTCTCCTTCTAAAGATCGTTGGAAGAAGCGTAGTATGACTTATCAAGGCATAGCAGATGCTATGGCAGAACAGTGGGGTTAAGATGATATTCGATATTGAAACAGATGGCTTTGATGCTACAAAGATACACTGCCTTAGTTTTACTGAGGGAGATCTTGTAGTGTCTACCACAGACTATGCAGAGATGAAGGCAGCTTTATGTGCAGCTGGTAAGATTATAGGTCACAACATCATACGTTATGACTTACCTGTACTTGAAAGACTCATTGGGTTTAAGCCTAGAAGAGATCAACAGGTAATAGATACTCTCGCTTTGTCTTGGTATGTTAACTATGACCGCCCTCGTCACGGTCTTGAGGGCTATGGAGTAGAGTACGGTGTACCTAAGCCTCAGATAGACGACTGGGCCAGTCTCAGTGTAGAGGAGTATATACACAGGTGTGAAGAAGACGTTAAGATCAACGTTCGACTGTATAACGAGCTTATGTACAAGATGAAGAAGCTTTATAAAGAAGAGGAAGATCTTAAAAAGTGTATTAACTACTTAGGTTTTAAGTTGGACTGTGCTGCAGATCAAGAAAGGCTACAGTGGAAATTAGATGTAGACAAAGCTGAGACCCACTTAGCTCAACTGGAAGCTATGAAGGCGGATAAAGTCGATCAGCTTACAAAAGCTATGCCTAATCAAAAGGTCTACAGCACTCGTAAGAGACCTGCCAAGTGGTTTAACTCTGCTGGAGATCTGACCAAGCTCGCTAGTGACTGGGTAGCTCTCATGGACGATATGAAGCTGCCCCATACTACGGAGACTGTTAAGGTAGTCTTGAGAGAAGTAGACGCCAATCCTAATTCTATTACACAGGTGAAGGACTGGTTGTTTAGCTTGGGTTGGGAACCTGCTGTTTATATTGACAACTACAAGGGTAAGGAAGGCCACTCTAACTTTAACAAAGAGGCACAAAACATATTAGGCTCACGTAAGTTAAAGCAAGACAGTGGTAAGATGGAGTCTCAGGGTGTACCTCAGATACGTGTTAACAATGAATTATGTCAATCTGTCAAAGACTTGATAGAGAGAGATAAATCTGTAGAGCTTTTGGAAGGTCTTACGATAATCAACCATCGTCTGGCTATCTTCAAAGCTTTTGTAAACTCTGTAGAGGATGGCTATGTCAAAGCTAGTATCGCAGGTTTCACTAATACCATGCGGTTCCGTCATGCTCGTCCTTTGGTAAATCTACCCTCAGTGGAAAAGCCTTGGGGCAAAGAGATCCGTGGATGTCTGGTTGCACCTGAAGGTCATGTTTTGTGTGGCGCTGATATGGTATCACTGGAAGATACAACTAAGCGTCACTATATGTATGACCATGATCCAGACTATGTTGACGAGATGTCAGTAGAGGGCTTTGATCCCCACTTGGACTTAGCCAAACACTCAGGTAAGATCTCTCAGGCTGACATAGATGCCTACAACAAAGGGGATCTTGATCTTAAGTCCCTGCGTAAGAAATTTAAGGTTGTTAATTATGCAGCCACTTACGGTGTAGGTCCAAAGAGTTTGGCTGTACAGATGGCAGGTACTTATTCAGAAGCTGACTTTATGCTTTCTGCATTCTGGGAAAGAAACTGGTCTATAGGTGCTGTAGCCAACAGTGTTAAAGTTCGTGAGGTAAACGGTAGCTCTTGGCTACAGAACCCTATCAGCGGTATGTACCACTCGTTAAGGTACGAGAAAGATAAGTTTAGTACGCTCAATCAAAGCACTGGTGTTTACTGCTTTGATCTTTGGGTGGGTAAGTGTAGGCAAGCTGGTTTAAACATAATAGGGCAGTTCCACGACGAAGTTATTGTCCTGTGTAACAAAGGAGAAGAAGAGAATGTAGCAAATATAATGAAGGATAGCATTGAGAGTGTAAACAACTTAGTTAAACTCAATGTACCACTTGGCATAGATTATAGCTTTGGAAATAATTATGCAGAAATACACTAGACTGGGGTTGACACTACTATCCTGGATACTATATACTAAATCTATCTCAAACAGAGGATGAGAAAATGGCTAAACGTAAAGCAATGACAATCGTAATGGATGGCTACATCAAGTGGGCTAGACTTCGTACATCAGAAATGGACACAAAGTTTGTACCTGATGGACAGTATAACGCTGAGTTCTATCCAGAAGATCAGGAGAACTTAGACAAGATCATGTCTGAAGCTAAAGCCCGTGGTAAGAAGATTGCTCTTAAAGACCCTTATGACGGTGAAGGTTTCGGTATTGGTAAATACTTTAAGATCTACCGTAACCACGTAAATCGGTCTGTAGAGGAGTTTGGTGGACCACCTGTTGTGGTTAAGATGGACGGGGATACTGTCAATGATCGTTGGGACTTTGAGATGGATGGTCTCATTGGTAATGGTTCTAAAGTTCGTGTTAAGTTGGTTATGTATGGTGATGGTAATATGGCAGGTCACCGCCTAGAGAAGCTAGGTGTACTTGACTTAGTTTCTTATGTTCCAGACGCAGATATGGCATCTGGTTTTTAACTGAAGCCCCTTCGGGGGCTTCTCCTTACGGAGAATAGTATGGGTTGTAAGGTAGAGATAACTGTCACTGAGACTGACGAGTTCGACCAAGTACGCAGCATGACTTATACGCAAAATAATGTGTATACGACAGAAGACTTTGAGTACATCTGTATCAAAGCTGCTAACTCTTGGGGTTTCGATGACTTCTTTTTTGGGTATCCACCGGATGTACTCAAGGTTAGGTTAAGTGAAAAAGATGAGTAAAGTAATTATAGACGGAGACATCGTAGCCTACAGGATGGCTTTTGCAAATAAAGACAAACCTCTTAAGATTGCTCTTATAGAGGTCGATACTTTTATGTCCTACATACTTTCTGAGACTTCCTTTTATACTGACTCAGGGGAGTATCAGGTTTACCTGACAGGTAAGGGTAACTTCCGAGAGGAGATAGCTAAGACTGCAGTGTACAAGGGAAATAGGAAGGATGCAGAGAAGCCAGTTTGGTTGTCAGCTATACGAGATCACTTAGTGGAAGCTTGGGATGCCGAGATTTCTTGTGGTCAAGAAGCTGATGACTTGATTGCCATAGAAGCTACCAAGTTTGGCAACAGATCTGTTGTAGCTTCAGCTGATAAGGATATGCTTCAGATACCTGCCTTCCACTTTAACTTTAATACTAATGTCTGGAAAAACGTAGACGAAGAAAGTGGTCTTAAATTCTTCTACACCCAGATCCTTACGGGTGATGCAGCTGATAATATCAAAGGTCTATACAGAGTTGGTCCTAAGAAAGCTGAGAAGATACTTGAAGGTTTGGTTAAAGAAGAAGATCTTTGGGATGCCGTTTTAAAAGCTTATGACGGTGACCGAGAGAGGGTCATTGAGAATGCTAGGCTTCTTTGGCTACGAAGAGAAGAGGGAGAGCTATGGCAACCGCTAGATCAGCGAAAGCAAAAGGCCGCGTAGGTCAACAAGAAGTCAGGGACAGGTTGCTAAAGGCTTTCCCTGAGCTTCACCCTGATGATGTTAAGTCACAGATCATGGGGGTAAACGGAGAGGACATTGTTCTTTCCCCAAGGGCCAGAGAAGTTCTTCCGTTGTCCATCGAAGTAAAGAGACGTAGGGACTTTAAAACTATGTATCAGTACTTAAGTCAGGCTGTACAAGATGGTAAATATGAACCTGTAGTTTTTCTTAGGGGTGACCGACAAGAATGGTTGGCACTGTGTAAGGCAGACTACTTTATGGAGTTACTAAAATGTCGAAAATGAAAATCTATTGGGCAGAAGGTGAAGTGTTAGACTTTGGAGACTACTTTGGTCTTGTGGGAAACTATGATGACAATGGAGAGTATGTCAGGGGTTATATCTGCCACCCAGAAGAAGAAGCTCTCCACGTAGTACAGAAGCACTTCAAGACTTCTATAGAGACACTGGAGATTTAAATGTCCTACATCTATTCCCGACACAAAACTGTAGTAGTTTTCTCCTGTGCTCATGCAGATCCTTCTGTAAGTAATGAAAGGTTTCTTTGGTTAGGCAACCTCATCTATGACATCAACCCGACTTATGTTGTAGACCTTGGGGATGGTGCTGATATGAAATCTCTTAATAGCTTTGACACTCGTAGTCCTCAAGCTGTTGTCTCTCAGAACTACGAGAAAGACATTGAGTGCTACAACGATGCTATGGAGAAGTTGCGCCATATGCCTAACCAAAGGAAGTACAAGAGGTCAAGCTGGATAGGGTTTGAAGGTAATCATGAGAATAGGATTAAGAGAGCTATACAAACTGATCCACGGCTCGAAGGGGATAAATATGGAATCTCCTTCAAGCATTTGCAGACAGACCACTGGTTCAATGACTACCATGAATATTCTAACTCAGCCCCCACCCTCGCTCACTATGATGGTATACTCTACGGTCATTATGTTTCTTCTGGTAACTATGGTTCTGCTATGTCAACTAAGCATCATGGCTATTCTCTTACTGAAAAGCTGGCCTGTTCTGCTACTGTCGGTCATAGTCATAAATTCTCTTATTACCATAAAGCTGACGCTAGTCCTTATCCGATCAACGGCCTTGTGGCTGGCTGCTTCAAAGGTAAAGAGGAGAGCTGGGCAGGTCAAGCTAACAGAGAGTGGAGATCTGGTGCGGTGGTCAAGAGATATGTAGACAACGGTAACTATGATCTTCAGTGGATATCTTTGTCTGCCCTTAGAAGAGAGTATGCAGATGAATGATAAAGATAAATCTTATGACGAAGTCTTAGACTTGCTAGAGACTTACGGTATTGACAGAATACTAGAGGATAGTCAGACGGATATGCCAAGTGTTCTAATGGTTTTAGATGAATTAGGTTTCGTAGAATTGGAGATGTATGACGATGATAACTCAGGATGATATTGACGCTGTGGCTACTGATCTTACAGGTACAGATATGGACTTGTACCAAGAGAAAGCTAAAAGCTTTGCCATCTATGATAAAAGCTTCAAGTTAGTTTACCCTGCACTAGGTTTAGCTAGTGAGGCTGGAGAGGTAGCTGACAAGGTTAAGAAGTGGATCAGGGATGGTCGTATGGATAAGCTTGAGATCGCTAAAGAGATTGGAGATGTACTTTGGTACGCAGCCTTATCTGCTGATGATTTAGGATATACTCTGTCAGACATAGCTTTGTTAAACTTAGAGAAGTTAGACAAGCGTAAGAAATCAGGAAAGATAAAAGGATCAGGTGACAACAGATGAATAATTATTTACCAACAGACTATCAGACTTTCATTGCTAAGTCTCGGTATGCAAAGTACTTCGATGGAAAAGGTCGGGAAGACTGGGGTGAAACTGTCTCTCGATATATGACTAATGTAGTACGTCCTAAAATGTCTAATGTTCCTGAGATTCATTTAGATGCTTTAGAGCATTCTATTTTAAGCTTAGAGATTATGCCATCTATGCGAGCTATGATGACTGCAGGTCCAGCTTTGGCTAGAGATAATACTGCTGGATATAACTGCAGCTATTTACCTGTGGATGATCCTAAAGCATTTGATGAAGCTATGTTTATCCTGCTGTGTGGTACAGGTGTAGGCTTCTCAGTAGAGCGGCAGTTTGTACAAAGGCTACCAGAGGTTCCTGAGCTGTTTGAAAGTGATACAGTTGTCGTTGTAAAGGACAGCAAAGAAGGTTGGGCTAAGGCGTTTCGTCAGATACTTGCTCTTCTATGGGCTGGTGAGATCCCTAAGTGGGATGTCTCTCGCGTACGCCCTGCCGGTGCTAGACTTAAGACCTTTGGCGGTAGAGCCAGTGGTCCTGCACCTTTAGTGGAACTGTTTAACTTTGCAGTATCTACATTCAAGAATGCTCAAGGTCGTAAGTTGTCCTCTATCGAGTGCCATGACCTTATGTGCTTCATTGGTCAGATAGTTGTAGTAGGTGGGGTACGCCGTAGTGCTATGATCTCCCTGTCTAACTTAAGTGATGATCGTATGCGTCATGCTAAATCAGGGCAGTGGTGGGAAACAGCAGCTCATCGTGCATTATCTAATAACAGTGTGAGCTACACAGAGAAGCCCGATATGGAAACCTTTATGCGGGAATGGCAAGCCTTAGTAGAAAGTAAGTCAGGGGAACGTGGTGTATTCAATCGTCAAGCAAGTAAAGTACAAGCTGCAAAAAATGGCAGACGTGACCCTAACTACGAGTTTGGCACTAATCCGTGCAGTGAAATCATTTTGCGTCCTAATCAGTTCTGCAACCTTACGGAGTGTGTTGTACGTGATACGGACACTGTGGAAGATCTTGAGCGTAAAGTCCGTCTGGCAACTATACTGGGAACTATCCAATCAACCTACACCAAGTTTCCGTATCTGCGAAAGGTGTGGACTACCAACACCGAAGAAGAGCGACTGCTCGGTGTGTCACTCACAGGCATAATGGATAACACTTTAATGACCCGTAAGAATGAAGGCTTGGAGAAGACCCTTGAGCACTTACGCACCGTGGCTGTTGATACTAATGCTGAATGGGCTGACCGTCTTGGTATACCTCGTTCTACTGCGATTACATGCGTTAAGCCTTCGGGAACGGTATCACAACTGGTGGATAGTGCCTCTGGCATACATGCTCGCCACAGTCCCTATTATATCCGCACTGTGCGTGGTGACAATAAAGATCCCTTGACACAGTTTATGAAGGATAAAGGGATACCTAATGAACCTTGTGTAATGAAAGGAGACACCACTACAGTATTTAGCTTCCCAGTTAAGTCGCCACCTTTTTCTGTTACTAGGAACGATATGAGCGCCCTAGAGCAGCTAGAGACATGGTTGATCTATCAGAGGTCATGGTGTGAGCATAAGCCCTCAGTGACGATCTCTGTAAAGGACGAGGAGTGGATGGAAGTAGGTGCATTTGTGTATAAACACTTTGATGAGATGTCAGGTGTTTCCTTCTTACCTCACACAGATCACACTTACCAACAGGCACCTTATCAGGACTGCACAATGGAAGAATACTTTGAACTTTCACAAAAGATGCCAAAGGCTATTGACTGGTCTGAGTTATCAGAGTATGAACAAGAGGACAACACCGCAGGTATGCAAACAATGGCTTGTAGCGGTGATGTTTGTGAAATAGTAGATTTAACTTAGGAGACTACGATGGAAAACCAGTTACCACTTCAACTATCACTACACTTAAGTGACATGGGTATAATACAGAAAGACTTCACAGATACACCTGTAGAAGATGAAGTCTATGAAGTCGATATGTCTTACAAAGGAGTAGAGCTTGACGAGTATGGGGAGCCACCGTTCTAATGGCTAAATGGGATTTATCAAAGTTGAGTAAGTCTCAAGAGGTGGACTACGTTAACAGTCCGCCTCACTACAATAGTACCATAGAATGTATAGACGCTATGGAAGCTATGACTGAGGGGGCAGCTGTAAATACCCATGCTGCCTATTGTTGGCAATCTGCTTTTAAGTATCTTTGGAGATGGCCTTATAAGAAGAAGCCTGTAGAAGATCTTAGGAAGTGTATCTGGTATCTCGAAAGGCTTATAGATATATTGGAGAATCTAGATGTGGACAGCGATAATACTGACGTGCCATTTAGACACAGCAATTTGTAAAAGTGCATCACCTCCTACTCTATACACTTCAGAGAAAGCCTGTCTAAACTCTTTAGCTTTAGGTATGCAAACCCTAGAAGCAAATAGGTGGGTAATAAAAGACTATCTCTGTCATCAATGGGGTAGATCCTCATAAAAGAAGGCCCCAAGGAGAAATCCAAGGGGCCTTTAGTTTGTCTGCAGTTTTTATTTATGGTTAGGGCAAGAGCAGTCCCAGCAGAAGCAAGAGAAGAAACCTCTGGGGGGTAGGTCTAAGACTGACTTAGCCTTCTTAGACTTCTTCTGTCGTCGTCTTAGGTGACGTTTAAAGGTGTACTTACTGGGAGACGCTCTAGCTATTGTTTTATACAAATTACCTCACTTACTTACCGAAGAATTTAGATACTGACCTAATTCCTATGGATGCTGATACGATCCCACCAAGGGAATACTGATACCATGTTGGCATAGTCTCAAGTGCTGCAAAACCAGCCTGGACTATGGCATTGCCCCAATCTCCACAAAATGCCAGTATCAGGGGAATACTGAATAGTAGGGTTATCCACTCATCTTTCCAACTATTCTGTGTAGCCTGTATAGCAGCTAGATCCCAATCTATCTCACCTGTAAGCTGTTTCTTCTTAATCTCAGCTTCAGTTAGTTTGATCTGTGTCTTACTGTCTATTACACTTGTAGCTAGACCAGCTACACTACTTAAGATTTGACCAATCATTTGCTCTCATTCCCTAACCAAACTGCAAAGGCTCCAGTTAAGGCTCCAGTTACAGTTGCTGTAAGTGCAGTTGCCTG
>Ga0208898_1001389_pt1 | contig 16050 bp, 16 predicted proteins | sample VirMetDEL_Mar_4_FD_184513 | JGI IMG/M metagenome (GOLD analysis project Ga0208898, IMG submission 184513) | Aqueous microbial communities from the Delaware River and Bay under freshwater to marine salinity gradient to study organic matter... | ecosystem: Environmental > Aquatic > Marine >...
AAAAGCGTTATTTAAATACTAATTAAAATAAAACAATGAGAAGAAGGTTTATCATTACCATTTACACAAGATTTTATAATATTTTTTGTTTCTATATTTAAAGTCTTACACATTCTCTTTAAAATTTGATTAGCAAGTTTTTTAGATTTCATCATATTAGACCAATTATTAAAATAAAAATGTTCTTTAAAAGTTATGATATTATCATCAATATATTTTTTAATTATATTATTTGTATAAATATTGCTATCAATTAAATAATTATTGTCTTCAATATTATCACAAATTAAATTAAGATATTCAATAAATATTTTATAATGCTCAGTATTAGTATCAATTAATTTATCTCTAGAGTTTTCATAATTAAATTTAAATTGCTCTTTATTCTCTTCATAATATTTTTTTAATTTTTCTTTATTTTTTTCATAATATTTCTTTGCGTATTCTTTACTATTTGAAGGCATTATATACTATATATATATAATAGAAAAAATATCTTTAAATACTTTTTAATTATAAATTAAATTGCCACGATAATATTTTAATTATTAGTTTTCTACATTCTAATAACTCTTCTTTTTCGTTCTCATGTAATTTTTTATTTTCATTTAACTCATCAATTTTATTATTGATTCTATTAATAATTCTATTTGCTCGTTGTTTATCTACATTATATATTTCATCACTAAAAAAATAGTTATACATATATATATATATAATTTTTTTTTTTTATAAAAGTTCTTTTTGTAGGGTTTCTATTTCTCTATCAATATAGTTTAAATCTTCTTCTTTCTCTGCGAGTTCTATACCTCTCTTCTCCAATAATTGTTTTCCGTTTTCTAATATTTCTTTAACTCCTTCAATACTTTCTTTTATTTGATTTTTACGTTCATTAATATAATCAACTAATACTAATAAACTTTCTCTTTCTCTGTCATCAACATTTTTATATATATCCTCTATTTCTTCAACGCCTTTATTTTCTAACTCTGTTTCAATAGTTAATACTAAACTTTCATATTCGGTTATAAATTCTTCTAATTCTTTTTCTTTTTCATTTATGTCGTCTTCTATTTCGCTTTCTTTTTCTTTAATCGTTTCTATTGATTTTAAAATATTTTCTCTTCTTTCCTCTGTTTCTGCAAGTAATACCATTCTTTCTTCATTTTCCATTTCTGCGACTCTTTCTTGTATTTGCTGGAATTGTAATTCTTCTGCTTCTCTAAACCTGTCAATAATTGATTTTCTTTCTTTATTTATTTCAATCATAAACTCACTTTGTCTTATATTTGGACTTTCTCCTAAAATTATACTAATTCTTTCATCTAATTCATTTTCTCCAATTTCTGTTTCTATTGCTCTTATTGTTTCATATAAACTATTTAATCTGTTACGTTGTTTAGGTATTAAATTTTCTGGTAATATTTCTCTTAAAAATATTGCTCTAGAATCCTCTTTTGTTTCCTGTGTTAATAATTGTTGTTCTGCTGGTGTTATATTCATTTCTATTAATTGCTCTTGTGCGTCTGTTGCTTGTTCTGGTTTAAATAAATTCATAAATTTTAATGATTCTAATTCTTCTTTAATTTTATCTCTTTCATCTGCAACTTTTCCTAATTCTTCTGTTAATTGTGCTATGTTATTTGCTCCGTCTAATTGAATACTTAATATTTCTGCCTCTTTAATTTTTTGTAGTCTTTCATTTTCATCACTTAATAAATTTGCTTCTTCAATTTTTTCCATTAATTCTTTTTCTATTTTTTCTATTGATTGTCTATCTAAGTTTAACGCTTCTCTTAAATTACTTTCCATCTCTACTAATTGATTTAATTGATTTTGTTTAGAGTCTATAATTTCCTGTTGTTCTTCATTTAATTTTTCTAATGTTTCAATTTTAGGGTCTGCTTTTTGAAATTTTCTTAATACTTCATCATCAAAAATATCTAATAACCCCATTACTTTATCTTCTAAACTTTCTTCTTCTGGCATATATTCAAATTGTCTTGTTGGTATTAATTCTGGTTGTATAAATTCAAATTCTTTTTCAAATTCTTCTATTGGTTTAATTTGCAGTTGTAGTGGTGATGGTTCTGGTTTAATTTCAGGTAATATTGGTTCTTCTTCTGGTTGTAATTCTTCTGGTTGTAATTCTTCTGGTTGTGGTAATATTGGTTCTCTAAATGCTATTTCTTTATCTTCTTCTAATGCTCTATTTTCTAATTCAATATAATTTTCTTCTACTTCACTCCATTTTTTTTTAAATTCTTTTTCATAATATTCTTTTAATTCATTTTCTTTTTTTAATATCATATTATTAATATCAGTTAAATTCTCAACATTTAAATTTTTATCAGTTGGGGCGGTATATTGCGGTATATAGATTGGAATAGGGACACTACTCCCTGATTGTTGTTGTGCGACTTGTTTTTTTGATTGAAATTTACTAAAATTATTTTCAATAGTATCTATTAATTCATTTAATTGTTCTTTTTTATTTTTTTTCTTTTCTTCTTTTTTTTCTTCTGCTTCTTTTTTCTGTTTTTCTGTTTTTGCTTTTTTAAAACTGAAATTTGGTAAATTTTTTAATTTTCCTTTTACTAATAATTTTAAACCTTCTTCGCCTAACTCATCAAAATCGTGGGTATGTAGTCCTTCTGGGTTGTCTTTATCATGTTTATGTTTTCCTGATGGTTTCATTCTTTATTATAATTATATATTATATTTTTTTCAGGTATTAATTTATTGACTATTTAAATTTTCTAAATATTTTTGATGCTTTTTTGATTTAAAATGTTTTGCTTTATCAGAAAATCTATATTTACCACCACATTCACAATTAAATTTTTGTTTAAGTTTTTCATTATTATTTATATTATATTGTTTTTGTTTTTCTAATAATTTTTCTTTATTATCTAAATAATATTGTTTTTCTTTTTCTTTAATTTTATCTTTATTATTTTTTCTATATTGTTTTTTATATTGTTTTTTTGTTTCTTTATTATCTAAATAATATTGTTTTTGTTTTTCTTTTGTTAATGGCATAAATGGTAATAATTCATTTACACAATTTTTAGTTTTACTAATCCATAATGTTTCATAAGCACATAAATGTTTAAAATCTTTTTGATGTGTTCTGATTACATTATAACTTTTAATTAAATCTATTTTAAAATTATCAATTCCGTATTTATCAAAATATTTATGAATTGAGACATTACCATAATTATGTTTATAATCGTGTTTATGCCCTTCAAATCTTTTATGTAATCTGTTAAATGTAGAACCAATATAACAAAATGAATTGTCTAATGGCGTCCAAATCATATATATATGTCCTAATGAGGTCATTGATGTATATAATTATAATTTAGTCTTTAAATAGTTTATTTAATATAATTAAGTATTTAAATATGTTTCATCTAACTCTATTAAATCAAAATTGCGGTGATATTTCCTACTTATATCTTCATCTAATATAATATATAAAAAATTATGTGGTTCTTTCCATACAAAATCACAAATTTTTTTAAATTGTTTAAAATCCATTTCATTAGCACATTCAACCCATACATCATTTAAGTCTTTTTGATTAGTAATTTTAAATAGTATTAAATGACTTATACCAGATGTTCTAATCGTCAATGGTAATAAATTATACCTCTGCGAAGTTATAAAACTGCTACAACCTGATATATGCTCATCATCTAAATCATTTGGATTATATAAAATATGTCTTCTATTCAGCAACATACGATGCAAATTTTTACTATTTTCACCATTATTTTTATTTATCTTCGAGATTACATCGTCAAATATAAAAGCACAATTTAAATTTTCATCTTTTGCTATATTTTCAATTAAATTATTTAATATTTCTGGATCATAATCATCAAATATATTTTCAGGTGGTAAAGGAAATGGTTTTGAACTGGTTTTAATTGATGGACTAAAAATATAAACTCTTTCAAACAACTTATAATAAAATTTAGATTTATTTTTATTTTGATTTCTAATCTTTCTTCCATCACTACATAATAAACTATTTAATAAAGTAGATTTACCACTACGAGGTCTGCCTACAATATAAAAACTGAAATTAATTTTTGGTAAGAATTCAGGTATTGATTTCATGTCCTCATTAATTCTATCTCCATTATATTTAATAGGTTCTATTTCAACATTATCCTTATTTTTTCTAATATTAAAATTCATTCTATATTATTATACTATTTTTTTTTTTTAAGACATATATATATATATAACATGATTAAACATTTTATTATTAGTAAAATCCTAAATTTTGTAGGTATTCCATTTTACTTATCTTTTTTGGTTTTGCTTCTGGTGGTTTGATTTCTGGTTTAGGTTTAGATATTTTAGATAATTTTTCATTTAATCTATTTAATCTATCATTAATATCTTCTTTTTCATCTTCCTCTTCATAAACAATTTTTTTTTTAGTTGGTTTTTTTCTTCTTCTTACTACAACAACTTCTTCCTCGCTACTGCTACTATCTTCTTCTTCATATACTATTTTTTTCTTTTTAGGTTTTGCTTGTTTAATAGTTTCTTTTACAATTTTATTTTTTTTCTTCTGTAATTTTTCAACTTCCTTTTCTTCTTTTTCTGCTCTTTTTTCTGCTATTTTTTTCTGTCTTGCTTCTAACATATTGTTAATTGCCTTTTGTCTTGCTGGTGTCATCTTATAATTTCCTTTTGTTCGTTTATCAGTTTTAGTTTTTTGTATATTTTCAACTGGTTCTTCTTTTTCATCTGGTTCTGGTTGTATATTATCAATTACATTTTCCTTTTCCTCTGGATATGGTTGAGTTTCTTCTTTTTCTAATTCTTCGCCTATATCTCTTTTCAATTCTTCCATTATATATTATATATATATATAAAAAATAACGAAATACCGATAAAATAAATAATTAATTATTGTTAATTTTCGTTAATTTATTTATTGGAATATAGATATATTTTTTTTCATGTTGTTCTCGTATTTCAAAATTATCGGTAAAATTTTGCTGGTAATAATATAGACCATCTTTAAATTTAAATACATAATATACATCTTTATCAAAATTCATATATTTATAACCCTCAATCCATTTATTTAAGTTCATCATTAAATCTTTATAAGTATAACTATAACAATTCCTGCACTTTAATTCTATATAATTTTTTTCATCATTATCACAAAAATCAAATAATGCATATCTGTCAGTATGTATTAAATCTAATTTAAAATACTTTTCTAAAATTGGTTTTACTAATTTTTCATTTTCTAATCCCTTTAAATAATTCATTTATATTATAATAAAAGAAAAAAAATTTAATTTTTAATTTTTAATTATATTGTAATCCATTATATTCATCATATCTAATTGTAATTTTCCTATTAAAATCTTTTTTAGTATATATATTATAATTCTTATTTTCTAATTTCATTTTATTAACTATTAAACCATTTTCAAATCCTTTTGTTAAATCAAATTCAATAGGATTACCCTTATATAAATCTTCAAATAATTTAATAGGATCATTATTATAATCTGTATATGACTTTAATAAAATAGATGTTTCTGGTATTCCTTTCATTCTAATATGATAATCAGTTTCATATTGTTTAGTTTTAATATTATATCCTTTTAATTTATCTATATAACATTTTTTCATTAAAAATAAACTTTCTTCACTATAAATAGTATCACTATCAATATCTTTATTACTAATTTCAAAATCTATATGGAATTGACCTAAATTATTCCCTTTAAGTTCTCTATTATATTTTTCTAAATATTTTTGTTCTAAAATGGGTATATCATCATATTTAATATGAATACTATCAGTATCAGTATAAGTCATATATAAATTATTGTCTTCTGCTGTTGTCATTACTTCAAACATAATTCTTTTACTCATACTTAAAATTTCTACTCCTATATGAGAACTATTAAAATGTTCGTCAATAGGTTTTATACTTTTCACTCTCATAAATTTATTATCAATACAGGTTTCACATTCTTTTATATAATTAAAATTTCTCTCAATATGTTTAATATATGATTTTTTATATGTAAAGTTATATTCTCCTTCCTGTTTAAATCCTTCAATTTTAATTTTATTATTATCATCAACACCGAATTTTATATATTTTGATTTTTTATTAATATATTCAATAGTTTTTTTAATGGTATTAAAATGTTTGAATCTTATTAAATTATGTTTTTTATCATTATTAATATTATACTCACTTATCTCATAATCATCAACAGATATTAATTTTTCTTCTGTGTCAATAGGTTTTAAAATTGATTTACCATATCCAGAGTTCATAATTAATTTTAATACTGCTTCTAATGGATTTTTTAATTTTTTATATTTTTTTCTTTCATCATATATATTTTTAATTACTTCATTAATTTTATTATTTCTACCTTCATTATAATAATATCCTTCAATAATCTCATAATCTATTTTATGGAATTCAATCCAGTCTTCTAATGTTGTTTTATCTACATAACATATTTGATTTTCCATATTATTACTCCATTCTCTAATATTCTTATCATTTACTTTACTCATACAGGGGATTTTATATTTTTTTGCTACTGATAAAACCTTAATTTTAATAAAAAACCCATCAAATAAATTTAAGTTTGATTTTAAATTAATAATATCATCATTAGATAATACTTTTGGTTTTCCTAATAAAAAACCATCCATACGATACATTGCGGAAGGATATAAACTACAGGCATCATAGTCGGCAAGTTTTATTTTATTTTTACCTGTATAAATATGTTTTTGATTATTTGATGTCATACATCTCCCACCAACTACGCATTTTTGTATAAATTCTCTTACTACTCCTGAAACAGATTTTACCCCATCATAACAACCCATTTTTATTAAATGAGTTTGAGCAATAGAAGCGATACTATAATAATTTAATGTATCTAATCCATTTAATTCTTTCATTAAAGTTCTAAATTTTTCATATCCCTTTTTCAATACTAAACAATCAATAAAACAATATTTACTGGAATATAATTTTAAATTTACTTTTCCTTCTAAAATACAATTCCATTTTACACAATTTTCAGTAAATAATTTTTTATCATCTTCATTTAATAAATATTGACTTTTATAACATTCATTCATAGTTAAATAACCATTTTTATTATATAGATTTTCTTTTGTATATAAATCATAGGGCATAATTTCTTTAACACTATCTAATTTAAATGTTTTTGGAAATGCTGACAATTTCATAGGAATCATCATTAAAGAATCCATAAATCTAATTTTGAGTCCTTTAAATTCCCCTGTTGCTACTACGATTAATTTACCTTTATTTATAACTTCTATATTATCTAAATATTTACTCATAAATGTAAAATCATAACCTAAATTATGGGCGATTAATGTTAATGGTTTTTGTATTTCTTTACCTTTATCATTTAATATTTTTTGTTCTTTATAACCTACTCTAATTAAATAATTTAATAATTGTTTTCCACAATCTTCACCATAAAAACTACTTTCAATTAAATCACAATTACATAGATACGGAATATGTTTATCTTCTGTAATAGTTTCAAAATCAAAATAAACTACATTTCCTTTATAATCATCTTTTTCAATATATTCAATATCTTTAAAATTATCATCATCAAATGAATTTAAATTATCAATTTCAAATTTATCATAAAATGAGGTTTTATATAATTCATTACAATTTGAAATAGGTTTTAAGAATTTTTCTTTATTTTCAATTAAATATTTAATTAAATTAAAACTATCAATAAATCTATTTTTATTTCTTTCATCTTTTTTAATAAATTGTTTCCAGTCTTTTTTTTGTCTAAATTCATTATCAAAATAATTTTTTAATGAGTATGAAGTAATATTGGTTTCTTTATCAATAATGAAATAGTGATTTTCTATTAAACCTAATTTGATTTGTTTATTTTTTTTGTCTCCGTGATATTCAATATCCTTATTAATTTGTCTAATAGATAAACAGATATTTAATTTATTCGCAATTTCTTTTAATTTTCTTTTTGGTATTTCTCTTGTTTTTAACATAATTTTAATTTTTTCAATTTTAGTTTCTGATATTTGATTACTATTTCTTAATGATTGAATTAAACAATTTTCATTATAATTTTTACTATCTATTTTTGAGTAAATACCATATCTATCTAAATCTAATTCATTATCTAATAAAATATAAGGAAACATAGCACCCCCTAATAATTGTTTAGTGATTGATGTTTGAGTATTATTATCAAAAATATCATCATCAATATTAAATAATTCATTTTGAGTAATAAATGTTATATCATTATCTAATATAGTTATTGCTTTAATTATTTCTCCATCACTCGTATTTTCATCTGCTGATTGTAATGGTATATATTGATCTAATTCATTTAATAGTCTTTTTCTTGTTAAATCATTTAAGGCATATAATTTTTGGTTTCCTTCTTCATCAATATAAGTAATAAATATTTTTTCTGTTAAATTTTGTGGTAATAAATCTAATATTTTTTTAAAAGATTGTTGTTTTGAATAAAATTGATAATTACTTAAATTAAATGTTGTTTTATTTTCTCCATCAATTAACATATTATTAAAATTTTTTACAATTTGTTTTATTTTCTTATTATCTTCTCTTTTAGAAAATTGTTTAATTAATTCTTTTCCAAAAATTTCTTTCTGTTTTTTATCTTTTTCTAATTGCTTCTTTAATCCTCTGTTATTTGATTTAGAAATTCTACCAGTTTTTGAATTAAATCCTAAATTATTCATTTGTAATCTCTGTTGTATTAATTCAATTTGATTTTTATTATAAACACCTTCTCTTAATCGTTTAGAAAGTGATTTTAAAGTAATTGTTCTGTTTGTAATAGGATTAACAATTGACGACATCTTATTATTATCATTATATTTTTTTTCTGTAAATTTTTGTGAATTCATTTTTTTCTTTTATATATATATAATATATTTTTTTCTTTAAATACTTTTTAATTAATATATTAAATTAAATAATATAAAAAAAAAAATTAATATAAATAAAATAAATTATTTGTATTAATTTTGATATATAAAAGAAAAAATGAATTCACAAAAATTTACAAACGGGGAATATTTCTATTTCCCATATTTATATAATATTATTTCTTTAAGTACTTTTTCAGAAAAAGCGTTTTAATTATAGCGTTATTTATCGTGATACAGAAAATGAACCATTAGAATCCATATAAAATAATACTTCCTTTAATGCGAAACTATCTACACGCTGTGCAGCTGCAGGGTTATTATTTACTTCTAATGCCACCTGTAAATTTCCATTTAATACATCTAAACCAGTGTGGGAAACATTACCAGTTTCATTTAAATACGCCTCAGTATCTACTGCATATACCCAACTATCAGTATTAAATGAATGATTATTAACTAATGTTTGGGCGTGAATGCTGTTAAGTTGTCCTGTTGCAAGTAATGCCTGTTGATAAGCATTTGCTGTGTTATTAGAATCAGAATCAGCAACTGATGTTGCAATTCGTGAAGGTGGATACATAATATCACCAACACGATAATTATATTGTGTAGTAGCATTAGGTAAGGTAACATTTAACCCGTGAAAATCAGCATCAGCAACATTAGCAGTAGTTCGGCAAACACTCATTAATGCTCTTAAACTTCTACATTGAACGGGAATATTTACAACTTTTTCACCATCTGCATCGTCAATATTGCTGACAAAATTTTCATAGGTTGATCCAGTCCAACTTAAACCACCCATAACAGAGACCATTTGAGACATTGATGAGTCAAAATCATCACCCGTAATATGTATTATGGGACTATAAAAATGAGCCGATTTTATCTTATAATTTACATCATTTGCAGCTACCATACACGAAAGAGCAGATGCAAGAGTAATTTCAATTTCTATAGAGCCGTAGCCTAATGGTATGTAAAGACCTTTTGTATTAGAGAGGAAACCACTAATGAGAGGCATACATAAAGTCATATCAGAACCAGCAGTATTATCTGCAAAACTCCTGCTCATACTTGCTTTATATTCACTAAAATCACATGTTACAACATCTGTTGCACCATCATTTGTTCCTGTTACTTCCATTGAGGGAGCAGTTCCAGATACTGCATTATGATGTGGTAATTTTGAAGGGTCTGTTTGATATTTAAATAATAAATTATGTAATAGATTATAGTTATTAATATCTTCTAAAACTGCACCAGAATTACGGCAAATAATTCGTAATCGTTGAATTACACACCATACACCACCATCTAATTTTTGTGCTTCATTAGTAGTTTTATTATCAGCACTAACCTTAAATTGTAAATATGAATGTGCTCCGTCTAAAAATGAGTTTATACCATTTGCAGTTATTGGAATTCTAATAATATTATTATTATCGGGTGTAAATTCAACACCATTAGAAGATGCATAACGCCTTAAAGACGAATGACCTGCAATTGCTTTTTTTGGTAATCGTGCATATTTAACACTTTCAGGTAAAGCTACAGCGTTTTTCTGTTGGTTTCCTAACTCTTCCATTTATAATTATAGATTAGAAAAAAATTTTGAAAAAATAAATTAATTTACTTTTTAAAAAAAAGTAATATCAAAAAATAATTATTTATTTTTGATTATTATTATTATTATTTGATATTTCTTTAACATCTTCTATATTCATTTCAATTGGTTCTCTTTTACATTTCATACAACAACACTCAATCTCTGTGCATCTACTACTTAATACATATTGGATAATTGGCGTTAAAATCATATTAGACAATACTGCCACTAATATTATAGTTTCACTCATTATATTATTATATTATAATAATTAGAAAATAAATGTATTATATATATATAATAAATAATGACTGATTTTCATATTTCATCAAATACAATATTACAAAATAATTTAATTTTTATTAGAAGTAAAGATGGAAATTTTATTAATGATGATTTACATACAGATTTTAGTATTATCCTTAAAAGAACTTTAACAAAAAAGAAAGATGAATTATTTAAAGTAATATTACAATCTGCACAAATACCTTATACATTTTCAAATACTAATAATACTAATAATTTTATTGATTGGAAAGAAAACGGATTATTACAGATACCTATTCAAATTCAATCAGGTAATTATAATATTTTAGAATTGATAACAGAAATTCAAAATCAATTAAATTCTAATACATCTTTTAGCAGTGATAATTATACATTATCTTATGATCAAATTAAAAATAAAGTTAGTATATCATCAGCATCAGTAAATAATACTGAATTTTTATTTAATAGTGGAGCAAATGTTTTAAAAAGCATTGCTAAACAGATTGGTTATACTAATGATAATGATATAACTATAAATAGTTCTCAAAATTCAATATCAGACTCTTTTGTAGATTTAATTAGGATTCATAGTTTATTTATAAGGAGTAATTTATCATCTAATAATACATTAGATAGTGAGACTTTAACTAATACAGATATTTTAGTTAATATACCTATTACATCTAATCCATTAGAAATAATAAATTATCAATATTACGAAGGAATGAGTTATAACCTCATTGAAGAAAACAAGATAACAGAAATCGCTATACAATTAACAGACCAAAATGGAAATATAATTGATTTAGGTAAGAAGATTGATTTTGAATTGTTGTTAAATATTCAGGTTATTAAAAATCCAATAGCAATAACAGAACCTATAACAGATATTAATCAATTAAATAATGAAACTATTGAAAATGTAAAATTAAAAGAATTTAAAAATGATTTAGATGAAGAAATTGATATAAATGAAACTATAGAAAAAAGTAAAGAAATTTTATCACATACTGAAAAACATAAACAGAATATAAATCAAATTAAGAATGAAATTGAAAATATTTAAAAAAAATTATTAAAATAATATTTTTTTTATAATTAAATAGTATAATAAATAATGGGATTTTTTAATTTTGTAAAAAATATTGGACGAAAAGTATTAGGAGCAGGTAAAATTGCATTAGGAAAGGGTAAAGATTTGTTAAAAACTGGGGTTGGTATAGGTAATAAAATATTAAACAATCCAATTTCTAAAAAAGTAATTGATATTTCTACCCCATTTTTAAGTGCAACCCCTATAGGTCGTGCAGCATTATTAGGTGTTAAAGGAGCACAAAAAGGACTGGAAATTGGTGAAAAATTATTAGAAGGAGTTGAAGCAGGTGAAAGAGTTGCAAAAAATATTCAAAAGGTTAGAGAAGGAGATTTTGCAGCAGTTAAAGACATAGTTGGAGATGTTAAAAAAGGTATTGAAGCAGGAAAGGATATTAAATTTGGATTAAAAAACTTTTCATAAATTTATAAATATCACAATAAAATAACTAAAAAAAATATATTTAATTAATATATAATGTGTAAATCTAAAAATCTTTATAGATTATTTTTAAACAATAATGTAAGACAAGCAGGGGATGACAGCAGATGGACAATAAATTTGCCGGTCTGGATACCTGCAAATAAGGAATGTTTTGTGTGGGTTGAAACGGCACAAGTGCAAGTAAAAGTAAATGGTGGTATACATATAACCGATGATTGTATAATGTTAAATAGTAATTTACAAACTAATAGAATTTATTCTCAAAATTATAATGCAATTGGGACACAATTAGCACAATTTAATTTACCTATATTAGATGGTCATAATGGGGCAGATGATTATATGAAATTAGATAACCCTACTACTCCAATATATGTTTCCTCTTTACCTAATTCAGTTGATTTCTGGTTAAGTAATAATGAAAATAACGACCAATTAACAATAACTGGTGCAGCAGTAGATTTTGTGTTAGTAATAGATTTTATTGATGATGAATTTTAAAACAATTTATAAATTTTTAAAAAAATTATTTTTTTTTAACCATTAATAATATATATAATGTTTAAAAAATTATTTGGAAATTTTAAAAACATAGGAAGTAAAATTAAAAGCGGATGGAATTTAGGAAAAAAAATTTTTAAAGATATAGTCCCGTATGCTTTTACACAATTGGGAGAAACAATAAGAACATTTAAAAGCATAGAAGACCCTGTAGAGAAACAGGCGTTTAAAGAACAAATAGGGGACATCATAGGTAATATTCCATCTCAAATTATTTTAAATCCAATAACTGAGTTTTTTGTTAAAAAAAAGGATGATAATTTTGACGATTGGGAAAATTAAAAAAATATTTTCTAATATTATAATATAATGCCTCAATCTGTTATAGGTAAAATTAATCAATGGGAGCAATCTAATTTAGATATTTTTCCACCATCGGCAATATATAATGTATTAGTAGGGACAAATTTAAATACATCTGGTTTCAAATTCTTAGTTGTTGGTAATTCAAAAATGGAAGGAAATTTAGAAATTACTGGAACACTTTCAGCGACAATAGATAATATTAAAGTAGAAGATAAAGACGATAATGTAAATTATCAAATGATTTTTATAAATTCATCTGGTAATCAAATACCTCTTTTCACAAATAATCAAATAACATATAATCCATCAACTAATAAATTAACAGTTGGAAATTTAACGTCTAATATATCAACTTCAACAGGATATTTATCATCAAATTTAGTAGGGTTAATACAGAATAATCAATTACAAAATGATAGTATTACTATAGGTTCAACTGAATTCAATTTAGGAGATACGAATACAGTTCTAACAGGATTATCGAGTGTAACATCAACAACTTTTATAGGTGATATTGTAGGTAGGGTAGAAATTGGTGATATAGGAGTAGGAACGCCACCAAATCATAATTATACAATTATATTGACATATTCTGCAACCCCCTTAAATGCTTTATTAGCAGACACATCTTTTACATTTAATCCATATACTGAAACATTAGTTGCTACAAATATTGATGGTGATTTAACAAATTCTACTGGATATTTAACATCAAATTTAGTAGGGTTAATACAGAATAATCAATTACAAAATGATAGTATTACTATAGGTTCAACTGAATTCAATTTAGGAGCAACTAGTACTACACTTACTGGAATGACTAGTATATCTTCTACTCTTTTTAGTGGCAATTTATCAGGAAACATCTCGGTTTTGAATGGAGATTTATTAACTAATAATCAACCACTTATATTTACGTCCACATCTCCTAGCACTTACGAACCAATGCTTTATGATACAGATTTACACTACAATCCAAATACAGGTATTTTAACATCAAACAAACTTACATCAAATTTAATAAATTCAACAGGATATTTATCATCAAATTTAGTAGGGTTAATACAGAATAATCAATTACAAAATGATAGTATTACTATAGGTAGCACTTCAATAGATTTAGGAGCAACTAGTACTACACTCGCAGGTTTAACAAAAATGGGTATAGGGAATAATTCACCAGATAGCACTCTTTCGGTCAATAAATTTTTCAGTGGAGGTAGTGGTATAAATCTTGACAACGCTATATCGGTCCAATCAACAGGAGATTTAACAACAAATCAGTATGCTTTTGGATTATATACGGGTAGTAATACAAATACAGGAAATTCTTATCTTCAATCAGGTATTTTAGATTATCGGGTGGGAAATAACAGAAATACAGCAAACTATCATTTATTATTACAACCATTATCTGGGAATGTTGGAATAGGTAATACTGCCCCGAGATGCCCGTTAGAAATCTCTGGTTATGTTTCTAGAGGTCCTCCCAGTGGGGTTTGGGGGTATTATATGAATACTTATGAAGTAACTATTGTTGGGAGTCCATATAATACATACAATAGAAATATATCTGTTATCGCACAAGAGGGAATCACTTGTCCGTTTTTCAGCACTTATAGTGACGTTAGAATTAAGAAAAATATTAAAAACATCTGTGAAGAATGTAACGTTTTAGAAACAATCAATCAATTATCCCCCAAAATTTACAATTATATAGATTATATTTCAAAAGGAAATAAACCTCATTTAGGTTTAATAGCACAAGAAGTAGAAAAAAACCAACCGAATCTTATTAATGATTTGGATATGTCCCATTATGTTCCTGATATATATTGTAAAGGTATATTTGATGAGTTGACTTCTATTATTCGTTTTGAAAAAGAACATAAAAAGACAGAAAGAGGAAAAGTTAAAATAATTTTATCTAACTTAGAAGAGAAATATTATGTTTTTGAAGTGATTTCAACAACTGAAATTAAAATATCAAGCACCGAAACAACATTGCCACAGAACGGAGATGTTTTTGTTTATGGAACAGAAATTTTTGATTTTAAAACAATTGATTATCAACAGATATTCATTCTAGGTATTGCTGGTATTCAAGAATTATCCATTGAGAATGATGAGTTAAAAAGTAGAATTGATATATTAGAAGAGAATCAAAAGAAAATTATGGAACATTTAAATATAGTTTTATAAATGAAAAGTAATTAAAAAATATATTTCCTTTATTTTATTTATAATATATTCTAACATATATATAATGATTGAATATATTTTTTTAGGTATTTTTAGTCTAAGTTCAGTTACATTAGGATTTATTTGGATGTCTGTTGTAGGAACTAAATTATTATATGCTGAAAAATTAAAAGATTTAAAACATTATAGAAATGAAACCATAGATATTATTAGAGAAAGATTAAATATTTTAAATGAACATGATGAAGAATATATTAAATTAAATAATTTATTAATAGAATTAATAAAGATAAAATAAAAAAATATTTTCTAATTATAATATATAATGGATAATATATTTGAGAGTTTAGGATTTAATATAATTACTAATGATGAATTTGATAAAATAAATTTAAATGAAAATTATGAATTAAATAAAATGTTTAATGAAGAAAAATTTGAGATTGAAAATATTAGAGATTACATTGATTACGATTTGAATGAAATAACAGAAATAAAAAAAGATAATGATAAAATAGTAGATATTCAATATAATAAAAGTGATAAAAATATT
>Ga0208898_1001392_pt1 | contig 16028 bp, 12 predicted proteins | sample VirMetDEL_Mar_4_FD_184513 | JGI IMG/M metagenome (GOLD analysis project Ga0208898, IMG submission 184513) | Aqueous microbial communities from the Delaware River and Bay under freshwater to marine salinity gradient to study organic matter... | ecosystem: Environmental > Aquatic > Marine >...
TAGAATCAGGTTCGATGTTTGATAAGAACTTAATCTTTCTAGTAAATTGCTCTCCATAGAAATTATTATAAACATCATTATCGTTGTGTTTATAAAGTTTTCCGTCCTTAAATGTTATCAAGGATATATTGTTAGCTATCATGAAATCAGGAATGTAAGAATAGAATGTTACCCATCTCTTTTTGGTTTCACTAAAAGCTATTGTTTCATACAAATATTCTACTTCAGGTATAATTATCGGGTCATCAGAACCTGAGTTTGAACCTAAATCTAAGTTAGGGCTAACTATTGCTGGAGATAATAAATCATCGCTTGCAGAGCCTGAACTAGCAGAAGCTGTGGATGCTGATTCGCTTGAACTCTCTGGCTCAACACTAACTTCATCGTCTAAAGATACAGGTTCGCTAAAGAATGTAGGGACATCAGAAGCTGAACCACTATAATCCGTAGGCTCTTCTCCGCTAGGTATTATTACAGTAGGCTCGCTAATATCTCTTTGAACTACAACCTGTATATCTTCTATGTTCTCTTGTATAGATAATAAGTATTCATCAAATCTAACATCATAGGTTCCTAGCAATCTAAAGTCTCCACCATTGTCAATAAGTCTTTTAAACGTATCGTTGAAGTAGTTGTGCATAAACACATTATGAATAGGGGTAATTCCATCTGTACTTAGTCTTAAAACAGCTCCTCTAGGAGCATCAGTAAAATATTTTCTATTTCCATACACAGCAAAACTCTCAGGGTTTGTTCCAATACCGAACTCTCCAGTATAATAAACAATATCACTAAGAACTGTATTTTGGCTCTTAACTGTTCCTATTTGAGAACCCTCGTTACTATATAATGTATCTTGACCTACTCTTACCTTACCAACTTTCAATCTCTGGAAAATGGTTAAATCCTTATCTTCTGGATGCATTCTAAGTATAGAACCATATTGTTGGTCATACTCTTCAAATGATAAATCAAAAAACTCTGATAATCCATTTATATTAGTGTCTGGCAAGTATGGTTGCGAATATCTTATTGTAGACTCTCTTTTTATTTGATTGATATTATCATCAACTCTATTAGGTCTTCCTTTATCCCATACATCTGAATCGTAATAATCTGAATAGCTATAACTTTCAACAATGGAGTCCATAGGCAATATTCTGTATCTCAAGTATATATCTCCAATATCTTCTAGCAAAACTTCTGCAGGCGTTAACGATGTTTGGTTTTTTCCTGGCTGATTTGACGTGTGTAGTCTATTTACTATTTCATAAGACTCACCAATCTCATAATAAACAACCTCTTCACCAGATTGCTTTTTTGGAGTGTATACTTCAACAAAAGTGTCTGTACCAACTTGTATTCCAGGGTCTTTAAATTCCATTACTTTTGACGTAGAATCATAGGATATGATTTCAACATCTCTATAGTCGGTGTAATAATTATCAGAACTATCCTTAATAAACCTTATTCTATCTCCCTTACTAAAAGAGTAGTTTAAGCCAACATCTTCTGGAATAGCACTATTATAATTGTCTATATTGGTTAACTTAGCGTTAATAGCCCCTTGAGCTACTGAAGCTGTTGCGTTAACGTCTTTTAATCTGAAATGGATGAATCCCTTATAAGCATCATCAGCTCCTGGCAAATATTCAACTGTCTGATTCCCAGTGTATACGAATTGGTATCTCTTAGCCCACTCAGGAGCCAAATTGCTTATCTTAACTGATAAAGACGTTTCATTAGGTATATCTCCATTAGGAATAGCCAGTTCTGAAAAGAAAGGAACATAAAATGATTTACTAGAAGATATATTTGTTAACCCAGAACGATTAGGACTGTCGTAGTATACAATGCCGATTCCATGAGTAGCTCCAGATTTTAGTGATTTCTTGCTTATAGCAGTCCAATCAGCATAAGCCTCAACACTACATCTTGTTACGTAAAGAGCAGCAGTATCACCTCCTACAGCTTCTGGAAACCAACTACCACTAGGGTTTGTAGCTTCTGAAGCAGGCACAACAGCGTGAGTCCAGACTCTTACAACATCTTTTCCATTAAATGATGAACTTGATATAGACGTATTACTACTGTTTGTTAAGTCAAAATCAATATCAACTTTACCTTCTGTAATTTTTCCTAAAGCCTTTATTTTATCTCTCAATGCAGCAGCGACAGTCGTTCCTGTGTCACCAGCAATAGAGGTGTATTGAACCTTAAATCTTTTCTTTTTTATATTATTAGACCCACCTAAATCATAGTATTCAACAACCAAGTCCACAACATATCTTGTTCCTGGGGCATTTGGAGCGTCAACGTAAAACTCATTAAGTGTGCTCTCTGTTACATATATAGGGGAAGCTGAAGCATCAACTGGTCTCAATCCAAGCACTCTATTACTATAAGCTCCGTTTGGCTTATTGAATGGTAAAGATGGTGATGAGTACAGCTGTCCAGGAGAAACGCTTATTGTTGGTCTCTTAAACGGACTAGCTGTAGGAGATGGTCTCCATGCAACCCTTCCTGATTGGAAGAAGTAGTTTTGTCCGTTTATTTCTCTAATATATCTTGCTTGGTCTGAAGTTACAATAACCCAGTCAAGGTCTCCTTGTAGAGGGTATAGTGGGTTTATTTCTCCACTACCAAAACCTTTCCACGTATCTTTCTTTATTATCTCTCCTACATCTGGAGCGTCTGCAGCTGTTGATATTTCTCTGTTAACAGTAATATCAATATCAATATCTACAGGGTTGTAATTCTCAGTAACCCCTCCGTAAGCTATTCTATTACCATCAATAAGTGCTTGACTATCAGCCTTTAACGGGTAATAATCAAAAAGACGCATTCCGTCAGTTCCAGAGTTATCAATAGGAATATAATCCTCATCATTAAAGAATCGATAAGTATATGTTTGGTTAACTATATTTAATTTATCCTTGTCTAAATCAGCGGCTAAATAAAAATCTCCAGTATTACCTTCTCTAACAGCAATCTTAATCCCTTTCACTGTATCGTTTCCAGTATCTATGTCTATATCTATAGCGTTGTTTATATTTGTTGGATAATAAAGTGATGGTCTATACTGCCCTTCATTTAGTGGTAATGGAACCTTAGATATTGGGCTCCAAGCACTCTCCTCGTTGTCTAAATATATAAACTTGTACCTAAATTGGAATAGCTTATTTCTAACGTTATTTGAATTTACAGATGAATCGTCACCGTACTCAACTTCTGGTGGAAATCCAGGAGCTATAGCTACAGCATTGATGTATTCTTCTTTAAATGGAGTAGGGTAGTTATTGTTTTTAGCTCTATCTACATTTATCTTTCTCGGTGGATTGTATCTATCATTAAACAACAATATATCGTCAATCATCTGAGGGTCATCAATAAACTTATTGGACTTAAAGTTCAATAAATAAGTTTGTATCACTAAAGCTATTGTACTTGTTTTTGCATCAAACTCATATATAGAATGCATCCCCTTGCTATTAAACAAAAAGTAATAAACCTTATTTGTTTCTAGGTTGTCAAAAGCACCTATTACTTTATTAGTCCCTTCAGGTAATTCAATGCCGACCAGCGAGTTTCCTTTAGTGTTCTCTACAGCACCCATATTAGCCCCATCAGATTTTGACAGTCTGCAATTTAACGCATACCTGTAATCACCGTTAGGAATTAATCTGTCCTCAGTATCTGAATTTAATCCTCCTGTAAAAGTTTTTCTTTCTATTGCCATTTCTTATTATATTCCTGGTGCTGACCTATATCCAGATTGATAAGCCTCTACAAACTCTATAATACTGAATCTATATTGTCTTTTCATTGCTTTTTTCTTTTCTCTAAAATACGTAGCCTGAGCTAATTGTTTATCCCCCAGACCATAGCTTCTTTGATTCTGAACATATTTCCAATACATCCAATCCTTTAAAGCCTCAACATAATATTCATCAACCATAAAACTGCCATCAACCTGTGAAAGATTAGCTAAATACCTCATTACTATAGTACTAGCACTAGCACCACTTAGGGCTATATATCCGTCATTTTTGTACACCTTGTAAGTTCCGTTAGCAGAACCTCCTCCACCAGCACCATACGCTCTTCCATTAAACTGACCATCCTTAGTAAAGTGTGATGAATTGTAGCTAAAAAAAGTATTTTCATCTCCATTATATCCTGGGGCTCCATTTAAGTTTCCACAACTATCATAAGACCTTGGTGCTAAATTATTATTTGCTCCAAGTGCTGATATTATTCCACTATCAACAACTCCTATTACTAGGTAATCAATGTAGTCGTTTGGTAGATTCACAGTGTCATTAGCGTTTACGGTTAATTCAACTTCCTTAATGATGCTTTTTGCATCCATGTTCAAATCTCTTAACCCAGATATTGCTATCTGAATAAACATTGGGAATCTATTATCAGTTTGACTTGCATGAAGTCGCTCAATATAAAACTCTCTTACTATTTCGTCTAACTTTCTCATTAATCAATAGAATTATTTTCCTCATCAGCAGGAATACTTGATGTCTTAACGTATTTTTCAAAAACCTGCTCAACAACTTGCTCTACCATATCTGCTGGAATGTTTAATTCATCATCTTCATCTATCTTATCTAATGGCAGGGTCATTGTTATGCTTACATTCTCTGGTAAATTTGTTACATCCATGTTTATAAAATACAGTCTAGAGCCCTCTCTATAATACCCTGTGTTGTTCTCTAAAGAACATGATGCTAACCCAGCATATAAATCTTTAAAACCATTTTGAGCCTCTACGAAACCTCTTCCTTGAGGAGTTCCTACCCTCTTTAAATCAACTCCATAAGGTAATGATATTGTGGATGAAGGTATGTTTGTATAATACTCTTTCTTAATATTGTCTTGCAATACCAAATTGTCATTTATGGTGTAATACACGCTTCCGTCAACTTCCTGAAAATCAATGTTTTTACTTTCAAAAAATCTAACTCTTAATAATGACGCTAAAGACTGATGTATTGATAACATCAACTCTCTCTCATCAACACTGGCTTCGTCAGAATACTTCGCTAGTCTTCTTAATATTTGCTCTGCTATTTTTGATTTGCTTGTCATACTCCTGTGTTTTCTAATCCAGAAGCAGCTTGAACTAATTCTGGCTCTCTTATAACTATACCTATAAGTTCTAGAGCTATCATTGCTATTTCATTAAACGCTTGTTTTGGTGCGTCTATGCTTTGGCTTTTACTAGAATCGTACACTGGTCTGTTATTTGTTAAGTTGTAACCCCAGACTGGAGTGTTAGGTACTCTAAGGTATACCAAAGTTACTAAATTTATTAGACTTGATGGTTCTATTAAAAAATTATCTGACTGTATGTTAGCTATTGCTCTTTTCTTTGTTGGAGCAACAATACTGCTACTTAAATTTATAGCCCACTCATTATCTTTTACTATTGATATTGGTTGTGTAACTATCTTTCCGTTACTCTGGTATTTATGAGTTAACCTTGATAAAGTCCAGTATTCTGGCATAATTACCCCATTTATATCCTTAGTTACTCCGTTTGGTATTGGCATCTCTCCACCTAAACAGCTAACAGTATGGGTTTCTTTTAAATGCTTAAGCCTATCTATGGACGCCTGGTCTAAGTCAAGAGAAGTTCTTGGCATTGGATTTCCTGGCTGATATTCTTTTTGATTTGAAATCTGCTTATTAGTCCATGCAAATAATGCCCTCTCAACTATAGAATTAAATTGAGATGGAGTAACTGTACCTCTACCATTCTTATTAGCTATAAGGTAAAAAAATGTGTGAAATTTATCTATATCAATCATACTAATATATGTTTAAATGAGATGTTTTCTTTTCTCCAAACACATCTTTTTTCTTGTGTAACCCCATTTATAAAATAGTAATTCATTGCCACCTTAATAGAGTTTGTTGTTGATGTTACTTCTAATTTTGCCATTATCTTATTTCCCCCCAATTAAATCCTGCGGCAACAGATGCGTTAGTTGTTCCAACTCTTACAGCAGCTAATGTTAATATTCCTGTTCTTGCCCCTCTCCTGTTCCATAGTATAGTTTTACCCAATATACTACCTGTTGAAACTCCTGTATTTTTAGCCCCTCCTGCATAATCAACACTTACAGGGTGTCCATTTGAATATCCTGATGCAGCAGTATCATATTCCATCATACTTTCTCCTGTATCTACATCTGTCCACGATGGAGAGCCTACCAATGTTACATCGTGCAACACAACTAAATTTATTGGATTATCAGTATATACTGTAAACCCTTTAGGTAGTGCAATACCCCTATTAGTATAGGTTTGAAATGTTGTTTTAGGTCTTATAGATATTAATGGTATTAATGTAGTTGATACAGTTTTAGTTGTAGCACCCATTGATATTCCTCTATTCAAACCTTCTAAATCTCTAATAGCTACCCCTCCTTCAGACTTTACGGTAGCACAGATGGCTTTCATTGTAGCTCCTGCGTTTATAGGTATTCTATACCTTAATCCTATAGCATTTTCAGTATCTCCATAACCCATCTCCATAATGGTTTCTGCTCCTAAGTTGTAAATATTCCAAAAAGCAGGTTGTTGTGGGTATTGCCAATATCCTGTATTGTACTTATTATCGTTTTCGATTGAAGCTAAAGGAATTGTTATTCCTCCTGTGTTTATTCCAAATCTTATTCTACCAACCTTTAAAGATTGGAAGTCCATAACAAGTATGTGTGATTTAGTCCAATCAATACTGTTTACAATATCTTGATTAGCCCATTGTGCAGAAGGTACTGATTCTAATTCAACAGGCACTCCTGATACGCTACTTCTAAGGAAGAACTCGGCAGTTCCACCACCTATTGCTGCCATATCCATTACACCTGTCATCTCAATCTCTTGACCATTTCCAGGAGTGTATGGAGCAGGATAAGTATATACTCCTGCTGAAGCTGTTAGCCCTGTTCCACCTGTAGCTAATGTTAAGTCTCTTGGGTTTCCATTAAATACAACTGTGCCTGTGCCATTGACAAATTCATCAGCTAAGTCGTCTTGATTATCATAGATAAACTCAACATCAACTCTATTACCTTCTCCTGCTGTGCGAAGACGGTTAAAAGCTGTTGTGCTTAAAGTGTCAGCTAATGATATTCCTATTGTTTTAAATATACTTCCCATTATTCAAATAAATATTCTCCTAAAGTTTCACTTAAATACATCCATCTTGCTTCGTATGGAGTATCAATTACAGGTGCAGTTGCTACTCCCTCAATATTTCTTCCATTACCACTAACAGTTCCTTCGTTACTTCCTGCTGAAGCATAACCTATATCTTTTACCTTCCAAGTTAGTCCTGCTTGAGCATCAGGCGGTAGCTTCATTGTAGCACTTCCTCCTGACAAATCCCATAGGATTAAATAGTTTGCATCACTATTTGTTAATGTATAATCTCCTGATACTTGTTTTTCTTCCATAGCTCCAGGAGTATTAATATACCCCTCAAGCAATATCATTAAATCCAATGGAGAAACCTCTTTTGGTTCTATTATATCTTTAGTAGATTCTGAAAATACTTCAGTATCAGAGTCAAGCATTTTTAATGTATGATTCTCTACAGAAAAAGAGACATTCTCCTTACTGTGTTTTGATACACTTTTGTTATCCAAAGAGACAAATAGATAATCTCCTATATTTTTTATCCTTACCTTAGCCACTATTAAGTTTTTGTTACTTTTAATGATACTTTAGCGTTACCACCTGCAGTTGATTTTGTTGTTGTCATCGTTAGTACTTGACCAGCAGTGAATGTGTTATTTGTTGACGGAGTGTCTGAGTACCCAGCCCCTATAGTATCTCCTCCTGTTAATGTTAATGTTCCCATAGATAATCCTGCATTATTCTTAAAGTTAACATCAGCATCGTCTGTAGCCTCTATTAAATCATCAGCGTACACGTCTATTTGATTTACCGTACAGTCGAATGGAATGACTACTTTGTGGTCTCCCAATCTATTTGTATCCCAGCTTATTTGTGATGTAATCAAATCAACCTCCATACCTCCTCCAACTTTCGCTGGAGTTATAGCTCCTGCTGCCACATCTCCACTATTAATCTGAAATGGATAAGTTGCTCCAGTATTCATATTTGGCATGACGTATGTACGCCATGCTCCGTCCATAAACTTACCTCTAAAGATTAACCCTCCTGTAAGTGCTTGTTCTGTAGTTAGTGTTATTCCGAATATAGATAAAGAAAAAGCTCCAACTGTTACACTAGCATCGTATTCTAACCAAAATTCATCTCCATCAACAGCTCCTGGAGCAGCTAACTGATAGAACGTATTGGCAACTAGTGTTGATGTTCCAGTAAGTTTCTGCCACTTCTTATCTGCCCCTCCTGTAAATGATATTGTTCCTGTTGTAGCTACTGCTACTGAATTATATGTGTCAACACCGAAAAATCCGTACCCAGCCGTTCTATAGTCAGCCATAGAACCTATAGCCTCATTACTCCTAGAAACTTCATACCAAGTAGAATCTTTTAATTCTAAGACTAATGCCCTAGAAAATCCGTCAGTATCAAAATCTCCACTCTCAAGTGATATATTCCCAATACCGTCTTTTACTGTTGTTACCCTTCCTGAATTATTTCCAACTATTGTTATTTTATCTCCTTCTGCGTATCCTTCAGCCCTTATAGAATCTAGGTCGTCTGTAGCAGCGAAAGATTCTGTCTCTACATATATAAGTATGTCAGATGATTCTCTTTCAACATAGATGACTCCTGACGAAATAGTGGTGTCTGAAACTTGTTTTGCAGAGTTTAAATACCTAGGTATTATGTAACTTGTTATTTCCCATGCCCCTGTAACACTTCCGTCTGGAGCTGTTCCTAAGCCCGAACATCCGCTAGCATCGTAATCAGCATTAAGGAAAAATCTATATCCGTAAGCCTCATCGTAAAGTTTTGTATTATCAGAACCTCCCTCAAAAGGAGTTACTGTATTGGTCATGTTCCCAGTATCAGTAACTGTTAATGATGTGTTATTTAGTGTTGACCCAGCACCTTCATTTAAATATACGTAAACAACTCCTGAGTCAGCTATTGCTGTACACTCTTCGCTTGGTGCGGATAAGTCAATATAGCTGTTGATAGCAGCAGACACCAGGCTAGCTAAAGCTGAGGTTGTTGTTGCTCCAGTATAAGTTATTGGAGTGGCAGGGTCTATTACATTTATTCCAGAAGCAGTTATAATTGAGTTTATTTGTCCAGCCCCAGTAACTGTATCTACAGTTATGGTAGCCCAAGCCTTTCTATTTAAGGCAGTTGCAGCACCAGAGATTCCGTAAGATTTTACGTCTCTTACTCCTGTTTTGTCGTTATTAAATGTTTTGACAACACTAGTACCGTTAGTCTCTGTTACATATATATATCCTAAGCCATTACCTAGGTCTGTTATTTGTTCTGACATTATGCGTTAATTTTAAATATTAATTCAAAAGATGTATAATCTTGAATAGTTAGTCCGTTTATCGGTGCTCCATCCTTATCTGAAAATCTTAATCCAAACTCAGACGCTGACATAGTTGTTATAGCTACATCAATATTATTTGTATAATTAGATACAGTTCCTGTTGCTTTCACTATATTAACAATCTTAACTTCTGGGTAATAATCTTTAGATGAAGAAAAGAAGTTTCCTACTGTAAAATCAGTATGAAGAGAACTCCAGTCTCCAAAACTTCCGTTATTGTTGTTTAGTAAAAACTCTGTACCACCTGTTTGATTTACGGTAGCAAAAGTAGAGCCGTATTCTTTTTGGTTTGTTATACTTATAGTAGGGACAGCTGCACTATTCATTGTAACTAGCACTCTAACAAGTAATTCCTCATTATACATGCTATCTACATTAATTGTAGATGTTTTAGTTGTTACATCGCCAGAAGTTGATGATACCTCTGTAATTGAGGTTACATTTGTTCCAGCTGTTAAAGCTCTGTTGTATGTCGCTGCTAGCTTGTTAATGTTCTCTGTGCTTAAAGCTACAGTGTATGTAGTTGTTCCTCCACCGTCAACACTCGGAGCTTCAATTCCTGTTCCTCCAACTATTACAACATTATTTCCGTTTACAGCTAAACCTGTCACAAGTTGAGGAGTTCCGTCATTACAAGAACATCCTGCATCGCAGTTAGCTATAAGTAATATCTCTGAAACATAATCAGATATATGGTCGTTCTTTCCACATCTAACTGCATTACCTACTAAAGAGGCAAGAGCTACTACTTTTTCAAATTTTGCATATTCTTTTTGAGCCAATACCGAATCGGTGCTTTTAGCCTCATTGTACCTACTCCATTGGCTTCTTATGCAGCAGTAAATATCACATATATCTCCGTTACAAGCAACCTGAATGACATCAGAACCAGTAACTTCATCAATAACATATATTAAATCATCAGCCCCAAATAAATAGGTAAGTGTTGATGTTAATGAACTTGAGTGTTCAACAGTGCTATCTGCTACCGTATAAAAAACTCTTGTAGTTAAAGGCGAAGCAGTACCTGTTACATCCGCTGTTGGAGTAGATGGTGGATAATGTATTTTAAAATCCCTAACAACCGTTGGCGCAACACTATTAACTGTATAACTAGAATTATCAATAGCTGATAATAAAGGAGTTACACAATCAGCAGTCATGTCTATATCTACTGTTGGTGATGAATAATCAAGTGTAAATGTTTTTACATCAACAACATTGGCAGGCACAACTAAGTCCTGATAGGTTAGTGTTATTGTGTATAAACCTTGTTCTGGTAGACCGTCACCAGCTAGTGGTAATGGTATAGTTATTAAACTATCCAATGATGTGCCTGGGTCAATATCTGGATTTAAGTGGTCTGTGTTGTTATAAAAGATTCCAGAGGGAGACTCTACTTTAGCTACTACTGTTACGTTAGCAGCGACAGTACCTTGCGATACATAATCAGTTGAGTCAGTAAATTTTATTTGCTTGATAGTTTCATCGTAATGAAAATACGAGCTATATTCTACTGTAGTAAGTGCCATGTTGTTAATTAATTAATCAATAACAAAGATAAACAAAAAAAGAGTACTACCGAAGTAGTACTCTTAATTATTTTTAAAACCAATCTATTTATACTATGTAAGACAAAATGTTTTCCTTATTAGTTTTGATTGCTTTAAGGATAGCTACCTTTCCTTTTTCTTTTAAAACTACCTCGTCATCTTTATCTGTGATAGTGTAAAAAGAAGCTACTCTTTCTATCTTTTCGTTAGCCAATGCCGATTCTAGCAATTGTTCTTCCCAAGACTTAGATTCAACTTTTTCTTCTACATTATCAATAAGAGTTATTTTTATGTCATTTAAGGCATCCTTAAACTCCTCCTTCTTCTCAGACAAGTCAGCGAACCAATCGATAACATTCATTCCTTGAGGTGAAGAAATTATTACATCTCCTCCAGCCCAAGCTAGGGAATTTTCACCTCTCAACTCTATAGTTTTAGCATCTAAAGCCTTGTGAATCATTATCTTGTTCTTTAAGGCACTGCTTTGTAATGCCTCAACAAACATTTCTGGAGTTCTTTTAGCTACATCTCTTAAACTATATCTTAATAGTTGCTCTGTCTTTTTCATTATACCTTCTGCCTCAGCTCTAGTTTTAGATGTAGCAAGAGCGAATGCTCTAACGTCCTCTAATGGAGCGTGATTAGCAAAATATAATGCTTGAATTTTCTTATCCTCTTCCTCGTTAGCTTCTTTAGCCTTTTGTTCGTAATCTATTATCTCAAACAATGCAGAGGTATCTGGCATTCTAGAGCTATCATTTCCAGCATTGTATCCACAAAGTTCTAAATACTTAATTAAATTAGTATCTCTTCTTGGAGCTATGTAGAATCCGTTTGTTAGCTTAATTCTTTTTGGTCTAGCCTCTTTTTCTTTATCCGTCCATTCGTCAACAAAAATGCTTTTCATTCCTGGTGAATACTGAATTTTCCTTACAACTCTATCTCCTTTTTCATCCTCAAAAGAAATTTCACAGCTTCCTGGAATGTTTTCTGTTGGAGGGTAATAAGGAAAAGATTTTCCTGGTTTCTTTGTAGTCTTTATAGTAACTGAACCGTCACCATTTAATAAATGAGCCTGAGTGGCTGATACTGTTGTTTTCATTTTATTTAGTTTTATTTAGTTTTATTTAAAATAAGAGGGAAGGAATTAACCTCCCCTCTTTTTACTTAGTCTTATTAAGCTCTCTTAATGTAACCGAATTGGTTAAGTGCTTGAGCTTCAAGAGCTACGTGAGATAAATATCTTACCTCTTCGTAATCCTCTCCTTCCTTAGACATTGTTCTTGCGTTGAAATAATCAACCAACATCTCTCTAGATTTCCCGTCATTAGCAAGGAATCTCTTTCTTAAAGATGCTACTCTAGAACCTCTTTCTTTACCACCAGCAACCATGCTAGTTCCAGAAGGTACAGTGAACGCTTCGTGTTTGAATCCGTATCCATCAGCACCCAAAGTTTGAATGTTGTTGAAAGATTCCATACAACGTTTGTCGTAAGTGTAAGCACCTACTCTGAATTTTTGGAAACTTAAGTTTACAGCCTTATCAGAATCCATTGAGAAGTTTCCGTAAGAAATAGAACCAGCTTTCAATCTGTCTCCTAACTCTTCATCTAACTGTTGGTCTAAAACGATACCAGCATTCATGATGTTAGTTTTTTGAGCATCTTGAGCATCAATATCAACGTTATAATCTCTAATATCATCTAAAGTTAACCCTGACACTGCAGCGTAATTTAAGATGTTACCAGCTCCGTTAATTTGAGTTAATAAACCTTTTGTTAAAGCTAAAGGTGTTCCAGCTGTTTGGTAAGCGTTTGCGATGTTAGCTGTATTAGCTAACTCATCACCAACCAATAAAGTTAAATCAACAAAGTTTACAAATCTAGCGTAAGCATCTCCTTCACCTTGTACAGCGAATTTCTTCTCACCAGAATCATCAGTAAACCATTTCTTAGTTAAACCTTCAGAACCAGTTACACGAACTCTATCCTTAATGATTTGTAACTTCTCAGTGTACTTAGTAGCTGTGTTACTCATTGGAGAATTGTATCCAGAACCCTCACCATGAGCGTTACCATAAATTACAATCTCATCAGCTGAAGCAATACTAGGTATAGCATCAGAAGAGTTTAATGGAGTAGCAGTAAATGATGCGTAGTTAGTTACACTGTCTACGATACACTTAATGTAGCTTCCGTAAGATACAGAACCAGTACCTGGTTTAATCATGATTAAGTCACCAACTCTAGGAGTAGTAGCTTTCTCATCAGGTGTAGCTGAAGTATCATAAGGCGCAGCAGAAGGAATATCAACCTGTACATCTGCATGTAAAGTAAATGATACTTGAGCACCAGCAGCACCAGCACCTCCATTTGTTGCTTTAATTTTAGGCATTGTTCTGTCCTTCTCAAAACGAGAGAACTCTAATGCATCAGTCGGTTTTTTTGCGTTTACAAAATCAAGAAAACCAATCATTGAGTTTGCATATCTTTGAACCAATCTATCTTGGATGTCTGGTTCGTGAGCATCGTAGTAAGACACAAAATTGTGACTCGTTGCTACGTTTAATGCTCCTGTGTTAAATGTTGCCATTGTTTAATGTTTTTAAAAATTGTTAAAATTATTCGTTTGCTTCTCTGACCGCATTAGCTGCTGCACTCTTACCTTCCTTTTGGACTTCACGTGTTTGTCCTTTAGAAAAATCAACATTATCAATTTCTTTTGCATTTTTACTTACACCTGCGGATTTCCCTTGGTTGAAAGCAATGCCGAGATTTCTCTCATAATTAATAATCTTATTAGCATCAGCTGTTAATTGGTCTATATTTACAGTTCCATCCTCTTTAAACCACCTCTTTTCTGTCCAAGATTTATCTCCTTCATTAGATAGAAATTCCCTTATGCCATTTCGGTCTTCATCGGAAACTACTAATTTTAATTCGTGAGGTTCTTTTTCAGAACCAACTTGGATTGTCTCATCGCTAAAAGCGTCTATCCTAGAATCGTAATGCTTTACTTCTGCATCAATCTCTTCTTGGGATTTCTGAGGTTTTTCTTCAGTCGGAGCTGGTTGAGAATATAGCTCTAAATCATTTATATCCATGCTGTCTTGAAAATCCTTAAGGTCTTCCCTAGCTTCCCTAGTCTTTCTAATTAAAGAGGCTTGTATCGCATTCACTTTTGATTGCGTTATCTCACCATCCTCAATCATCACGTCTAGTTCTTCTTGTGACTTATTAAGAATATTATATTGTTCAAGCTCAGCTTGTATTTCAATTTCTGTTATATCTGGAGTCTTTAAGTACAAATGTTCTGTTATAACATCTGTTTCAGACATACTATCAAAATCTTTGCTCTTAAAAGCAAAAATATCACCAATAGTATACCCTTCACCATGCACTTCTTCAATTTGACTATTCAGTTGTTCAATTATATTCTCTCCAGAAATTTTCTGCATACTGTTATAAGTATCCCACAAATCCTCTTCAGACTCAAATTGCCCTTCTGATAACTCAGATATTTTATTCAAAGAACGCTCTTCTGCAGGCTCTTCCTGCGCTTCACTATTTACTTCCTCGTCTTCACTTTTTTCCTCTTTACTTTCCTCTTCAGTATTTTTAACTTCTTTACCTTCTTCATCTTTATTTTCTTCCTCTCCTTCTTCCTTCTTAGGTGTCTCGTCATTTACTTCTTCTTTTACTTCCTCAACCTCTTTATTTTCCTCAGACTCTTCCACTTCTGGAGTTTCTGTTTCATTTGTTGGTTCGTCCTCAATTGGAGTTAACCCTGGTTTTGTTTTCCAAAAATCGCTCATTTTCTTTAAATTTAGTTTAATATAATTTTAATAATACAAAGAAATAAATTACATTTGCATAAACACGACATAATAATGACTTTTTATGAAAGCAAGTATAGATTGTAGTAAAATAATGAAATTAAGACTCAGTATGGACTTAAATGTTACTGAGCTAGGGAATAAGCTAGGAGTTTCTAGAGCTATGGTTTCAAGGATGGAGAGTGACCCAAAGTATAATCCTGGAGTCTTAACTCTCTATATATTCTCTAGTTTTTATAATGTTCAGATAGATGACCTTCTAATTAAGGAGTAATATTCGTTTGTCTTACTGCAGCTCCACCTGGATTTATATTTGTTCTAGGTTTGTCAATGCCGAATTTACTTCCTGCATCGTCCTTTCCCCCCTGCTCCTGCTCTTTAATTAGTTTCTGCTTCCACCAATACTCTCTATCAATTTTTTTGATTTCGTTCATTGTTTCGTGGTCGCTATATTCCTTCTTTAATCTGTACTCATTAGAATCAGTAGCTACCTTAGCCTCAGCTGAAGATTGATTCTTAACTTTCTCAGCCTCTGCTGCTGCCATTGCTGCTTGTTGTTCTCTTTGACCTGTTATTTCCTCTCTTTGTTGGAACTCAGCCATTTGCTCTTCAGCATACTTTCTTCTTCTAAAGATAAGTAATCTTTCAGCTTTCTTAACGTTGTTAACTCTCTTTACTTCTAAATAATCTTCTGGACGAATCTCTTTATTTTTAAGAGAAATTTCAAGCATGTTTAAAACATCTTGTATTTGGTCATCAGTAGGTAAAGCCTCAACCTTAATTCCTAACTGAGCCATTGTAATATCCTTAGCGAACTCTACTGATTTTACACCAAGTTCTCCTACTATATTTTCGTACTCCTCTATCCCGTCTCCGTATTCAACTTTATATTGAATCATTCTAGCCATTACCTTTCCTACTTGAGAAAATATACCATCAGTAAATGCTTGGTACAACTCTCTAGTAGTATTATTTGAGGCTAGTAACCTCATTTTTTCAATGCCGACTAGAGCATCCTTATCTGGAGAACTACCATCTCTAGCGTCATTTATTCCAGTGTTTTGTCTAATCATTTCTATCTCGCTGATTATAGCACTATCTA
>Ga0208898_1001393_pt1 | contig 16027 bp, 15 predicted proteins | sample VirMetDEL_Mar_4_FD_184513 | JGI IMG/M metagenome (GOLD analysis project Ga0208898, IMG submission 184513) | Aqueous microbial communities from the Delaware River and Bay under freshwater to marine salinity gradient to study organic matter... | ecosystem: Environmental > Aquatic > Marine >...
ACCGGGGCCGCCACCGCCACCATAGCCGCCGTCGTCGTCATAGCATCCCGGGGGCTGGGGTGAGATATATGGAGGAGGGCAGCCCGGCTTGGGGCCGCCACCGGGGCCGCCGCCGCCACCGGGGCCGCCGCCGCCACCGGGGCCGCCGCCGCCACCGGGGCCGCCGCCGCCACCGGGGCCGCCGCCGCCACCGGGGCCGCCGCCGCCACCGGGGCCGCCGCCGCTTGGTTTCATCCCGTCAGGGACCGGGAGGCCCAGCTTTTTGTAGTGAGAAGCTCTTAGCGCGCCGGGATTGTTTTTCTCGTACCAACGAAGCTCCCCGACGGTAAACCCAGCAGAGCCGGGGCCACCACTAGAACTCTTTACCCCGGGAGGGACTGGAAGGCCCAGCCTTTCGTAGTGAGAAGCCCTTAGTGCTCCGGGCTTGTTTTTTTCATACCAACGGAGTTTTCCAACGGTAAAACCATCAGTGCCGGGGCCGCCGCCGCCACCGCCACCACCACCACCACCGCCACCGCCACCGCCTCCTCCACCGCCGCCGGGGAGGGGGTCGCCAGGGCGGCCGATGTCCTCTCCGGGGATTGGCCGAGAACCAGGCTGAGTGGGGCTATATCCACCCGTGAATGGATTGGTGAACCCCGTTTCCCCAGTGTTTGAATTAGTTTTGACGAACTTGGAGGGAGGAATGCCCCCCTTGTAACCCTCGGCCTTGTCACGCCTGGCAGCATTGCTTTGAGCCTGGTGCTGGGCCATGAGCCAATCATTAAACGAGAGTGGCGTCGACGTGACCCCTCGATCGCGATCATATTGTACGCTCTGCTCGTAAAGGTCTCGAGCTTCACGCTCAGAGATGGTGTTCCAATTGTAGGAGCCAAGCGGTGGAGGGTATTTCCCCGTCGGGTGGGACATGGCTTGCACATGGTCGCCGGGCCGCGTCCCCTGCTCGCGATTCCACGCCCAATCCTCTTTGCGCTTCTGAGCCGCTGGCCCCGCCTTGTAACGCTCGGCCGCGCTATCGAAGCCGTCTTTAGCCTGATTCCCGCTGCCCCTGTTTGAATTTACTAATGGTCTACGCGCCATTGATTGCTCCTACCCTGCTGGGGCTTCTAGTCTATCCCCATCTCCACCTGTTACGAAAACGCGAACATAAGCAATGCGGAAATGAGCCTGAGTGTGACCAGCCGCTGTTGCGGCCGCAGACAGCTTGTTTGCAAATCTGAACTTGTACGTTACCGCAGCTCTACGAGGGCCGGTCAGTTCAAATTCCATGATTGGCAACTGGCGGTTCTCGTCTAAGTCGAGAGCCTGCATGGTCGAAACTACTGCGTTCAAATCTGCCGAAGCCTGCACCGTGGAAGCGTTGTGATCGGTGAATACGCTCAAAGTGCAAAAGTGCAGCGTCTCGCTGCTCGATGTCCACAAATCTTCAATGCGCGAAGAGACCGCCGCATCGTCGCTATCAAGAGATCGCAAACCTACAACAATCTTGCGAATCATGGTGCGCTTGCCTGGCGGCCCAAACATCATCCAAGGCAAGTCTACGAGGGAATCAACAACGTGCTTACCACTTGCGGTTTCGTCCGCATCGAAACCAGTATTCCCTGAATAAGGGGAAATGTACGCTCTTGCGTGCAGATCAACTTGCACGATCCTGCCATCCGCTCGCCCTGCGTAAATAGCTCCGTTGGTCGCTACCCCAAAGCTACAAACGGGCACCCAATCCTCGAACCACCACTCGCCTCTTCCGAAGTCATGCACGAGCAGGGCGCGTGGAATATCCCAGTCGCTCGTCCCAGCAATCGGAGCCGAGGTGGCCGCGGGGACAGAGGCGTCTTGATGCCGCTGATAATCGTCCCCGCAGAAGTAGACACGCATTCCGTATGGGTCCGCAAAAACCTTTTCCGTTCGCCCCCAAAACTTCATCGCCTCGAAATGGCTCTCGGCGGCAAGCCCGATCAGGCTCACCCCCTGCTGCGGCGAGAAAGTTGCCGGCCCATTCTGGCTCATCAAATAATGTTGCTGGTTGACGGACGTCACGGCTTGCGGCGAGACAACCCCCAGCCCCAGCCGGTTGGAAGAGGAGAAGTCGAAAGGAGCCGTTGCGCTCCCAGCGGGTGAGCCGACCTCCTGCGAAAACTCGCGATGAACAACCAGAGATCGACCTAGCGGCAGCAGTTGCTGGATCTGATTCTGATTCCCGTCAAAGGTGTTGTAGTTTGGCGCTGCGTTGATCCCGCCCAGGCCAACGTGCCAGAGCAGAAAATCTCCCGGCCAGCTCCACCAGATTGTGCGGTTTTCGTAGCTGCCACTTGCGTCTCCGCAATGCCCGAAAACGGCGCGGTTGTTCACTACAGTTAAAGTCTGAGCCGTAGGCGTGACAGCAGCCGGAGCAGCCAGGCTAGTGTCCCGAAACCAATTGGTTCCATTCCCGCCCAGGGGCGCCCCCACGGTACTCAAATTGATTGCGACGGGGGAAGCGAGATCCTCGTGGGCGAAGAGTAGGTACCGATCGCCAGCAGTGACCGCCGGCGATCCTGAATAGAGATCGTCAAGCGAGTGGGTCACAAGCTGATCGATTACCCCGACATTCCCTCGCTTGCCGACCGCATCCACGCCCGAAGGCGCGGGAGAGGCGGTTCCGTAAAACGAATTCACAACGCTGCAACTCTTGAGGCCAGAGGAACCCTCGTAGTTACGTTCCAGCGTGATGTCAGTTCCAGAAACTTGGACGATTCGATAGCACTCGCTGGTGTATCCGCCGCCCACGAAAATCATGTCGTTGACACTTAGGGTGGTCGTCGAGGTGGCCGCGTCACTGCCTGCGGAGAAGGTGATATCTTCGCTGGAGGCACTAACCGCTCTTTTGACACCGTTAGAACTTGCCGAATACTCGACGACGTGCAGATGCGAGACCAGGAACAGCTTGCTCGAGTCCGGGTCTTGAACGATCCAAAGCCACGGCAAAGAGGCGAATGTGAACCTCCCCGCAGGCCCGGCCTGGGATTCGATACCCCGGCGGGTCCACAATTCACCGTCAACCGGCTCGACGTTGAAACCGCCTCGCATCGGACACGGGCTTGGTACGCCTCGTAGGTGCTCCGAGTATCTTGAGCCGTCTAAGCCCCCAAACGGCCCAATCTGCACAATTCTGCCGTCTTCATCCCTCACGGCGTCCACCAGGAGAATGGACTAGTGCGGAAACGGCCGGAGCGGCTCAAACCCAGCGCCGGTCGGCCGGCTGCCGTGCTCGGCTTAAAGGTCCGTTGAGACGGGGCCAACCTTTTCCGATCAACCTTGATTGCGTTGTCGCGCTCGTTCGCCACGGCACTCGACCAGTAGCTAGCCGAGTTGAACTCGCCGTAATGCAGAAACCCACGAGCCGTTGCCCCGAATTCGACGAGCCGAGTATAGGAGTTCGTCAGGGTGTTACTGTCGCCGTCGGACGTCAGTGCAGCAGGGTACTCCCAGACGTGTATACGAAACTCGTAGGTGCTGGCGTCTGGAATAAATCGGACCTTGAACTTATTTTCTCCGACTCGTGCCCAGCACACAGGTTGTCCCCGGGTTTGCTCCGTGAACCCTTGGTAAAGGGCTCGCACCGGGACTTCTTCGATTTCCCAAAAGTCTTCGTCCGACTTAGTGCGGAAGCGAATCCAGCGGCAGTCCTTAAACCGATCACCGCTGCCGGAATCAGGAAACGCATATTCGTCTACCCCGTCCGTTGTTGACACGTCCTCGACGTGCTCCATGAAGTCCCAGTTATGCTTCTGGCACAGGTCTTCCCTGATAAATTGATTGATCCAATCTGTCACATAGCCCTGCTCTGTCGAGTTCGCGTCCGACCTGTCCAAATTCGCGAGAACGCGCGAACGCAACTCAGCGAGCGTAGCCATGCCATCACCCCCTCTTCAGCGGAGTGTTGGACTTTGTAGGCGTATCCTGAACGACAGACGGGTCGTGCCCGGTACGCTTCGTCTTTAGTTGGGCGCTTTGACCAAGGGCTCGAGCAACCACTTGCGCAGCCGGGACCACCGTGGTGTTCACCGACTGCGCAGTAGTCGTGCCGTTGAAGAAGCGGTCTTGTGCGTGCTTCTTCCCCGCGAGCTTCCCCGCCCTGGCCTTCCGCCGCATAGCGGCGTGAGTCATAGACGGGTTGGCCTTCACCCGATCCGGCTTGGGAGTCGGGATCATGGGATCTACACCTCTCAGGTGATGCGGTTAATGATACTGCCGACCCCGTTGGTTCCGGGCTTGGTCTGGCTGTCGGTCAGGCCAGTAGTGCCGCCCGAAATAGGGATGGCCGCACCAACATCAAACTCATACCCGTGAACCACCAGGGTGCCATTCACGCCAGCCGTGCCGCCGAGCGTCTCGACCTCGACCGCGAAGGATTCGCCCGGCAGGATCTCGTGATCCTGATCAACGTCCCCGCCCAGATAGAACCGATAGGCGTCTCCCGCTGCCATCGTCGCGGGAAGGGTAGCGCTGGTCTGCCCCGTGCCGTCGCCCGCGTTGAAGGTCACCGCGCGCTGGCCGCTTGTAACGCCGGGGCCGTTTGGACGGCGCCAGAACAACAGCTCGACCGCAGACGTGGTTTCCAGCGTCGAGCCGACGGAATAGGCGACCTGCGTAATGACAAGCCCGCCGCCGCCCGCTGGAATTTCAATCAAATCTGCGTTGATCGTGTCGCCAGACCCAATCGGCAAATCCAGGGCAAACCCCAGAATCTTCGACTTTCCGAATTGCATCTTATTCTCCCGCTCGTTCTCTGCTCAGGACGAGGTGATCTTCACAACCCGGTTATCGGGTTCCGTTGTAGAGTTGTAGTCCCAGGTGAGCTTGAACCCTCCCAGGTAGCAGAAACCGATAGCGAGATCGGTTCCAAGCTCCGCCGGGATTTCCATGCGGACTTCTTCGCGAAGCGCGATGATTTCAATCACCGGGTCTTTGCCGAAAATTACAGCCTCGCCTTTTTTATTATTATTCAAGCCGAGGATGGCGTTGTCCTCGACCGTCCTGGTCATATAAATTCTTCCGATTTCCGCTGCCCAAAGTCGTTCCGGGTCGCCAAATCGAGCTGCCTCTTCCCATTCATCGTCATCGCGAAGTGCTCGCGCTGCCTGAACAGACGCAATCTGCTGGTAGTTGCCGCCAGCATCGTAAGGCTGCACTGGGGCGGAAGCGTTGGCTCCATACGTTCCTGCCTTTAGCGCGTCAACCACCTCTTTCAAATCGAAGAGTTGATTATCTCGCGTCGCTGATGTGCTCGGCGTACCATCAACGTCCCACGTCGCCGTCGGAACCGTATCGGTGCCCGTCGGAATGTAACAAACATTGGTGGAATTGAACGCATTGAAAGCGCGGCGGTTCAAAGCCTTGGCCATAAAGTCGGCCAGTGCTTCGCGATTCTGTTGGTCAAGGTCGATCTCGCTGTAGAGCTCGGCTTCCATTGTGTATGGAATCTTGATCGCGCTCTTTTGACAAACAACAGAGCCCTGGAGCGTCCGGTAGCCAGCGGACGGAATCGGTTGACGTTCGCCTACAATAGCCCCCGTCGATTCGTCCGCGTCCAGATTTAGGCGCTTGGGAAACAGCAACGTATCGCCCTGCCTGGACGAAAACGAAGATTCCTGTCGGGTAAACTGGCGCCAGCGCATCATAGGCTGGCCCAGGCGTCGCACCTCTTTAGTCAGACGGTCGGTGCTGAAATTGCCGACCGAGGAAGCGACGCCGAAGACTTGTCCTCCGGCCATGGGGTTTTATCCTTTATCGCCACCCCTCCTTTTTGAAACCAACCCGCAACGCCGGGCTAAACAAATACTTACGCGAGGCCTAACCTTTTTTCGCGCCATTCGCGCAATTCATCGACGCCCTCTTGCAGGCGCTGTTCTGCGGTCAAAACAGGAGCCGCTTCCTGCCGTTGTTGAGCAGAGTCAACCCTACCAGACGCCGTTGCAGTCAGATTCTGCTGATTGGTCTGACGCCGGTCGTCATCGACCGCGTCCGCACGCCGCCGCGCGATAAGCTGCCGCACCTGGGCAGCCGCCGCGTCGGCACGTTCCGAAGCCGTCATCGTTTGGGGCTGGGAATCAAAAAGACGCTGCACCATCGGCATGAAATCAGCAACATCGCCGTTGTAGCTTGCAAACCCCTGCCAGAACGCCTGATGATCCTCTTGAGCGCGCCGTCGCTGCTCGTATTGCTGCACGGTTTGCGAGGCGATTTGAGCAGCTTGATTTCTGTTGATTTCGCTCAACTCCGCGACCCAACGCTTGGGATTCTCGAACAATTCCTTGAGCAGCTTCTCGTCTACCTTGTCGTCGCTCAAGTTAATCTGTGGCTGGCGAGCACTCTGCCCTTGCGCCTGAACGTACTGAGCAAGGGCTGCCTGCTGCTGCTTCACTTCTGCCATGCTACGCTCGAGACGTTCCGCTTGACGGGCCTCAAAATCGGCCATGTACTTGGCAAATTGGTCGTTTTCATCTGGCATTTTGCACTCTCCGCTGCAATTGAGCCCGCGCGGTCTCCCCGCCGTGTTCTACGTTTCGCAGATAACGAATCCACTTTTGCGTCTCCGACAAGAGAGCCAGATTGTCTTCGATGTCCTTTTCCGCAATCAAGCTATCCAGCGCCTCGTCGGCAATCTTGGAAAACTGAGGCAGGATTTTCTCTTCCCAATTTGCCGGCGTCAAAACCCTTGCGAGATGAAGAGCGTTTTCTACGCCGGCCTGGCCGCTTAGGCCAACAGAGGGGACACGCTTCCATTCTTTCTTGGGCAGCTTTTCGCCGCTCCTTTGCAAAATTAACGAAAGCGCCCGAATCTGTTTTGCGAGGCGAGAGACCTCGAAGGTGTTTACAGTGCTCGACAACTCCAATGTGAGCTGCTCTCGCCGGCGAACCATGTAGTTCACCATACCCTCGCCGAAGCTGCGTGGCGCCTTTGCGGCGGCGCGGAGCACCTCTAGTGAATCGTCCTGCAATTGGGAAATCTTGCCCATTTTCAAAATGTTCTAAGCGGAGTGGTCAATTTTGTCAATGCATGGCTACAGGCGAGCACTATCGGGTCACGCCTAGTCGTGAGAGATCCGGGTCAGAAAACAGCCATCAACCGTATTAGAGGTGCCCCCGCTAGCAAAAACCTTCAATTCCGCCGTCCGGCCCGCTGCGCTGGTGGTGTCCAGATAGAACAGGGTAAAGCTAATGTCCTCGCCGGCCGTCATTGTTCCTGTGCTTTCCGCGACCTGGGACGTCGAACCAGTCGGCCCCACATAGAGCCTTGCGGTGAAAGTCCGGCTCGACCCCACAGACCCTAGAACTACAGTCGTCGAAATAAGCGTGCTTTTCCCGGAATTATCATAGCCCAGAGAAACCGCCGTCGTCTCGCTCGTGCCCACGGTCGAAATTGCACAAGCGTCCGCAGAACCGGAAATAGATGCCTGGGCGCTGGTTACGGTACTCCCCCCGCCGCCCCCGCCGCTGTCGCTCGAGTCGTTGTCGCCGCGTGAAAGCTCTAGCCAGCTCGACGCGGTAGAGTCGTATATGAGGGTCAGCGTATCTCCGGGGTTGAGGGTGAAATCGCCATCGAGCGCGAGGTTGGCCCCATCCTGGAAGGTGACCGTATTGGAACCAGAATCAGTGTTGGAGAACACAACCCGCTGTCCGTCCGCGCCGGCTGCGACAGCCGTTGTCGCGCTGCTAGTCACACTTGAAGCCGGATCCAGCTCGACATACTCAGCATCTACAGTAATCGTGAAGCCTGCCCCCGGCGCTTGCTGACTGGGCTTGCTGACGTAAGGAGAAGCATTTCGGATGCCGATATTTGTCGAACCCGCAGTCAAAGCGTCGATCTCGATGCCGATGTTTGACGTCAGGCTCTCGGTGCCATTGCCGGTAAACTGGTTGGTTTCGGAGTAATCAGAAACCCATAGGCCGCGACGCGCAGTAACCTGGACGGCAGATCCTGCCGCGGCCTCCCATCTCGGAGCAGAGCGGAAGCTGGTGTGCTCTCCGATAGAAGCCGTGCCCGTTCCAGTGCTTTGCAAAGCCCATTCATCATTGAACGTCCTTTGCGAAGTGAAAGTTCCAGTTCCTGTCGATGTATGACGGAACGCTCCGATTACATGCGTGGCGTAGTGGCTCCCAAAAGAAGCAGAGGGAACATTGGTTGCAATGGTTGGGAAACTGAACAGTTCCGCCGCAAACATGAGCGCAGCACTCGGACTGGTGCCGTCTACGTTTAAGTCATAAATGGCGCGCAACAGCTCGACGGAGCTTAAGAGGAGCGAAGCCCCCGTGTCCCCGACGGAAACAGTCGGGGAAAAACTTATGGCCGAAGAATTGACTGCAACTCCAGACTGATCGTAGTTGGAGGTCACCTCAAGAAACGGAAGACTTGCCGTGACATTCGTTACAGAGTCATACAAACTAACCGAATCGTCCAGCAGCAATCCGCTGCCTGCGTTGGTTACAACAGGAACAGTCAGCGTGTCAGTTCCAGAATTGAACGTGAAAGCACTATCGCCGGCAAAAGAACCGCTTGCAGAAAACTGCACGGCAGTGTCAGGACCCCCTGGGCTTACGCTACCTGTGCCATCGCCGAGTAGTGTCCAGGTGTTTGCCGCCGTGCAGCCGTAAAGGTTTTGACCCGCTGTCGCATCGGTGTCGAAGAAGCACTCGCCAACCTCGCACGCAGCAGGGGAAGCAGTGCCGAGCTGGCAACTCGTAGTAGCACCACACGCCCCTGCATCAAGCGTGTCGTCTCCGGCGCAAACTAGATGGTTCACATTGCTGCCGCTCGATGTCCAAACCCGCGTCACAGTAGCATCCGCGGCTTGAACCAACATCAGAACAATCAAAAACGCCCAGCTACGGCTCCACATGGTCCCCCCATGCAATGCCAAACACATGAACCACCCCCGCCCCAATGTCGGCATTTGGCGCAATTACGAGAGGACGATTAGCTGCGCCGGATCGAATGCCGTTGTGGAACTCGCGTTGCACAGAAAACATCAACCCCTCGGGGTCATTGTCTTGAAACGCAGTAAGGGGAGCAATCGGCCCGTTCGCCACGGTCCCGTCCCAAAACCCAAACGTCACCGGTGCTGCTGCCGCGATGTCAGCAGCAATCAAAATCGTTACGTCAAAACCCTTCAGCAAAAACCGAAACCCCGGAGTGGGCGTCCAGACGGCAAGCGTCGCGGTGCCAGTAATCGTTGTCGCATCCTGAAAAGGAACCACAACTTCTGCGGTTCGCTTAGACGCCGTGCGAGCCAGAAGATCGACCTTGGAGTGAATTCGCTCTTCTGTGTCGGCAGTCTCCAGTCCCAACTGGTGGACGTTCAAGTTTTTGAATGGGGCAAGTGTCATTGGCTAGGTTGCTGCGAACGAGCTTGATTCATCGCGGCATCAGGCGCGGGTGGCGAGCCGTCGTTGGCAGGACCAGGAGGCGAAGGAGGAGTGGCTGCGCGCCCCCCACTCCCCGACCCGCCACCCGCATTCTGTTGCGCCTGTTGCGCCTGCGCCTGCTGGTATTGGCGATACTGCTCCGGTCCCAGGGTGTAGCCCAACTGCTCAGGGGCAAAGCCCATGCTGCTAATCAACGTGAAGAACGGCTTCAGCGGATCGGCCGGGGGGACGCCCATCTGCTGACCAAGCTGCATGATCTGCATCACCCTCTGCCAGAGACTCTCTCTCGTAGCCAGCATGGAAATGCCCCTGACCTGGAACCGGAACGGCACGTCGAGGAGTTGAAAACGCGTAACCGGATCGCGAAGCAAATCACCACCGCCAACGCTTGAGGCCACGTCTTCCAGCTCTGGGGTTACCTCAGAGCCAAACTGCAACAAATATTCGTAGACCAGAGTCAGGGTCGGCTCGATGAAATCCTCTTCGAGGCCGCGCGCGATATTGTGGATATGACCAGTTGCAGACTGAGTCTTCGATTGCACCTCTGTGGCCGTAGGCCGGCCACGGCTCGAAGGAGTCCCGGCCGCAAATTCGTTGACCATCGTCGATTTATCGCCGATGCCCTGAAGATGATTCAAAAGCGGCCAGGCGCCATTCGCCTGCGAGGGGAACGTGAGCTTGCGAATGAACTCGCCGTCGCCGTGATACGTTCGACCGGGCTCGATCCCGGTAATAGGCTCGGGCTCGCTCGAGCGAGCCTCGTCGATCTGGAACGCCCCCAGCACGCTGTACTTGACATCGTCACTCATCAAGTCGAGGAGCGTTTTCATTTCGGACTCGACGACGGCGTCCGCTTCGATAATTGACTCGCCCCAGGGCGAATCCTGCCGTGCCAGGGGCGTAGCGCAAGTATATCGACTCCGGCCGCTCCACAATGGCTGCGGGCCGATACGCAAAATCGCGTTGGTGTTCGCGACGGTAACCACCCAGTTTTTGCAGGCGAGTTTGCCGTCCTTGTAGAGGTTCCCTGTGTACTCCTGGATGAGGTGCCGTTGCCGACCAGATCGAGTTTGCTCAATGCGTCGGTAGGATCTCTGAAGATCCTTGTTGTCGCGCATCCCCTCACCGATATCCGCAACCGAGTCGTAAATACCGAGCCTTTGCAGCTCCTCGATCTCCTCGCGGTCGGTCTCGAACCGCTCGATCACATATCGACTGTTCTCATCGTCGAACCGGCAAAGGGGGTCGGGAAACATCGAGCGCACATGTCGAATCCGGCATTCGATGGTGCTGTAGACCTCCGGTAGAGCCGTCACGATTGGCCGTGTCGTCGGCATACCGGCTTGCTGCGCCGCCATCTCTTGCTGGGGATCCTGATAAAGGGGCGCCTGCTCGATGCCGGGTCGATTTCGGACCCGGCTGTTGATCGAGGTGCGCATCCACCCAGTTCCGAAAAGGAACGCTTCCTCGAGGACATCCAGCATTGCCTGGCGGAAATTGGCGTTCCGTAGAGTGAGGTACATCCAGGATTCGATGAACCGGATTTGCGCGTCGGGGAAAAGCTCCGACTCCTTGATGATGGTGAAGAACCGCTCGGGATCGATCAGGGCACTCTGCATCAGCGAGCGAAGAGTCTGAATTTTGTGCCGCACCTCCGGCACGATCAGGTCGGATTGCCAATCCTGCTTTTCGCCGGCGCCGGTATGTAGTCGATACAAATCCTCCCAGGCGTACCACTTTGCGTCAAAAGCCTCGCGGGCTCGTTCCGACTCGCTCTCCGCTTCCTGAATTTGCGTAATGATGTCGTCTTCGGTCAGATCGTAGGCGAGGTCTGGATCTATAATCCCCAGGCTGCGCGGATTGCCTTGCTCGACCATCTGCGCCCAGGCAGGCAAAGATGGGTTTTGAACAGAAAACTGTTCTTGTCGAGCTAGGTCAAAAACGCTCATCGCCTCCACCCGGGCGTGTAAGCCCCCTCAACAGTTCCGCGAATGGGGAACTCCCGGTTGGGAGAATAAACTGGAGCCGAAGGCGCCAGAGGTGCAGGGGGGGTAGTCATTTGAGTTGGCCTAGAATAGAGAGCAATTTCGTCGCGCACAACCGACCGAATTGTCTCTAGAAGTTCTGAGCTCAATTCTGGAGGCGTTGTTTCAGCGGAAGCTGAATCGGCCGGAGTTTCGGGAATCAAGGCGGCGACCTGACTCATTTCTACCGCATGTGCGGCCCGGATAGACTCGGCCTGCTCCTTGAGCGCGTTTTCAAGGTAGGCGCGAAATTGAGCCTGCTGGTGAGCGAGGATATACTGTACGGCTGGGTCGGCCAGTGCCGCCGCCAAAATCGCCTGGTCCGGTTTTACCTGGGCCGATACGTCGGCTGCCGGCGCCGCAGTCCCGGGACCAAGATTTTGCGGCTGGGGGTCTGGCTGTAGCTTTGGGCGATTCTTGCTCCCTGGAGGCCGGCCCCGTTTCTTTTTTGGCTCAGTCGCTGGAACCTCATCCCCGGCTGCCCGGCCAGATACCGCAGGCAATCCACGAAGTCCTTGGATTTTTGCCTCTGAAGCCGCCCCTTGCTCATCAGCCGCTCGTCCCACACGAACCTCTGTAGAGCGTGAAGAGGGCCGTCCTTCTCGTTCGCCACCCGTTGTGTCAGCCGCAATTTCGGCAGGAACTTCTCCTTGCGTGGCATCCACTCGAGCTTCAGCCACCCGTGCAGCGTCTGCATCGGAACCTCCCGGCTGGGCTGGTACGTTGTGCCCGCTACGCGAAACTCGTCGAACCATGTTTGTTTCTTCTCCTTACTGGTAATTGCGGCGCCGCCGCGTTGGTCCATCAAGAAATAGTCAGGCTGACGACCGAGCACGTCGCGCCATTTTTGGAGGTCGCGATTCATCGCGGAGAAGGAATCGTCCGGGATGACCTTTGCCTGGATGACGTACCAGAAGTCCTCCGGATCGACCGTTGCCCAGATAGTTGTGAGGCCACGCTTCATGCTCGGGTCAACTACCTCGACAACGGGCCAATGCGGGGGGACATCGAAGTCCGGGACAACATGTGTCTCGGGACGAACGTACTCGAATTCCAGCCCCTGAAGGTCGGCAAAGTGGCCGAATTCGCGGGCTTGCCGCTCTTTCGGTGGCAGGCTCGAAAGGAAAGACTCGATCTCAGCATCCGGCAGAACGCCCCCGTTACTCTCCGCGTTTTCCCAGATCGACGCCTCAAAATGGGCCACAGAGCCAAAACTGGCGTGCGAGGGCTCGAGCGACGGCAGTAATAGGTCGTCCAACATCCACGCCTCCTTGAGAGGAGTCGCCGTAATGAGAATCTGCGCCTTGCGCGCCAGGCAGCCTCGCCGAATAGCGGAGAATGCGTCCTGGGGCGGCGGCTCGTCGAACCAAACGCCGTCCCAGACGGCCCCCTCGTAGCTTTCCGTAGCCTGCTGGTACGACATAAGGACAAGCTCGGCGCCGGTCACAAACCGCCAATGGGTAGGGATGCCGAGTGAGTTCCGCTTAGGTGGCCGCTCGAGCATGTCGGGCGTGACAAATTCCTGGAGTTTCGGGACGATGGTATCCCGCAGGGACACCTCAAACGTCTCGCCGGCCGCCAAAAACCGCTGACCGCGACAGGATCCCGGCCGCCACTCGAAGGGCACCTGTAGCCCCGAAATCGACTCGGGCCAGATCCCCATACAGCGCGCGACCGTCACCAGGGCGCCAAGGGTAGACTTGCCAAGCTGATTGCCGCAGAAGAGGGCGACTATGGGGTGCGTTTTCTCGAAGCAGGCCCGATACCACTCCTCCTGGTAGGGAAAGGGAGTAAAGCGGGCAAAAGCCAGGTCGCGTTGAAGTCGGCCCTTATGGACCTCGGCTTCGGCAAGTAATTGCTCCAGCTCTTCTGTGGAGAATTCGTCCAAATTCATGCAGGGAAATAAATAGACATTATTTTTCAGACGCGAAAGGGGAGGGATGTGTCCAAGAATAAAATGACCCGAACGGTGAGGGACCGCAGTAGGGAGGGGAAAATCGGGATATCCAAAAATATAGACGAGCAGGTCGAAGAAACAGGCCAGATGATTGACTCTTTGACCGGCCTGGCGCAAAAAGCCATGCGGCGCATGGAGACGATCCTGGACCGCCTGGACCAGCAGGAAATGACCGTGCGCGATCTGCGCGATATCGGCTACGCCTTTGCCGTCATTTCCGACAAACGGCAACTGTTGATGGAGCAGAAGGCGACGCTGGAAGGGACGACAGAAGCGACCCGGGCCTCTATCGGCAAACAGCTCGAGGGTATTGCGGCCCTGAAGGGGGAGCTGGATCGGCGACGGTTGGTACTCGAGGCCCAGGAACGAAAAACAGTTGACGTGACAGAGGAGGGGAAAATTGCCGACGAAGGATCTGAATTATTTCGCGAACGACAAGGAGAGGCAGCTACAACCGCAAGAGCGGAGACAGCTAGCCCTACGGTTGCCGTGGGATTTGAAGGAGGGGAAAGACCCGCGCACAACAATCACCCGCATGGTTGGACTGGGCGCTCGACCCGGCGAGGTCGGATTTGAAGGCAAGCGTCGCACGCTCAAGTTTATGAGCAGCCTGACGGTCGATCTCGACACCCCGGTCGTCTGGCGGTACAGGGCAGAGTTCGACGAACGAGACCTCGACATCCCCGTTGCTCACTGGACACCGGAGATGCAGGAGGTGGCCCTGCGCGAGCTTTGGATCCTCTTCCCTGAGTGGGGGACGCGGCAGCGCACCTACCGAAAAATCGGGTCCACCTACGTCGAGTACCGCAGCCCGCTCACCGGGGAGGAGCTGCTGGAGCTCGGGACGATCCCCATCTTCGACGCTCCGGAGCAATGAGGTCGGGGGGCGGCCAGAGGCATGAATCTGGCCGCCCCCCTGTATTGAGGAGGTCGCGCCAAAGAGGTGGGCGCATCTCTGTAGTAGACCAATCAAGTCCGCACGGCAAGCGGCCTGGCCGGCGCCGTCGAGGCTCGAAGGGAGGATGGGAGCGATGGCGATAGCCAGGGAACTACAACGTCCAGGGCCAGCAGCAGTCGAGAAGTTCTGGTCAAAGGCGGTCAAGGGGCGGGCAGACGAGTGCTGGGAGTGGCAAGGTACGAGGGACAGATCCGGCTACGGGACCTCGTACCTGCCAAAACCGGAAGGCTCGCATGTGAGACGCAAGGTGCAAGCTCACAGGTTAGCCTACGCAATCGAGCACGGGGTCTGTCCGGCAGGCCCTCTGGTTCTGCGCCACATCTGCAACAATCCGTCTTGCGTGAACCCCGCGCATTTGGAACTGGGGACGAACGACCAAAACTCCCAAGATTGCGTTATGGCCGGTCGCTCGATGACCGGGAGCAAAAACCATAAGGCCAAACTGACCGAAGCTCAGGTGGTGCAGATCAGGGAGAGATACGCCGGCGGGGAGACGCAGAAGGCACTGGCTAAGGAGCTGGGAGTAAGCAGGTTCTGCATATCCCACATCTGTACAGGTAGATTTTGGACTCACGTCGGAGGTCCGGTTGCGAAGCCCAAACATACCTGGACACCCGTCACCCAGGAGTCCAGGGACAGGATTCTTCGGCTTTGGGATGAAGGGTACGGGAAAACGCAAATCAGGGCTATCACCGGCCACTGTCATAGCCTCGTCGCCGACGTCCTGAAGATGGCCGGGAAATCCACGGTCCAGACTCCGGGTCGTAGCTGCCTGGTGGCGGGGCCATAAGCTCTTCGACGACGCGCCGGGAAAGCCGCACGATCTGGGGCTTTTCCAGAAAGTTACACTTTCCGTTTGACATACCACCCGGGTTCGCAGTTACTGTTACTGCAACTGGACCTGTTCCGGGATATATCTCGGCGCTGGTCGTAAGAATCCGCTCGCTCGCCCCAAGCGAGCGAGGCGAGATTCTTCGGGACGCCCGCGTGGATCGATCCAGGAACACGTCCAGTTACTGATACAGGAACTGGGCCTCTGGGTGAAAATCTTTGCCGACGTTTAGATCGGTGTGATATAGGGCGGCAAAAAGCCGCCCCGTGCAGAACCAACCCCCCTGTTGTCCAGCAGCAGGGGGGTTTCTGTTTCAGCCCCAGGGATAGATCCAGGGGCGGTCCCCGGGACAGAGCTGGGGCCGGAGCCGGAATCGGGGCTGGTTCTGTACAGGTTTGGGGGTCCCCGGAAGATTTCGGGGGCCACCCCGGTGGCGGAGCGGTGGTCGCTGCGCTCCCGCCGCCCTACACGCCCCCGGGGTGGCCCCCCAGAGGGAAACCGGGGCCGCTCGAGCTCCCTCCGGGGCCGCTCCGGACCGGGGCTGTTCTATTTCCGGGCCGTCCTGTTTTAGGCCCTGGGGCGGTCCACAACCCCTTGTTTTTGCAGGGGAAAAAAATGCATCCGGGGTGGTTGGGGAGGTCATTTTCTCGTCGCGGGAGCGGAAATCAAACGCGGGTTCTGCACACGGTAGCGGCTGCATCGGCTGCAGCGGCTGCAGCTCCGAGGCGGCTGCAGCTCCGGAGCGGCTGCAGCCGCTGCAGCTCCGAGGCGGCTGCAGCTCCGAAGCGGCTGCAGCTCCGGAGCGGCTGCAGCGGCTGCAGCTCCGAGGCGGCTGCAGCTCCGAAGCGGCT
>Ga0208898_1001394_pt1 | contig 16018 bp, 23 predicted proteins | sample VirMetDEL_Mar_4_FD_184513 | JGI IMG/M metagenome (GOLD analysis project Ga0208898, IMG submission 184513) | Aqueous microbial communities from the Delaware River and Bay under freshwater to marine salinity gradient to study organic matter... | ecosystem: Environmental > Aquatic > Marine >...
ATAGGTGATCTGACCTGTTACCAAGTCCAAGAACATCAGCTTGGCCGCGATGAGCGTGTTGTGCAGCACTGTGCGGCTGGTGGCACGTCCCATCATCAAGATGCGACCACCTTGCCAGCTTGCCAGAAGCGGGATGGCGTTCGGGAAGTCTGCATCTACAACGGAGTAGTCGTTCGGGTTGAGGTAGATCATGTCGATACCTCCGCAATGCCGCTGTCGCCAATGTCCGTGCCCCACATGCGGAACTCGGAGATGAAACCTCCAAAGTTCTGACCAAGTTCCAATGACGTGCTGGACAGATCAACAAGGGCTGTGGGGGTTGTGTTTGCCGTAGCGGAAGTGCCATTGATAGCTACGTTTATCGCCCCGCTAGTGTGCCTTGCGGCGACATTAAATGGCGAGTTTACGCCGGGAGATATTGACGAACCATTGCCTAACACAAGGTCCGTGACGGCTGCTGTTCTTTGGATAGTATACGGACCACCAGTGCCGCCGTTTGTGTATAGAAACCAGAGGATGTAATTGCTGGCGTCAGCATACCACCGGAGAAAGGTTTTTTCAGACGCAGAGTTGCTATCTACGTAAGTGACGAGACCCTTCATGCTGATCGAAACAGCCGTGGTGTTCGCCGGAGTATCCGCCCCTGCAATACTCAGCGCCTCTGCCGCGCGGGCGACTGTGCCGCTGCCTGCCGTGTTTGGGATATAGCTGGTCGGAATGCTACCAACTTCTAGTTGCGGGTAGTCCACCGTTCCCGAAGGCGTCAGGGTCAGCGTCCCCGCAGAGGGCGTGAAGGTCAGGCTAACCAGATCGTTGGCCCCGGTGCCCGTGAGCGTGGCCGTGTGCGCGCCGGTCAAGGCGATAGAGCCGGTGCCCCGGAATTGCAGGGTGTAGGCTTGAGCGGTGACTGTCTCTGTCTGCGTGGCGAAACTATCGGTGCCGTGCAGGAGTTGGGTTGCCGCAGCACTCTCTAGCTGCAGCCCGCCCTTGGTCCATCCGCTGTTGTAGTAGTAGGCATTGCGGCGGGAGAGGTAGACCGCTGCGGATGTGGTCGGGACGTATTTCTCAAGGCCCGCAGGCTGGTCAGGATTGTCTGCCATGCCGCCGAGGTCGGATCGGTACCAATGGACGCCACCAATCGCCACATCAACTGTGGACACGTCCGTCACTTGCAGCACCCAAAGACGCGCAGACGTGCAATTAGCCGGCGCGGTGAATGTTATCGTTTGCTTTGTATATGTGCTAGTGTTAATGGCAGAAGGCCATGCAGAACTAAAGCCGTGTGCCGCTAAATATGCAGAATTACTTTCATCGTAAATCCCATAGCCAGAGCCGGTGGTGCCGCTAACGTCTTTGGCCCAAAACGAAAGGGTATAAGTAGCCCCCGGTGTGACGGGCGTGCTCTGTTGGCCATTACTAGAAGCCCCAGAGCCTGTGTTATATGCGTAACGAACCGCCGCTCCAAAAAAGTCAACTTCGTAACCCTCAGTTGCGGTAAGGTCAGCGTCAACGTTTGGAAAAGTAGTATTACTTTTGGTGAATAAATTATGCGGTGCCCATACCAGCGTGCCGTTGCTGTCGAAGTAGGTAGCCGTTCCCGACCGCGCAAAGGTGAACATCGAGAAGTCATCATCGACGCCACCCGTGCGGAAATACTCGCCTTCCGTGGTGCCATCAGCAGCCGTCAGGAATGCCGCCACCAGTTCAGGAGAGGCGCCGCCAATGGCGTAGGCGTCGGCAGGAGCGGCCCCAGAAACCCTATTGCGCAGGAAGATCATACCCATCACGGCAGCCTGAACTGGAGTTCAACAAGAAGTCCCTTGGGGGCCGTGGTCGAGACCGCATCAACGTCGATCCGCAGGACATCCCCGGTCGCCACATCGTCAGCCGTGCCGTCAATCACCGCAGCCGTCGCAGCCGTGCTGCTGTCCGTCTCGCCGCTGTCAATCGTGATGACCGTCGAAAGCATGTCCGCCGTGTCGGTGACGTTGTGGATTTGGATATCAGTCGTCCCGGTCGTGCCCGCCGTCTGGACACATGCGGCAACCGCCACAAGGTTCATACCATTCATGGTGCTGGGGACGCGGAAGAACAGGTCGCCTGCGCCGTCTCCGGTCGCTACATCCTGGCTGTCGTCAAAGACCATGAGCTGCACCACCTGAGTGCCGAATACCGATCCCGCCAGACCATCCGGTGTCACCGCGCGGCCCGTGTCCGTGCCCGTGGTCGTCTCAGCCGCTGTGGCAAGTTCAACGACCCCCACCGCAGTGTCGGACGCCGTGTCCGACGCCTGAATGGCGCTGTCCGCTAGTGCGCCCTGCGCAGCCGTGGCATAGTCTGTCGGGTCGAATGCCTTGACCGCCGCGAGGTTTGTCACCTCGCTGTCCATAAGGGCACCGGCCGCCGTCACGTTGGCCGTGTCGGTTACATCCGCGCCCGCCTCAATACCGCCGACCTTGGCGATGGCCGCATCGATCTGCGCGCCCGTGTATGTGGAGTTATAGTCAGCCATTGGTTATCACTCCCGAACCTTGAATGTGTCGCCATTGGCGTCGATCAGGCTATCCGAGCCGGACGGCACGAACAGGACGTAGACTAGCGCACGCAGCCGCGCCCCGAACGGCGACAGAAAGCCGTCAAGCGGAGAGACGATCTCACGCATGGCTCACGAACACATCAACAGCTTGGTCGCTGTAGGCATAGACCCGATCCGGTGATGTCAGGCCCAGGAACAGGTCCGCCAGCGCCACGTTGCGCTCGCCCTGGCCGGGGTTGTAGCGGATCGCCCCGCTAAAGTCCGTGGGCGCCGTGGCGTCCGTCGCGCCTGCTACGAAGATGTGATAAGAGCCTCGGTTCTGAAACGTGATGTTCGCCGCGTCCGCATCGGTGAGCTGCGTCCACGCGCCAGCCGTTAGCGTGATCGTGGTATTCTGAGCCATGTCTGTCTCCGGTCATTTCGAAGGTGGGCCACCAATACCATGATCCGAAGCGTTTATCTAGACTAGCATTAAAGACAGTTAAGCGCCGCCCGTTTCAACCGTCTGGCTGATAATGGGGACACCGATCAAGGCCTCTCCGTCCCACGACATCAATGGAAACAATTCATTTGCGCTCCGGTAGTCGCCACTTACTTGGGCGACAACGCGAAAGTCAAAAGCCATACCTGGCATGTGGTTTTCTGTGATCGGTGTTTGGGCACACTCAATGGACGACACAGCGCCGTCAACAATCCATGCTGAAACATAGTAAATCATGCTGACAAATACCACCAATAAAGCGAATATGTCCTTGCAGAAGCTGAAGAATTTTGAATTGTATATCCATCATCTCCTGCCCTAAAAGAAAGTGTTACTTGATCGGAAGAAGCCGTAAAAATGGGACTAAAAGCATAATTATCAGCAAGCGCAAAACCTGTAGAGGTGGAGGGGTTAATTGACCCGCTGAAACTTCTTTGCGCCCTATTTAATTTGGACAAAGTCACAGCAGTGTTGGCAATTTTATTCGTAGTCACCACATAGTTGGCAATTTTATTCTCAGTCACCGCATTGTTGGCAATTTTATTCGTAGTCACCGCATTGTTGGCAATTTTATTCGTAGTCACCACATAGTTGGCAATTTTATTCTCAGTCACCGCATTGTCGGCAATTGCATTGGTTTGAATTTTTGGCGCACCCGCCGAACCTTCAGTGATAGCAATGGGATTGTCCCGCAGCGCCGACATAAGCGTTTGCGTGACTGGGCTATCCTGATCAACTTCGGAATTTGAGATGGTTGTGTAATTTGTCACGATATTCTCCCACTCGTTTCGCCGTCGCTTAAAAGGCCACCCGCATCGCCAATGTAGCAGTTTCTAAATGGGGCAACATCGTAACCCGGATAGTCTGCCGCATCATTGGCCATGATGTAGAAAATGCGCCCGTAAAGCGTCGTGTCTTCCGCAATATACTGCACAATCTCGCCCGGCACAACTTCCTCGGCGCTAACAATCGTCCACTGCCTAATTCGGCGATTTCCGAACTGGTCCACATCAAGATAATGATTGATGAAAACCGTATCACCGACCCAACGTGATCTATCTTTAGCATCAAGCTGAAACTGTATTTCAGTCGGTATATCAACGTATCGCGTGATAATACGTGTGGCCGTGTTTGTCGCCAATATACCACTAGTTAGAAAGCGCGCATAGACCTTGCGAATTGACGGCTCGCCGTAAAGTTCGTCGGTCTCGCTTTCAAGATCGGCCAGCACAACAAGATTGGCATACGCCTCATCGCTATTCGAATTTTTGCTGTAGTCATCTTGATTGAAATAAACCCAAACTTGGCTTGTGCGCTCGCGTGGTTTTTCCCGAAAGCTGACAGAACCCGCGATGATATCATAGGTGTCGGTCAACGTCTCCGGTATATCGTCAACGCCCCTAATAGCCCTCATTTTTACAAGACGGTCGCGTTCATCCCACCAGATATAGAATAAGCCCTGCGTCTGAAACTCCGACACAATCTGAAAAACGCTGGTCGGCTGCGTCACAAGCCCGTTGAAACGATAAGACGATAAGTGGGTGCTAATCTCATCAGCCCAGCCGGTCGTATCCAAATATGCCGCGTCAATCTTGCCGTAGATTTCCAAAAGCAGTTCAACCGCCGCATCAGGCGTTACGTCGCTCAAGCGCAGGCATTCTTGCACCTTTGCCTCTGCATTATGCGCGGCGGCAACCGTGCCGTCAGTGCCTCTTGTAACTCCGCTGAAGGTGATGCCATTGGTGCTGGTCGTGACGGTGGTGTAAGTCATCACCTCATCGTCAATTCGCAACGTGCCGCTTGCCGCGTATTCGGACGTAAGCGCGCCAGCAACTTCAAAGCTGGTCTGGCTGCTGTTGATCCCGATATATAATTCACCCGGCGAAGCGACCGGCGCTTGAGCCTTGCGCTCCTCGATCCGGGCCAAAATATCCTTGCCTTGGATCGTCACGCGCCCGCTGTCATCAGGCCCAGAAACAGATTGCAGGAAATACTGCCGCGAGGTCATTTCAGCCAGCGATTGACCGGCATAACCTTCATAGACAATGATGACCACATTCTGCCGGTATTTATTGCGCACGATCCAGCGCGCCCAAAAGCTGCCGCGCGATGCGTCAAGCGGGTTCCATGACCGGCCATCAATATACGGATCAACAACGCGGTCGCTGTGCGCGTGGTCGGCAAACGTGATATTGCACACAGCCCGATTGCCAAGCCCCTGCGCATCCGGGTTGGCCGATGCTAGATTGATCCGCGTCGGGCTGGTGGATACGCTGACAAGCGATGGAATGATGTAATCAGCGCCGGAAACGCCAATCTCAGCAACCATGCCTTTGGCAAAATATAGCTTTAGCGGATCGCCAAGGGCAAAGTTTGCCGTGTCTTGGCATGTCGCGCGCGTGTTGTAGCATTTTTGGTCCGCAGTGCCGACCGCCGTGCATGGCGAAACCCCATAAGCGTTTTCGCAAAGTGGTTGCTGAATTTCAACAATTTGGATCGGCTCGCGGCCTACGGTCGTTTCACTCATAACCGCGCGCCCTAATGATTAGACCAACGCTCATTAGATCACGGATGCCCATATTGGTCGGGATCGGGATTTCCTCAGTCTGCGCAAGCGCCACGTCGCCAAACGTACCAGGACGCCACGCAATGAAAAACGGGCTTTCCTCAATCGCGCGCTGGAAGCTGGGCCAGTTTGCCCGCACCCAATCAGAGGTCAAATGCTGCCATTCATATGACGTGTTCAGATATGTGCGCTGTTTAGACCGGCCAAGAAACTCGCCCGTTTCGCTCTTGGTGCTGCGCAAGATCGTCTGCCGCGCAAACGGGATAGGCGCGTGACCGCCGTAAAGCGGGCGCTCCATCTGCAACGCCGAGCCGAACTTGATAACGCCGATGGTCGGCGTGGTGCCGTTCGTGATCGAGATGCGCCACCGCTGCCGGGTCTGCGGCGCGAAGATCGCCATGATCGGCTCGTTGGTCGTGATAGCCGTCGCCGCGATAACGCCCGTCCAGCTAGACCCGTTCCAATATTGGATTTGCAGCGTGTTGCCGTTGGTGCCGAGCGTGTGCGCCCCGATCACGCAATAATCGCACTCCGCCGCGCTGCCGTGGTCATACTCCCAAGTTGCAGGCAGGGCGTCGGACTTCCACTTCTCATAGGTCAGGCCATTGGTCGGGCCCTCCGCGAAAAAGCCGGTCGCCGTGCCGGATGCCGTGATCGTGCCGCCGTTCAGCCAGTTGTTGTCATGCGCAATGCGGGCATGGGTCAGGGGCTGATCGCCGCTCGGCAAGCTGTATCCGGTTTGCAGAATAACGGTCATACCAGCCTCACGATAGCGCCATCCTCGACGGCTTCATTGATCCCATTGATAAGCCGGATCACCTGATCGCGCGAGAACATATCGCCACCCATAAGCTGGATCGCCACGTTGCGGGACGTGCCGCCGCCTGCAACAGTTCCCCCGCCTACCACAGTTCCCCCGCCTACCGCTGCGCCTGCGCTCATTCCAGCCCCAGCGCCCGCTGTAGTAGCCCCTACACCGCCACGGCTTGCCGACTTGATGGTCCGCACCGCTTGCAAGCCCGAGGCCAGTGCAGCGCCCGCCGCAGCGATGCGCGCAAAGGGCCTGCCGATAAAGGTGGGGTCTTTCAGAACCTCGGTAAACGCCAGCCAAGAGTTCGCAAGCGCAATGCCCGCGCCGATCTCCTTGGAGCCTTGGAACACAGTCGCTAGATTGCTCAGGGTTTGCCGCGCGCCGTCATTCGCGGCCTTAACCATTGCGAATTGATGCGACTGCTCGACCTGCTCCATCATGCGGGCATATTCTCGCTGCGTCACAAGCCGTTGATTGAGCGCCTGCTGCAATGTCTCCTGCTGCCGCTGGTAGCTGGCAATCTGCAATTCCTCTTGCGTCATGAAGCCTTCGCGCAGGGTATCCAATGCAGATTGGATTTGTTCAGCTAGTGGATTGCCACCATCTGCACCAGCACCATCTGCACCGGCACCATCCGCGCTAGCGCCGGATGCGCCAGCCACGCCCAGAACCTCGGGCAGGCTCAAGCCTTCCTCTCGCATTTGCGCAAGAACATCGCGGATTGCCTGAACGCTGTTCAACGGTTCCGTGAACAAACTGGAAAGAGCGCCTGAAGCCGAGGACGCGATAGCCCCACCGGCTGACATGTTATATGCGCCTTGCTCGGCCATCCCCTCGCCGAATTGCGGCATGGCCAGTGGCCCGCCCACATCAACGCCCGGAATAGAGTTCAAAGCCTCTTTCAGAACATTAATGCCTCGCGTAACGGGCACGAGAACCAGATCGTTAAAGCCTTCCGCAATTGACGAAAACGCAGACTGAAACGCGCCGGTTATGAACATCCCAGCGCCGTCGAACAGTTCAGTGAGAAGGTTAACCCCTTGCCGCATTCGGCCCAAGACTTCGCCGAATACGTCACCCACGAGGCCAAGGGCCGCACCCACGCCGCCAGCGGCTTCCGACAAACGGTTAAAGCGGAAAACCAATTCTCCCGCGCCGATCACCAGAACTCCGATGCCGGTTCGGATCAACGCACCTCGCAACGCAACGAGAGACGGGATAAGCATCCGCCCGATAGCCGTGGTCGCGCCGATGATCGCCCCCCGAAACGCGACAACTCCAGCGACAGCCGCCGTTGCCAGATATGTAACAATCCTTTCCATGTTGGTGGAAAGCACTTCAAACACACGCGCCAATGCAAGCGCCGCACTCGAAAGCGCATCCGTCACGCCAAGCGTTTCGTTGATCGCCAGGAAAAACTCCTCCTGACGTTGGCCGAGAGTATCCAACGCGCCAGCATAGCCCAACGCTGCCGCCTGCGCCGTGCCGCCGTATTGTGCCTCAAGTTCGCGCAGGATCATCACCTGCGCTTCCTGTAGCTGATTGTTTTCAACCAGCCCCTCAATCATGTCTCGCTGCGCGTCGGTGAAGACGGTGCCGGTGCGCGTAAGGGCGCTGATACCACTAACTGGATCTTCAAGCGCGCGGCCCAGCATGACCGCAGCGCCCGAGAGGCTTTGCCCCATTGCCGCGGCCAAGTCAGCCGAGGCACTGATAGCGCGGTCGAAAACGTCACCACTTACTCGGCGGAAGGTCAAAAGACGCTGCTGCGCCTCAAGCACGCCATTTGTGCTTTCCAGCGTGTTCAAGGCTAGGTTGCGAGCGAAAGACAAAAGCTGATCGCTTGTCCGACCCGCAGCCCCCCCCGTCGCCCTGATAACAGCGCTGGTCCGAAGCATAGACGTTTCAAGCGTCCGCGCCTCACTTGTCACTCGACTGAAAACCGAGGCCACGCCGCCCACGCCAATCGCAGCCGCCGCAAGACCCGCCAAGCCCTTTGCCATATTGCGCAGGCTTGACGTTGTTTTTTCTGCGTCCTTGCCGGTTTCCTTCAGCTCACCTTGAGCGTCATCAAGCGCCGCCTTCAGACCAGAGGCGTCACCGGTCAGCTTGACGTTAAGGGCGCTTAATTCTGCCATCGGTTCGAGCCTTCATCTTTTCGGCGTGCTGCTCTCGCGCACGACGCCAGTCTCCGTAAGTAAAGCCGCCGCCGTTAGGCTTTTCTGATCGGTCAATATGCGCCTCTTTTAGCCACTGCCATTCGATTGTGGTCATCTCCCAAAACTCAGAAGGAGCGATATTCCAGTCAACAACCGCAATCTGAAAGGCTTGCTTTACAGCTATTTCGGCGCTTTGACCTTTCCCGCGACGTCTTTACCTCCGCCAGCGCCCAGCAATTCCGCAAGGAACATGCCGGTTTCAGCTTGAGCAAGAACAACGCCATGCTCCATGAACAGATCGCCGATGTCGTCTTCGTCCATGCCCGTAGCAATGGACATGATCTTAACACAGGCGTCGGTATCTAGCGAAACGCGAGGCGTGTATTCGCGGCCCTCTTGATCGGCCTTGGCTTGACGCTGAACCTCTTGTGCGATGACTAGAGGATCAGCGACTTGTTCCGTGATGCCCTTCATCACTTTCCAAGAAAGGCTGCACATAAGCGTCGTATCGGCCAGCTTGATATTAATCGTCCTCATGCTTTGCCTCACGCCGACGATGCGGTGTAAGTGACTTCACCGCTCGACTGGAACGTGGCCGAGAACTCAACCGCGCCATCATGCTCGCCGTTGATCTCAAAAGCCGACAGGTGATAGGTGCCCGACAGGGTGCCGGGGTTGGCAAGGCTGGACGGCAGGTCCGCTTGCAACGTCTCGCCCGTGGTGCTGGCGTTGAACATCTCCGCAATCAACACCTCGCTGGACGAAATGCCCGAGACAGTCACCTCGACCGCTTTCAGCCCCGGCGTGGCAAGAAGCGTGCGCCAGCCGCTGTCGTCGTCGGTGGTCACGTCCACCATGTCGTTTGTCATGCTGACGCCACGGGTCCGCACGCCCACAAGCGTCGTGCTGTCCCAATCAATCGTCAGATCGCGCCCGTTAAAGCCCGCCATGTTTCTATCTCCTATCCGGCCTGAATAGTCAGGCGGTATCGTTGAACCCCGTGTTTTGTCGAAGCGTCCGGATCGGGAACAACTTCGCCAAACTCATACAGGCAGTCTACCACATTATAGCCCGCCTTTGAAATAGTGGCACGATTTAGCAAGCCATACGCTTGATCCATTAGCGCCTTGACCTGCTTATTGCCCTTCGCGCGGCTCCAGAAATGCAGCGTCACCACTACATCGGCGCCCAAGGTGTCGTCAGTATCCCAGGGCAACACTTGATCTTCACCAATGACGCAATAAGGGAAGGTTGTGCTTGGCGCGGCCTCGGGAAGAAATGGCGCCGTGTCAAAGACAGCGCAGCCGGTCAAATTCCCGTCCAGCGCGTCGAAAACGATCTCTTGGGCTGCCGTGGCAAAGGACATTACAGCGCCCTCTCGATTGCGCGCTTCAACTTGCCTTCCACCCCAGCCTTGGCCTTGTTGAAGCTGGGCAGAAGCCACGGACGCGCCGCCATGCGCGATGTGCCAAATTCCAGATAACGCCCGTATTGGACATTGGTTCCGACTTCGGCAGAGATGTTGCCGGATGTCGGCAGATTGGCGACCACGTTGTTTGCAAGCCGCCCGGTGTCGGACATCGGATATTCGCCCGGCGCCGACGCCCGCGAACCGTCAGGCCGGACAGCGCCCGTGGCAGGCCCGCGCTGGATACCCTGCACCGCCTCTCGCTGCGTATCAACGGCAAGGTTAGTGACAACCTCCGTCATCACCGCGTCAGCGTCCCCAGCCAATTCCGCAAGCTGGCGAGACAGAGCCGCAATGCCGTCCATCTCGATATTGATCCTCACGACGCCACCCCATCACTGAGACGCCATTCCAGCCAATCGCCGCGCCCGTCAGGGTCCACAACTCCAAGCACGCCATAGGTGCCGCCGTTCCACACAACCTGTTGCGCCGCGCTCGCACCCGCGAAATGCCGCGTCACCATCTTGTAGGTGTTACCTGGCACCTGACGCATGAAGCCCCACCGCTCAGAGCCTGGGGCAGCCGTTATCATGGCCCGCGTGGCCGATCCCGACACAGTGGCCCACGTTTCCGTAAAGCCACCCATGCCGTCAGCCGCGCGGGTCAAGCCCTGCACGTCGATAACCTCGCGCAGGTCACGCCCGGTGTATTTCGGGGCGCAACAGGCTACCATGCCAATTCGTCCATTCTGCGATACGGTGCCAAGAGCCGACGCGCCTCTTCGTCCAGCCCCATGCAGGTGCCGTCATACATGCCCTGAGTATAAAGCCGGATAGCCTGAAGGATCGGCGCGGGAATGCTGCCCGAGCCATAGCCCGCAACATACGTCACTTGCACCGCGTCTTGCGCGCGCAGATCGCTAGGCCATACTTGCCCTTCGTCCAGATAGATGCGCCCGCTTTGCAAATCAACGCTGTAGTTGTCCGCTGAGAACGTGGCGGAGTTGTTCCCCCGGTCATACGTCACGACGCTAGTGACGCTTTGCAGGGGCGGGAATGGCAGGTCCAAGGTTTCCCCACCGCCCAGCACATAGGGCACGGACACGGTATGCACGCCCGGCCCAAGAGCCGCCAGCCGGTCATCCCCGCCCGGATCGGTGAAGCCGTCCGCCTTGAACACGAACGTCTCGGTCAGGATAGCCCGCCGCGTGTATTGCTTCACCGCCTCTGTGGCCGTGGCAATGTGCGCCGTGATGATAGCGTCATCCGCCGTGCCGCTTACGCGCAAGTAGTCCTTCATATCCGATAGGGATATGGCGGCGCTGTCCGCGCTTTCGGTGACGTAGACGGATTTACGATTGAACCTCATCACCCTCGTCCTTGACTGTAGCCGCCTTGATCGCCGCTTTTACATCGCGAACCAAAGCGGCCTTTGCCTTGCGCTCAATCTCGCGCCAGCGGGGCTTGGCGACGTCCAGCGCAGCCTCAGCCATTGCCTTTAGTGCCGCATTAGTCATGCTGGACCTTCCTCGGGCGTCCGCGCTTCGCCTTGTTCTCGGGCGCCGCCGCATGGGCCTTGTTCTCGACAATCTCCACCGCGCCCGCATGGATAAGCTGGTGCAGAAGATCGTCGGACACGTCATGCTCGGTGCCCTCTGCCCACGTCTCCACAAACAGCCCCGTGGGGGCAACCGGAAGCGTGCGCATCATGCGAATGCGGGTCATGGGCTGTGCGTCCTCTGGATGAATATCGCCTTGTCCCAGATACTAACATCTTCGGACGTGTTTACAAAGAAGCGCGCGCCGTATTGCCCGAATGCTGGCGTGACAAACAGCGGCCCCGAGAAGAACAGGAAGTCATCCGTGCCGCTGCCCTTGATAAGCGGGCGCCGATCCTCTGCAATGATGGTCGTGTAATCCGACCCAATGCCCACTTCTATACGCAGATAGGTTGCCGTGCTGCTGGACTTTCTGAGACGGAATTGCAGGGCGATCTGGAAAACCTCACCCTCCGCTTGCGGCTGCAACGTGCTATTCGACCAAACGTCTAGCGGAATGCCGCGCCGATAGGTCGTTGTGCTATCCGCTGCCAAGCCGTCCACGGTGTAGTGCGTGTCCGTATCGGCTGTAATGGCCTGCTTGCTCTCTGCCGTGTGTGTGGCGTCGTGGAAGTAGAGCCAGCCGCCGTCATAGCCGGTGCGGCGCTCGCGTCCATCGTCAAGCCGGATAAGCATATCTGCCGCGCGCTTGTTATCTTCCGTCGCGGCGGGGATGACTTCCCAATTGATCTGAGACATGGCCTATCCCCAAAAGGTAGCGGGGCGAGCCGTAGCCCGCCCCTGCCGGTCGTTAGGTGGCAGCGGTGCCCGCGTCGATGGTGGCGGTGCCCATCGAAGCGCCCTTGTCCTTGCGGGCATGGACAGTCACCACCGCGTTCGTGCCGGTCGTGCCGGTCGCCACGATGCGGACGTAACGCTTGCTGCCGCGATAGCCGATAGAGCCGATCAAGTCATTGTCGGCGTTATTGTCCGTGACGGTCAAAGCGCTCTCAAGACCGATCAGGTCCGCATCGGCTACAGCCGTGGCAGAAGCCGCCGCCGTGGTGTCGCCTTCCTGCACCTCGAAAGCGAAGCCGGAAGCCGTGCCAGCGTCGGTGACAGTGCCGGTCGAGACGCTGAACGTGACAGCCTCCCAACCCTGCATGTCAATCCAATCGCCAGCGGCAGGGGTTGCGCCGGACAGGGTGGCCGAAAGGGCCAGCCCGTATTCGGCGTTGTTGCGCATGTCAAACATAGCCATGGGTCAAGTCTCCTTTCTGGCCTTAGGCCGCGACCTTGCCGATCTTGATGCCGTCGAAGTTCGTCACGTCACCACCCACGCGCTGCGTGGTGTAGTAGGTGATGAACCCTTTGTTGGTGAACGGATCGCGCAGCACCTGAAGCCCAACGCGGTCTAGGATGGTGTAGGCAACGCGGAAGTCGGCATAGACGATGGACAGCGCGTTCGCCGCGACGGCGGGCATATCGTCCATGAACACAACCGGCTTGCCGAGCAGCTGGATCGACGCTTGACCGTTCGCCATCAACACCGGGGAAAAGAAGTAGTTGTCATTCCCCTTCAGTTGCAGCGCGGCGCCGAACGTGGTCCGCTTCATGCCCCAGACCGCAGGGGCCTGATAGCCCTCCTTGAGGGCGTTCTGCACCTCGATCAGACCATCGGCATTCAGCGCAGCCGCCGAACCCATGTTGATCTGCTCGATTTTGTCGCGCTCATAGACGCCCGCCGCAGCCCAAGCGGCATAGGTCAGGAAGCCGCGCGGCTGTCCCGTCCCCGTGCCGTTGACGAACGCGGTATTCTGCGTCCGTGCGAACTTGTCGGCCACCTTGCCAGCGAGCCAGGCCTCGACGTTGAGGTAGGCGTCCTCGATCATCTCGGTCGTCATGCGCGGATCGGCTTCGATCTTGTGCGCGGCGATGACCTTCTGGCCGATCTGCGGGGTGTCCGTCTGACCGCCCGAGGCGCCTTCACCGACCCAACGGGCACCGGCCTCGTTGTCGTCGATGAGGATGTCAATCGACTTGCCGCCGGTGCGCTCCACGTTCGCGACCTGCCGAAGCGGCGAAGTCTCGAAAATGCGCGAAACGATGGTGCTCGACAGTTCCGGGCGGACCAGATAGCCGCCGTCCGGGTTCACGTCCGTCGACATGGCCTTAATCTCGATCCCCTCGCGGGTCTCTTTCAGGCCGTCCGCCTTGCCATAGGCCATGTAGTCGCGGAACAGGTCGCGGTGCTTCGCTTCCATCTCCACGTCCATGCCCTTGCCTTCGCCACCGTCCGGGCGGTTCAGGGCGGCTTCCAGCTTCGCCTGCTTGGCCTGCATGTCCGCCATCTTGGCGGTGATGTCATCGGCCATGCGCTGGTGTTTTTCCTCGGTTACCACGTCCTTCGGTGCCGCCGCCTTCATGGCGTCGATTTCCGAACGCAGCTCCACGAGCGTCGGGTTGATCTTCTCGACCAGCCCCTTGATTTCCTGAAGGTCAGACATTGCGTCTCTCCATTTTGCTCAGGGTTTCAGTGAGTAGGGCTTTGAGTTCGTCAACCTCGCGTTGATCGGCCTCGGGAAGCGCAACGCCTGCCTCGCGCAGGACATTTTCGCGCCCCTTCATCGCGGCGGACGCCATGGCCTTGGCCTCGCTGCCGGATATTCCAATGTCTTTCAGGGACCGCTCGACATGGCGCTTGATTTCAGCGTCCGACATATCTGCGGCCTTCATGGCGTAGATGTTCGCCAGTTCATTCTGCGGGAAGGTCACAACGGACGTTTCCCAGAGGTCCAATTTCGTCAGCTTCCTGACGCCCTGGTCCATGTCCATTTCGTATTCTTTGGTCCGGTAGCCGATGGAAAGCCCTTCCACTGCGCCCATCTTGACCAGTTCGGCAACCTCGGCGCCCTTCGCGGCGCGCTTGCTGATACGGCCCTTCATATACAGGCCGTTGTCATCCTCGCGCATTTCGTCCCATACCCCGATGGGCTGAGAGGCGTCGTGCTGCCAGAGCATCTTGCACTTGCGCCCGCTGGCGATGCACTCCTTGAACGCGCCGGGCATGACGATGTCGTTGCCGCCGTCGATGTTGTTGAACACCGATCCGTAGCCCGAGATTGTCAGATAGTCGTCGTCCTCGCCTTCGGACTTGATTTCCAGCGCCGCGAATTTGGTCTCAAGCGGCTCGCTGCCGTCCTTCTGCCCCCACATCGAAGCGCAGACGGCGAACCGCTGGTCAATGTCGGGATACTTGTTGACGGTCTCCCCATCCGCCATGCAGCGGCGGATATAATCCGGGCGGGTCTCGCCTGCGCGCGGCTGCGGCATGAGAAAATCCTTCCAAGGGCCTCGGGCGCTTCACAGCGGCCTTTGCAAAATTTGCACGAAATATAACACACGGTTGCGAAGTTGCAAAGCGCGCGCGAATTGGCTTGCGACCCGCCGCATTCCGTTCTAATTTTGGGCGGGAATGCACAGGAGGAATTGACATGCCGATATACAGCGACGCTGGGCTTCAGCGTGGAATTGACCAAGAAGCCGAACAGGAATGGCGGTTATCCCCGCGCGACGTTCAAGACGGGGAAACGCCGCAAGAATACTTAGAGCGGGCAAAGGGCATGTTATCGCTTTTCCCGGATATCCATTATGTCCTGAAGTCGCCGCCGCCTCACTGGTCCGATGCAGATACGGCGTATTTTACTCGCATGGTGCTTGCGGAGTTGATTGAGCAGTTCTCATGGGGGGCTTGGAAATAAGCGATGCACTAAGCCGCCTAAGCGTGCGCGGTAGGCACAAAAAAACCGCCCCCGAAGGGGCGGCTATCACGACACGGCGCCGAAATGTCTAATCGGTATGCATTGTGGCCTTGCGCATGTTTTGGATCGCAGCCCAGACCAAAACATTAGCCTCTCTCTCAAGGCCAGCCTTGCCCAACTCTGTCAAGATCATCTCGTTAACAGACTGGTCAATGATATCCTCCGACAACCTGTCAATCCGCCGCCTTGTATCCGATGATATATGACACGCAATCCGCCTTCTTGCGGCGCCCTCTGTTTTATCAAGTTCGCCCCGAACCATTTCTGCAACAATGCCCTCAATATCTACGGATGTTAATTCTTTTCGGATGGCGTCATCAACAAGCTTCCTAAGTATTTCGCGCTTACGCGTTCTTAATGCCGTCTCCGACACATACACCCCATCGCCAATATCAATGATGTTATTTCGCTTTGTCATCGCAACGCCCTCCTAAGCGTGTCTCCATATGGCACGCGGGCAGGTAGTGGAGTGCTACCGTTCGGGGATCAGCCTAGCCCGCGCGGATCATCTTAGCCGTCAAAAGGGGGCGCATCAATCCCCTAGCAGCCCACCCCGAACATGCCGCACCACCGCACAACGGCAGTTGTGGTTTACAATCCCGTCCGAAACGATTAGACCTGTATCAGTTTCGCAATTGTAGACAGGACCACGATAATGAAACCTCTTGATCGCCGCGACTTTGACAACCTCAAAGGGCC